>Ga0209494_1000148_pt1 | contig 29594 bp, 26 predicted proteins | sample EN1Hudseemescosm_FD_184628 | JGI IMG/M metagenome (GOLD analysis project Ga0209494, IMG submission 184628) | Methane-oxidizing microbial communities from mesocosms in the Hudson Canyon - EN1B Hudson Canyon (SPAdes) (version 2) | ecosystem: Environmental > Aquatic > Marine > Cold seeps | place... | reverse complement strand
GGTTGTGATGGCAAGTATCGTAAGTGCATGTGCGACAGACGATCCTAATCAACGAGCAAAACTGGGTGCCGCTGCAGGCGCTGTTGTAGGTGCCGTTGTGGGACACTCGATCGAAAATGATAAAGGTGGCGTGATTATTGGTGCCGCTGTCGGTGCTGCTGCAGGTGCGGGTATTGGACATTATATGGATAACCAGCAGCAAGAAATGGAAGCTGCTTTAGCCGAAGAACAAGCAAATCATGATATTGAAGTACGTCGCCTACAAGATGAGAGTTTGAAAATTGATATTTCAAGTGAAATCTCATTTGATTTTGGTAGTGCGGGATTAAAACCAGCCTTTATGCCAACCTTGCAGAAAGTAGCTGATATTTTAGCGCGTTATCCACGTACTATTATTCATGTTGTTGGTCATACAGATAGTGTTGGTTCAGAAGAGTATAATATGAACCTTTCACGTCATCGTGCTCAATCTGTTGTTAACTATTTTGTCTTGCAAGATATTTCTCAAAGTCGTTTAGTCACGGTCGGTCGTGGTGAATCAGAACCAAGAGCAACTAATGAGACCGAAGCCGGTCGCCAATTAAATCGTCGAGTAGAAATTTATGTCAAACCCGTCATCGAAGGACAAGAGTCAGAAGCATACGAAACGCCGCAGGAGTACTAAACCTGAAGCGAATAGTTCATTAGGAAATGATCTTGTTTATGGTTTGCACGCCATTCAAGCAGCATTAGAAATATCGAATACGCGTGTATTAGAGATTTGGTTATCTGATGAGCGTGATGATGATCGGATTAATGATATTGTTGATGCCGCACGAAAGCATGACATCGTTCCACATCGCGTAGAGCGTGAACAATTGGATGAAATGGCACCTGATGCGCGACATCAAGGTGGCATTGCTAAATGTCGTCCATTAGGCAATTTAGATGAAACTGATTTATTTAAATTATTAGATGATTTAAATGAAGCCCCCTTTTTATTGATTTTGGATTGCGTGCAAGATCCTCATAATCTAGGTGCATGCATGAGATCTGCCGAAGCTGCGGGTGCTCATGCCGTTATTGCCCCTAAAGATCGTGCATCAGCATTAACGCCTACGGCATTAAAAGTATCAAGTGGTGCAGCAGAACGTTTACCGTTTATTCAGGTGACTAATTTAGCGCGGGTTTTACGTGAGTTACAGCAGCATGGTGTGTGGGTTGTGGGCACATCAGGTGAAAGTGAAACGACCCTTTTTGAAGCTGATTTAAAAGGACCCTTAGCCGTTGTATTAGGTGCAGAAGGCAAAGGAATTCGTCGCTTAACTCGCGAGAACTGTGACCAAGTCATGCTTATTCCTATGCATGGTGGCGCAGAGAGTTTAAATGTATCTGTTGCGGCGGGAGTTTGTTTGTTTGAAGCTAGCCGACAAAGACTAACGTAAGTAACCGTTTTTAATTGAAATTTACTTGCGATCAGCTGTAGAAATGACGTAAAATGTTCGATTACCTTGAAGCTAAGGTGATACTCCTTGCCTCCCAATAAAAGTTGAGTGGCTGTCTAAACCGTGAGGAGCTCTAAATGAGACATTACGAAATCGTGTTTTTGGTCCACCCTGACCAAAGCGAACAAGTGCCTGCGATGATTGAAAAATATCAGCAGACATTAACTAGCAACGGCGGAACAATCCACCGTCTAGAAGATTGGGGCCGTCGTCAATTGGCTTACCCAATCAACAAAATCCACAAAGCACACTACATCTTAATGAACGTTGAATGTGACGTTGCAGAATTAGAAGAAGTAAAAACTGCTTTCCGTTTCAATGACGCTGTTATCCGTAACTTAGTTGTTACAGCTGATAATGCAGTTACTGAACCTTCACCAATGATGCGTAAAGACGAAGACGAACGTCCTCGTCGTAACGACTAAAGCTTAGGAGCATAATAATGGCACGTTTTTTTAGACGTAGAAAATTTTGTCGCTTCACCGCAGAAGGTGTTAAGCAGATTGATTATAAAGATGTAACATTGTTGAAAAACTACATCACAGAAACAGGAAAAATTGTTCCTAGCCGTATCACAGGTACTAAAGCACGTTACCAACGTCAGCTTGCTACATGTGTGAAACGTGCGCGTTTCTTAGCGTTAATTCCTTACTGCGATATGCATAAGTAATAACGATGTTGTTGTTTAAAACATCAAATCAAAATAAAGCGTAAAGGAACATAATATGCTGCGAGGTATTGCAGTGTTTTCAATGCAAGGACGTTGGCAAGCTGCTATCGCCATTGCATTACTCTCATTAGGCGCTTTGATGATTCCGCCACTAAGTTATTTAGTAAGTGGTGTCATTGCGCTCTGTACTTTACGTATGGGGCCAAAAGAAGGAGCAAAAGTTCTTGTTGCTACCACGGTAATATTTACCTTGTTAGCAGGCTTGTTATTAGGCCAACTTTATATCTCTGGATTGTTTTTGTTAACCAGCTGGTTACCGATATTTGGTATCAGTTTGGTATTGGGTTATACACGATCATTAGCGTTAAGTTTATTGGCTGCTGGTGGTTTAGGCATAGTGTTAGTTTTGGGAGCCTATTTGGTTCTTCCAGATCCTGCATTATGGTGGCAACAAATGATTGAGCCATTTATGGCATCCTTAGGTCAGCAGCCTGGTTGGCAGCTAGATCAAACGGAAACACAATTATTAGTCTTGAGTTTGTCGGGTATGATGACAGGCTTGGTTGCTGCAGGCTTTAGCTTAAATGTGATGATTGGTTTATTAATAGGCCGAGCATGGCAAGCTAAACTGTATAATCCAAATGGTTTTGCAAGTGAGTTTACTCAGCTTAAATTGGAAAAACCTGCTGCAATATTGACTACTATTTTAATGGTAGTAACGGTGTCACCTATGGCGGAATCGTTACCAATATTGCAGGATTGTTTATTCGTTATGTTGACTGTATTTTCCTTGCAAGGATTGTCTGTCATTCATGCCGTAGTCAGACAGCAACAAAAACATAAATTTTGGTTAGTAGCCGTTTATCTGCTACTTATCGTGATGCTGCCTCAGATGGTGGTGATTCTCGCGATAATAGGTGTTTTAGAACAGTGGTTTAATTTTCGTCGACATTCCGTTGAATGAGACGAGTGACTTTAAGAGCAGTATTTTACTGCGAATGAGGATAGAACGATGCAAGTAATTTTGCTAGAAAAAATGCAGAAGCTTGGTAATCTTGGTGATGAAGTAGCTGTTAAAGCTGGTTTTGGCCGTAATTTCCTAGTACCAAATGGTAAAGCTTTGCCTGCAAACAAGCGTAACCGTGAAGTGTTTGAATCACGTCGTGCAGAACTTGAAGCTGCAGCTGCTAAATTGCAAGCTGAAGCTGAACAACGTAAAACAAAACTTGTTGCTGCTGGTGATGTAAACGTCATGGCTAACGCAGGTATTGAAGGTAAGTTGTTTGGTTCAATTGGTGCACAAGATATCGCTGATGCATTAAATGCTCAAGGTGCTGAGATTGAACGTAATGAAGTACGTCTTCCTGAAGGTGCATTGCGCCATACAGGTGAGTACAGCATTGATATTCAATTGCATTCAGATGTTGTTGTTGCTGTTAGCGTTAACATCACTTCAGAAGCACAATTAGCTGCACTAGCTGAAGCTGCTGAAGCTGATAAAGCAAAAGCTAAAGCATTAGAAGAAGCTGAAGAAATTGCTAAAGAGCAAGGCGAAGACTAAAAAATGATTGAATGAGGCTGGGTATTTCTCAGCCTCATTTATTCTTTAGTTGGATAAAATTAATAGCCACGGAAGTGGTTATTTTTGTCTGTTTTTAGACAGAAAGAAAAATGATGCAAAGTTGACTTGAGCATGCTTTGGATCATAATGAATGCCTACTAGAACTAAGGGTGAAAACTGTGGAAGATGAATTATCATATCCTGAATCCTATACGGACAGTGCTACTCAAGCGCTGAAGATTCCCCCTCATTCTATTGAAGCCGAGCAATCTGTGCTGGGTGGACTCCTATTGCAAAATGGCAGTTGGGATAAAATTGCTGATGTACTCGTCGAGAAAGACTTTTATCGCCGCGATCATCAACTTATTTTCAGCGCCATTGCCACATTACTCGAACAATCACAGCCTGTTGATGTTGTTACTCTAGCAGAGTGGCATGATAAACACGGCCAATTAGATCAAGTTGGTGAACTCGCTTATTTGGGCCACTTAGCCCGAAATACCCCCAGTGCTGCCAATATCCATGCGTATGCTTCAATTGTCCGTGAACGCTCTGTTTTACGACAATTAATCTCAGTAGGAACCACGATCTCAAATTCAGCCTTTAATCCAGAAGGTCTGAGTAGTGAAGATATGTTGGATGCTGCTGAGAGGCAAGTGTTTGAAATTGCTGAAAAAGGTGCCAAGCGAGCGGGTGGCTTTGTTCAGGTAAAAGAAGTCTTAGGCAAAGTAGTCGATCGTATAGATACTTTGTTTGCAAGTGATAGCCCTGTCACAGGTTTATCAACAGGCTTTACGGATTTCGATATGCAAACATCAGGCTTACAACCCGCTGATTTGGTCATCGTTGCTGGTCGACCTTCAATGGGTAAAACAACCTTTGCTATGAACCTAGCTGAAAGTGCTGCAATAAGAAGCAAAGAACCTGTTGCCGTATTTAGTATGGAGATGCCAGCTGATGCGTTGGCGATGCGGATGTTATCTTCATTGGGACAAATTGATCAACATAGACTTAGAACGGGACAATTAAATGATGATGATTGGCCTCGATTAACATCTGCACTGGCAATTTTAAGTGAGGCGCCATTATTTATTGATGATACGCCCGCATTAACAGTAACGGAATTACGTGCGCGAGCAAGACGTTTAAAACGTGAACACGGTTTAAGTTTAATCGTGCTCGATTATATTCAGTTGATGCAAGGTTCAGGTAAAGGTGAGAATAGAACGAATGAAGTATCTGAGATCTCACGCTCACTGAAAGCATTAGCAAAAGAGTTAGAAGTGCCTGTTGTTGCGTTATCACAGTTAAATCGTAGCTTAGAGCAACGCCCAAATAAACGTCCTATTATGTCTGATCTCCGTGAATCGGGAGCGATTGAGCAGGATGCTGATTTAATTGTCTTTATCTACCGTGATGAAGTGTATAACGAAGATTCACCAGAAAAAGGTAAAGCAGAGATTATTATCTCTAAACAACGTAATGGTCCGATTGGAACGGTTGCGCTGACCTTTCAAGGTAAGTACACACGCTTTGAGAACTTTGCCTATAATAATTATGATGATTATGGTGCTGAATAATTGTGCCAAGCTATCCCATTGCAAACATTGATTTAACAGCCCTTAAACATAATCTATCACGGGTTAAACAACATGCGCCTAATAGTCGTGTTATGTCGGTTATTAAAGCCAATGCCTATGGACATGGTGCGATTGAAGTTGCCAATGCCTTAGGTGACAGTGATGCCTTTGCTGTTGCCCGCTTAGATGAGGCACTTCGACTACGTGAATCAGGCATCACGAAAGCTATTGTTATCTTAGAAGGTGTTAATAGCGAAGTAGATTTACACAAGGCTGCCGAGCAGTCACTTTCATTAGTGTTTCACCATGACTCGCAAATTAACTTGTTGATGACAACTCAGTTAGAGACACCTTTAAGTTTTTGCTGGCTAATGGTTGAGACGGGAATGCATCGCTTAGGTTTAGCAATGGAAAAATGTGAGGGTGCATTAGAGCAATTATCAACGAGTCCAAACATCTTAGACCAAGTGGGCTTAATGAGTCATTTTGCTAATGCCGATACTATTGCGGACCCTCGAAATACACAGCAATTAACACATTTAAAACAGTTGGTTTCTCAAGATAACATTCCAACAAGCATGGCTAATTCCGCTGCCATTTTGTCATATCCTGCCAGTCATGGTGATTGGTTACGACCGGGGCTGATGTTATATGGAATTTCTCCTTTTGAAGATCAATCTGCACAAGATTTAGGTTTAAAACCCGTCATGCAACTTCAATCTCAAATAACTGCTATTCAAGAGATAAAAAGTGGTGACCAAGTTGGTTATGGTGGTGATTGGACAGCACAACAAGAAACACGTATCGCAATCGTTAGTATTGGTTATGGTGATGGCTATAGCCGTCAGTTATCAAATGCAGGTCGGGTATTACTCAATGATGAACTAGTCGATGTGGTCGGACGTATTTCTATGGATATGATTGCCATTGATATAACGACACTAGAAAACGTTAATATTGGTGATGAAGTGACATTATGGGGTAATGAGCAGTTATCAGTGGAAACGGTAGCTGACATGGCAAATACCATACCTTATGAGCTGGTTTGCCAAGTGAGTGACAGAGTAATAAGGGAATATAAAGATGGCAAAGCCTAAACGACTTTATCGCTGTAAGGATTGCGGTGCTCAAACGCCACAATGGGCAGGCCGATGTTCTGACTGTGGTGCATGGAATAGTTTAGAAGAAGAAGTTCAACTTTCATCATCAACCGCTGCAACTCAAACGACGATTGCCAAGCATACAGGCTATGCTGGTGAACAAAAGAATGAAGTTCAATCTTTAAGCGAAGTCACATCTGAACAAGCTGTGCGTTGGACAACAGGCTTACCCGAATTAGATCGTGTTCTAGGTGGCGGCTTAGTCACCGGCTCTGTGGTTCTGATTGGTGGTGACCCCGGTATTGGTAAATCTACATTGCTGTTACAGGCAATGGCAATGATGGCGAAAACATCAGGCATTAGCCCACTCTATATTAGTGGTGAAGAATCATTACAACAAATTCGCTTGCGCGCTGAACGCTTGCAGCTAGAACAAACGCCTGTCGACCTATTGGCTGAAACACATGCTGAAGAAATGATTGCTATTGCACATGTTCGTAAGCCTCAGGTAATGGTCATTGATTCCATTCAAACCGTGTTTACAGAGTTATTGCAATCAGCACCAGGAACAGTCGCCCAAGTGCGTGAAAGTGCTGCTCAATTAGTACGTTTTGCCAAGTCGAGTGGAACAACACTTATTTTAGTCGGCCATGTTACCAAGCAAGGTGCTTTAGCGGGGCCGCGAGTCTTAGAACATATGGTTGATAGTGTCCTGTACTTCGAGGGAGATACATCAACACGATTTAGAATATTACGTGCCGTTAAAAACCGCTTTGGTGCAGTGAATGAGCTTGGTGTGTTTAGTATGACGGAACTGGGTTTAAAAGAAGTGAGTAACCCTTCTGCTATCTTCCTTTCTCGTGGCAATGATTCTCTTTCTGGTAGTGTCGTTACCGTGATCCGTGAAGGCAGCCGTCCAATGCTAGTAGAAGTGCAAGCACTGGTAGATGAGAGTCCTTTAGGCAATCCGCGCCGAGTATCTGTAGGTTTAGATCAAAATAGACTGGCCATGTTATTGGCAATATTACATCGACATGGTGGTATTACCTGTAGTGATCAAGATGTATTCATTAATGTCGTTGGTGGTGTGAAGTTAAGTGAAACAGGTGCCGACTTGGCCGTACTTGCAGCCGTTATTTCCAGTTTAAGGAATAAGCCTATTCCACGAGATTGGATCTTATTTGGTGAAGTAGGGCTAACGGGTGAAATTAGACCTGTTCAAGCAGGGGAAGAGCGTATTCGTGATGCCGCTAAACATGGGTTTACGCATGCAATTGTGCCAGCCTCGAATGCGCCTAGAAAACCAGTTAAGGGTATTAAGGTGATTGCGGTTCGGCATTTATCAGAAGCGATTGATGCGATGAGAAATGCTGAAAACTGACTCTAATGAATAAGTGCTGATAGTTCGCGACCAAGTAGACCTTCGTCACCTAAGTTTAATTCAACTAAACGTTTTAGATGGGTAATGCTATCAAGATCGATATGTTCACAGATAAAGCCAATAGAGTCATTATCAAGGTGGGAAACCGCAACATCCATTTTAATAACCAGCTGGCCATCTTCTAGAAGAAGATCTACGGTATAGTGCTCGTTCATTTTCCCTAGCCAATCTGTAGGTTTGGCAATTAGAATACCATTGAGTGAAACATCGATAACATGACAGTTTAGGTGTAGTTCACCTTCATGAGAGTTAATATGTGCATTGGCATCAAATGGAATGCGACTAAAGCGACGACGTTCATCTGAATGATCATGTGACATGTTAATCTCCAACATTTTAGTGATACGATACTAGCATTGATTATAAGGGAGTAGGGAATGTTGTGGGTTAAAAGCTTTCACCTGATTTGCGTAGTAACATGGTTTGCTGCGTTATTTTATTTACCGAGGTTATTTGTATATCACGCAATGAGTGATGATCATGCAAGTAATGAACGTTTCAAAATTATGGAGCGAAAACTATACCGCGGCATCATGACGCCAAGCGCTGTGCTAGCGTTGTTTTTTGGTGGGTGGTTACTGAGTTATTACTCACTTGAACAGATTGCTATGATGCATTGGTTACATGTAAAACTAGGCTTAGTTGCCTTGCTGTTTATATATCATGGCTATTGTGGTCGACTGATGAGACAGTTTAAGGATGATGCCAACAAACATTCTCATGTTTTTTATCGTTGGTTTAATGAGCTACCTGTTCTGGTGTTAATTTCTGTGGTTCTTTTAGCGGTAGTCAAGCCGTTTTAATGCGACAAAAAAGAATGTCATCTCGCGTACAGAGATGACATTCTTTTATTTACTGCGATAGATTAATCAGTATATTCGAAGATTTTTATTACGCGTTGAACACCTGCAGACTGAGTGACAAGTGCAACAGCTTTGTCGGCCTCATCGTGGCTTAATACGCCCATTAGATAGACAACACCATGCTCTGTAACGACTTTAACAAAAAGTGGATCGACATCACTATTGGTGGTCATTTTTGTTTTAATTTTTGATGTAATCCATGCATCACTACTCCGAGATGGCAAAGCACTTGGCGCAGCAATGATTAACTCATTATGAATACGACGTACTTTTGGAATCGCTTTTATTTCAGCAGAAACTTGTTGTTTTAATGCTTCAGTAGGTGTTTCACCTGTTAATAGAACAATTCCGTTATAACTGGTGATATTAATGTGACTTTGGTTATAGATATCTTTATTCGTAAATAGGGCATAGGCGCCTTTAAACTCAATGCCTTGATCATCAAGAACAGAACCTGCTGAGCGGCGGTCATGTGCCAATGATGCGCCAGTGGCGGCACCCGTTACTACTGCTGTCGCACACGCTTGTAATAATAAAAGTGGTATTAACAAGGTGAAAGCCAATTTAAGTTTTAACATGATGATGTCCTTGAGGTGCTTGAAGTGTTTATTATCACTGCTTGGTGATGCTTTGACTAGCTAATTTAATAAAAGTGCCACTAATTTGTTTGAAACGCATCTTTCACCCAAGTAATAGACGGAGTATTGTTTTCTATTGTGATGGCAATGACATCAAAACGGTAACTTGAGAATGCTGATGTATTTTGTTGTAAATAATGTTCGGCAGTAACAATTAGTTTAGCCTGCTTCCTACGATCTACACTTTCTAATGCACTCCCAAATTTAGATGATTTCCTATATCGAACTTCTACAAAAATGAGGGTGTGCTCATCTTGCATTATTAAGTCTATTTCGCCACGTCGACAGTAATAATTTTGTGTAATGAATATTAAACCGTGTTGCAGTAAATAGCTTTTTGCGAGTTGTTCAGCTTGCTGACCAATCCCTGGTTGTGCTTTCATCACTCAATACTAATAGGCAAGGCTGTAAGGATACCGTCAGTAAATTGTCCCCATTGTGGCTCCCTGTGAATCTGTCCTGATTCACTGATGGATAGTTCCCCCGTTGCACCTTGAAAGTGTAAGTCAGAAGAGCGACTTAAACTATTAAGTTGAGGGATTAGCTGGTAGGCATCAGCACCTAATGCATGCAGGCGAATTGAACGATTAAAATGTTCGGGTGGGTTAGCCTGTAGTGAAGCATAAATAGGATCTTGAACCGCAGTCTCTGGAAACATCCATGGAATATCATTAATCAACAAACCATTAAGATCGATGTCTTGTTGACTGTTTTCTTTACCACCATAGGCCTGAGAGGTTGCAATAACAGCTAAGCTCCCAGAACGATGGAATTTAAGTTGAGGAAGAATTTGACGTGCTTTTAAAGGCTTAGCCACTACAAATATCAAATCAATATCTTGGCGCCTACGTGGTTCAAATTCTAACTTACTTGCTAAGGTTTGCTTTAAGGCATGATAACGTTGACTACTTGTACTAAGACCTAATAAAGGTTTAATTGATTCTGAGAAATCATGTTGCTTGGCATCATATTTTTTATGATTAAGTAAAATTCCACCATTAGCTAACCATTGTTGATTAAATGCTGAGGCAATACGGTTTCCCCAATTTCCTGTTGGTGAAATAACAACTGCACGTTGGAAGTTTTGCTGTGTTGCATAATTTGCTGCTGCAATTGCATCATCTTCAGGGGCTAAGCCAAATTGAAACAGATTATCTTTTTGCTCATGCTCGGCAAGACGATTAAGTGCTAATACAGGAATGCTTAACTCATTTGCATCCGCTAACATTTGAACAGATTTTTTATCAAGTGGACCAATGACCAAACTAGCCTCATCTGTAATCGCTTGCTGGTATCGTTGCCAAACATTACTGACACCTGATTGTTGATCCGTTATTACATCATAAAAATGTAATTGAGAGCGTGAACGTGCATTAAAGTGGGCCGCCAAAATACCTTGTTTTATTGCTGTTGCAGCTGCTTTATAAGGACCTGTATTAGGTAATAAAATCGCGATGTGATTTAACTGTTGTGGTAAGCGCGTTCCTGTTTTCAAACTTTGTTCATAAAGTGAAGGATCGGCAGGGTGACGCGGATAATTACGTTGCCAGTCTTCGATTGCCACAATCAATGTATCAGGGTTTGTATTATACGTTTTAACGGCATAAGCAAGGGCAAACCAACCACTATCAATTGATGGTGACATGCCTGGATTAAATAAATCTAATGCTTGAGGTGTTAATGACATTAATGCCTGCCAGAGCATTTTCTGATTTTCTGCAGTTTCATCTTGCGAAAGCAAAGAGGCCAAAGCGATATGACTATTCGCTTTTTCTAACCAGTTTTCAGTTAAAGCATAGGCCTGAATTCTAAGCGCTAAGACCTGTTTATTTTGTGGGGAGGATATATCTTGAATATTAATAGATTCTAAAGCGCTAAGAGCTTGTTCTGCTTGAAATGATGCGATTGCAATATCAGCCTCAAGAATACTGGCATCAAGTTTCTGTAACTGATCTAATGATTCACTATTTACTTTAGTCAGGCTATTAGACGCTTGCTCAATATCATTAGCCTGCCAGAAAGCGAGGGCCGCTCGTAAATAATAATGCGCTTGATGCTGTTTTTTGGCATTTTCAGCTAATATGAGATAGTGCTGAGCCGCGCCTAAGTAGTCACCAGACTTCTCTGCTTCCACTGCAAGCATGTCTGCATTATTATCAGGGCGAGTTGTTGTTGGCTGTAGTGCTGGCTGACATGCACTCAAACTAAGAACAATGAGAGTGAGTATGCTGATATAAAATTGTTTAGTCATGGCTTCCTTGGCTATGAATATATAATTAAGGAAACATCTTACCTGTTCGCGTATATTACGACCAGAACTGAGTGATTATTCTTAAGGTTAATATCTGTGACAGACACTAATACTGCATCTTTATATATAGTAGCCACCCCGATTGGTAATTTATCGGACATGTCGCAACGCGCAATTGAGACATTACAATCTGTTGACGTGATTGCTGCTGAAGATACACGCCATAGCGGCATATTATTACAGCATTTCTCAATTAAAACGCCGAGCATTTCATTACATGATCATAACGAATCACAACGTAGTGAAATATTGTTATCGCGGCTACAACAGGGTGAATCTGTTGCTTTAATTAGTGATGCAGGTACACCATTAATCAGTGATCCAGGTTATAAACTCGTCTCATTAGTGCGAGAGCATGATATTCCTGTTGTACCAGTGCCAGGAAGTTGTGCTGTTATAGCCGCACTCTCGGCATCAGGGTTACCATCAGATCGTTTCACCTTTGAAGGTTTTTTACCACCTAAACAAGGGGCAAGGCAGCAAGTATTGCAACTTCTTGTCGATGAAAGCCGCACGATAATTTTTTATGATGCACCAAGACGGCTTCAAAGCACATTAACAGATATGGTTGAGATCTTTGGTGGCGAGCGACGAGCCTGTATTGCTCGTGAGATTACCAAATTACATGAAACTATTACGACTAAACCTTTAGCTGAATTATTAGCTTGGGTATCAGATGATAGTAACCAGCAAAAAGGTGAATGTGTTTTATTGCTTGAAGGAGTAAAGCAGCAAAAAGATAGCAGTGAGACAGAAATAAATCGAGTGCTTAGTTTATTGTTGAAAGAGTTACCTGTTAAAAAGGCAGCGGCTATTACCTCATCACTATTAGAGGTCAGTAAAAACACAGCCTATGATATGGCATTGAAACTTCGGAAAAAAGACTAAATAAGCTGGAATCGACATAAGTATAGCCATGCAGCACCTTTATTTTAGCGGCTCTTTGCGTTGAATTTTCTTCCCATAGTATTGCTATTGCCATGTCCTGCTGCCTTGATACCCACGAAATTAAATGTTTTTGACATCCTTATCCCGAGTTCAGCTTAAATAATGTATGATCCTCGCCTGAGATGGCCAGACAATCGCGCTTATAGCTAGACTATTTGTGAGGAAAGTCCGGGCTCCAATGAGCAGGGTGCCAGATAACGTCTGGAAAGCGTGAGCTTATGGCAAGTGCCACAGAAAATATACCGCCTAGTTTTTAATTAGGTAAGGGTGAAAAGGTGCGGTAAGAGCGCACCGCGCAACTGGTAACAGTTGTGGCAGGGTAAACCCCACCTGGAGCAAGACCAAATAGAGGAGCAGTTTGCTTGCAAACACGTGTGGCTCGCACGGTTCCTGGGTAGGTTGCTTGAGGCATGTAGCAATGCATGTCCCAGATGAATGATTGTTCTCGACAGAACCCGGCTTATCGGCCATCTCACTTTTTTCTTGTTAGTCATTATTTATCAGTAGGTTAGCTTTCTTTTTCTTGGGAGAACTAACTTGGTGGTACACAAACTGGTATACAGTTATCTCGTTTCACGGGGTAATACATTCTATTTTCGATTACGTATGCCTGAGCATATTCAGGGCATTTGCTCGCACCTTCCAACAGAGATTAAGCGCAGTTTACGTACTGATTCGTATTCGACTGCATTAGCTTTGGTCTCAACTAAACTTCCATTCATAAAGCTCATTCGAGATTGTAAGCACAAGGCTAGTATAGAAAAGCTGTTTAATGATATTGCTGACTTTCCACTAAACCCTATTGTTGCTCGTGAGCCTATTGATTCGATCCACGAATAACATTTGAGTACCTGATGATCTGCTCAGCATGAAAGGCGCTTAGAATCGAGCTGATGGCTTCATCAGACACTTAAAACTAATATGTGTTTTAATCAATTGCAATTTGCCTTTAGTGAGATGGATGTTATTGTTGAATTGAATGAGTAACTAACCACTGAATGGAGTTTTGTACAGTAATATGAGTAACGAACAACAAGAAGTGAACAGTGAACTCGCAAATCAGGTCCAATGTCTCCAAGAAACATTGGACCATGTTAATGCCTATATTTTCACCAAAGACCTTCAAGGACGCTACACTTACGCCAACCAGCTGGTACTAGAACTTTTTGGTTATCCACTAGACGAGGTTATAGGCTGTTCTGATTCCAAGTTCTTTTCATTAGAAGAGTCAGATGATATAAAAATAAATGATCACCGCGTCATGTTCGAAGGTCGGATAGTTGATACGGAAGAACGTAATGTTATCGCTAAGACTGGCGAAACTCGCTACTACCACAGTGAAAAGAAACCTCTCAAAGACAGAGATGGAAACATTATCGGTATGTTCGGTATATCCACCGATATTACTGACAAGAAGAGTATTCAATCAAAGCTAGAAGAACTACTTGCCGAGCAATCAGTAATTTTGAATAATCAGCTTGTGGGAATGGTCACACTTCGTGATAGGCGTATTCTATGGGCCAATTCTGCATTTGAAACTTTACTTGGCTATGATGAAGGTGAGTTGATTGGTGTTCCAACTCGACAGTGCTATACGAGCGATGAAGACTACCAAGCGATTGGTATGTTGTATAAGGATATTGAAGGTGGTGGCGTAGTCCGGAATGAAATTGAATTTGTTCGTAAAGATGGACAATTCATTTGGGTTACATTGAGGGGGAGTGCATTACACAATAATCCTGCGGATTCTATTTGGGTTTTTATTGATATCACTGAGCGAAAGCTTGCAGAAGAAGCAAGTCAGATAAGTACAAAACACTTTCAAACAATATTTGAAGAAGCGCCCTTAGGTATTGGGGTTATAGACTCACTTACCGGCCATATTTATGATGCCAACCCTGCATACTCAAAGATAGCTGGCCGATCAATTGAAGAATTACGCAGATTAGATTGGATGACAATAACTCACCCTGAGGATATTCAAGATGACATCGATAATATGTCTAAGATGAATGCTGGTGAACAATCTGGCTTTACCATGAAAAAGCGCTATATTCAGCCTGGCGGCTCTGTACGCTGGATCAATATGACCGTTACTCCGATGCAGGCTAAAGACAAAAGTAAACCTCGTCACCTATGTATGATTGAGGATATTACGAAACGCAAGAAAATAGGAGATGATTTAGAAAGAAGTAAACAGGTTCTACGATTATTGGCAGAACATGGGGGAAGTGATAAGGATAATATTTTTCAACTAATAGTTCAGCAACTTGCCACTTCACAAGGTGTTCGTTATGCCTTAATTGCCACGATTGACCCCCAAAATACTTCTCAAGTTAACACTATAGCGGTTTGGTCTGGCGACAAGATTGTTGATAACTTCTCTTATAGTTTGAAGGGAACACCGTGTAGTAATGTTATTAAGAGCGATGCCTGTTTTTATCCAAGTGCTATTCAACACCTTTTCCCTGAAGACCACTTATTAGAGGACATGCAGGCCGAAAGTTATATAGGCGTTCCACTCAAAACAGACAATGGCCATGTGTTAGGTATTATTGCCCTTCTCGATGATAAACCGATGATAGAGCGCTCACAAACTATTAACCTTTTAAATAGTCTGTCCGTTAGGGCAAGTATTGAACTTGAAAGGATAGAGTCCAGCAAAAAACTGACTCTCTCAGCACGCGTGTTTTCTGATACCCATGAAGGTATCACGATTACTGATGCTGATATGAATATCATTGATGTCAATCCTGCTTTTTGTGAGATAACTGGCTACAGCAGAAATGAAGTAATTGGTCAAAATCCTAGTATTTTAAGCTCAGGAAAACAAAGCCCTGAGTTCTATCAAGATATGTGGCTACAAATCAATGAACTAGGCCACTGGCAGGGTGAAATGTGGAACCGTAAGAAGAATGGTGAAATCTATTCTGAACTGATCACTATTTCAGCACTAAAAGATAATGCTGAAAACGTGGTTAACTATGTAGGCGTATTTTCTGACATTACCAGTAGTAAACGACAACAAGAACAACTTAGCCTCATGGCTCATTATGATGTACTGACAGGATTACCGAATCGTGCTTTATTTGCTGACCGTTTCCATCAATCAATTGCTCACAGTAAACGAACTAAATCATTATTAGCTGTCTGCTTCCTAGATTTAGATAACTTCAAACCAGTGAACGATAATTATGGCCATGAAACGGGTGATCAGTTACTGGTTGAAGTAGCCAAACGTATTACAGCTAGCATCAGAGAAGAAGATACCGTTTCTCGACAAGGCGGTGATGAGTTTGCCATACTCCTTAATGATATTGACTCGTATACCCAGTGCCAACGATCCATAGAGCGTATCCTTTTCTCTCTAGCTCAGCCCTATATCATTGATGACCATCCACATAAGGTAACGGCCTCTGTGGGCATTACGCTCTATCCAGAAGACAATGAAGATATCGACACCTTGTTACGTCATGCTGACCAGTCCATGTATCAAGCAAAACTCGAGGGTAAACATCGTTATCATTTATTCAATCCTCAACACGATCAGATGGTGGTAATGAAGCATCATCAACTTGATGAGATTGGACAAGCCTTGGTAAATAATGAATTTCAGTTGTATTACCAGCCTAAGGTAAACATGCTTACAGGGAATGTATTTGGAGCTGAAGCTTTAATACGATGGATACACCCTAAAAGAGGACTTATTCCACCATTAGACTTCCTACCTATTATTGAAGGGACGGAGCTAGAACTGAAGGTGGGTAATTGGGTTATTAATGAAGCATTATCACAACTTGAGGTATGGCATCAGCAAGGTATAAGGCCTGAAGTCAGTGTCAATATTTCTTCACCTCACTTATTGTCTGAAACGTTCTTTTCTGAGCTTGATGCCGCTTTAGCTGAACACGCTTCAGTTGACTCTCAATGTTTGCAGCTTGAAATATTGGAAAGCTCAGCTTTAGGCGACCTTAATGCCATTAGTTCCATTATTGAAAGCTGCCAAGGTGCATTAGGTGTCAAGGTGGCATTAGATGATTTTGGAACGGGTTATTCTTCATTAACTCATTTAAGGAGCCTACCTGCTAATACCATTAAGATTGACCAAACATTTGTCAGAGACATGTTAGACGATCCAAGTGATTACGCCATTATCGATGGCATTATTGGACTGTCAGATTCCTTTGACCGAAACGTTATTGCCGAAGGTGTAGAAACCACTAATCATGGTTTAATGTTATTGATGATGGGCTGTGAAGAAGCACAAGGCTATGGCATTGCTAAACCGATGCCAGCTGATGACTTTCCACAATGGCTGAGTAGCTATAGTCCTAATCCAGAATGGCAACAATGTGGCAATAAGCACCGTTCAACTAAAGAAATCAAAGTGAAGTTATTTAGATTAGTGACAGAGCATTGGAGAGACTTATTTATAGGTAATATTCAGTCTGTACCTGAGAATATTGAACACTGGCCAATTATGAATAGTAAGCGATGTCCTTGTGGTACTTGGATTGCACGAGCAAGGCAAGAGCAGTTATTTGAGGTAGAAGGCTTGGAAAAACTCAATAAGACTCATGATGCATTACATCTTGTAGCGCATTCATTGCAACTACAATATGAAGATGGCAATATTAATGCCGCGCGTGAAGGCATAGCTGAATTTCAAGCAGCCTTTGATGATGTAAATAATGCTTTAGGTCTGTGTGAATAGATATTATCGTTATTAACTTATGACCATAGGTTGGAGGATGCCCTAAAGCGATCTATCTCATCTATTCTCAAATGGATTTAAAAGAAGATAAGGCCGATATTTTGCCTTTAATTTTATAGGTTCGTAAACGTCATCCATCAGCATGATTTCTACTAACTCAATGCACAATTATTGTGGCAATCTATTACGTGTTGTTAAAATCGAAGCTATACGTTTTACAGAAATAGAGTTTCGTATTTCTTGTCCCCAAAATAGAGCGTGAAAGCCTTTTTCCGCTAAATTGAATTTATAGAGACATTTTTGTGGTTAGAAAGTTAAAAGCTTTTACGCATATGTTTTAGCTTTCTTTAGCTAGAATCTACTTTAAGTTGTGTTGCCACATTTCTGATAAAAAAGTAGTCCTTACTAAACACATGATCAGATAACCTCCCACTTTAAGATCAGTACGCTAAGTCATTGACGACAAAAGGGGATTTTGTTGTTTTTGATGCTTGACACACCCTGATCGCACTCCTATAGTGTCCCTTAGTGGGTAATTGTGGATCAAAGTGGATCGACTAAATTAAGGACACGAAGTGTTTAGAGGCGTAGCAACTTTCAATTTGGATGCAAAAGGACGGATGGCAATTCCAGCCAAGTTCCGTAAGCATCTGGACGTCTGTTGTGAAGGCCGTTTAGTGGTCACGATTGATCATTCAGATCATTGTTTACAGATTTACCCTTTGCCTGAATGGGAAGGGGTTGAAGCGAAATTAGCAGAGCTACCAAGTTTAAACCCTCAAGTACGTCGTTTAAAACGTATGTTATTGGGTTATGCAACAGAATGTGAAATGGATAATAACGGTCGCATTCTCTTACCAGCGAAGTTACGCGAGTTTGCAGGTTTAGAAAAAGGTACCGTGATGATTGGTCAAGGAAATAAATTTGAGTTGTGGGATGAACAAACATGGAATTCCTTAATGGATGAATGTTTGGAAGAAGATTTTGACGGTATTTTACCGACTGAATTAGAAAACCTGTCAATTTAGGGTCTGAATTATGACTGAGAGCCATTCAGAACATTTACCAGTCTTGCTAAATGAGACTGTCGCTGCCTTAGATGTTAAAGCGGATGGCTTTTACATCGATGGTACATTTGGCCGTGGTGGTCATGCTAGACAAGTTTTAGCACAGTTATCTGAAAGTGGACGTTTACTTGGATTGGACAAAGATCCTGCAGCCATTGCTACAGGTCAAGCCCTAGAAAAAGAAGATCCCCGTTTTAGTATTGAGCAATGTTCTTTTGCTGACATGTCAGAAGCTGTGAGTGATCGTCTATGGCAAGGCCGAGTAGATGGTATCTTGCTTGATATTGGCGTGTCATCGCCACAGTTGGATGAAGCTGAACGTGGCTTTAGTTTTCAAAAAGATGGTCCACTTGATATGCGAATGAACCCAGATGCAGGAATGAGTGCAGCTGAGTGGTTAGCAACGGCAAAAGTTGAAGATATTACTTTTGTGATTAAAACATTAGGTGAAGAGCGCTTTGGTAAACGAATTGCCAATGCGATTGTTGAAACACGTGAGCATACGCCAATCGTATCAACTACGCAGTTAGCTGCTTTAGTTGATAAAGCGATGCCATTTCGTGAAAAGAATAAACACCCTGCAACAAGAACATTTCAAGCAATTCGTATCTATATTAATAATGAGTTAGAAGATCTTAAAGCCGGCTTAGAGCAATCATTAGATGTATTGGCTATAGGTGGCCGTTTAGCGGTTATTACCTTCCATTCATTAGAAGACAGAATTGTTAAACGTTATTTTCGTGATGAAGCACGAGGTGATGATTTGCCTTCAGACTTCCCTATTAGGGCTGAAGAATTAAACCCAAGAATTAAGTTGGTCGGTAAAGCGATTAAAGCTGGCCGTGAAGAGTTAGATGTGAATCCACGTGCACGTAGCGCTGTTTTGCGAGTGGTGGAGAAGTTAGTATGAACCTCTTCAGTAAACTTGAAACCTTAAATATTCAACTCTCTGTTTTGGTATTGGTACTGCTTGTTATTGTGTCAGCAGTGGCTGTTATTTATAGCAAACATATTGGCCGCACAGAGTTTGTTGTGTTGCAAAAATTAGAACATCAACGCGACCAGCTTAATGATGAATGGGGACGTTTATTACTAGAGCAAAGCACGTGGGCGAGCCCCGGTCGTGTAGAGCAGCAAGCACGTTTACGTTTAAACATGATTGTTCCTTCAGCTGATATGACGGTGTTGATAAAACCATGAGTCGTAAGGCTAAAACATTGACCCATGTAGGCGCTTGGCGCTTGCATTTAGTTCGTCTCGTTTTTATCAGTATTGTAATAGGTTTAGGTTGGCGTTTAGCTGATATTCAAGTGGTACATCCTGATTTTTTACGCGATCAAGGTGATGCTCGACATATAAGACAAGTTCCTATTGCTGCTCATCGCGGGATGATTTTAGATCGCAACGGTGAAGCTTTAGCGATTAGCACACCTGTACGTTCTGTTTGGTTAAATCCTAAAAAAATAGAGATAAGTGATAGCCAGTTACGTCAATTGGCCAAATTACTAAACATGAATGCTTCTTCAATTAGCAAGAAGATTAAACAGAATAAGAAACGTGGCTTTATTTATTTAAAACGTCGAATTGCACCTCAACTTGCTAGCAAAGTAGAGCAACTTAAGATTAAAGGTGTTGCTCTACAACGAGAATACAAACGCTATTATCCTGCTAGTGAAGTGACAGCTCATCTTGTGGGCTTTAATAATATTGATGACTATGGTCAAGAAGGTTTAGAGCTAACCTATAATGATGCATTAAAAGGCATACCTGGCTTGAAGCGTATGGTTCGAGATAGTCGAGGTAACTATATTGGTGGTGGTGAGCAGATTAAAGCCAGCAAATCAGGCCAGAATGTTAGCCTAAGTGTTGATTTGAGACTGCAATATTTAGCTCATCAATCATTAAAGTCAATGGTTGATAAAGTACATGCTCGTTCAGGAACTGCTGTTGTACTTGATGTGCATACGGGTGAAGTCTTAGCCATGGTAAATCAGCCATCATTCAACCCGAACAACCGAAGTAATTTAAGAATAAGTGATTTACGTAATAGTGCCGTGATAGATGTGTTTGAACCTGGCTCTACAGTGAAACCTTTTACGGTTGCAAGTGGTTTGAAATCAGGTAAGTTTAAGCTTGATACAAAAATTGATACACGACCTGGCACACTCAAAGTGAGTGGTCACACTATCAAAGATCACCGAAATTATGGTGTGATTGATGTTGCAACATTAATTAAAAAGTCTAGTAATGTGGGTGCAAGCAAAATTGCATTAACAGTTAAACCTGAACAACTATGGCAAGATTTTTCTGCATTTGGCATGGCTGAGCCAACGGGAGCATATTTCCCCGGTGAAGTGATGGGACATATGCCAGATTTGCGTACATGGAGAAAGTTAGATAGAGCAACACTTGCATATGGTTATGGTTTAAGTACATCAGCACTGCAATTAGCCCGTGCTTATACAATACTTGCCAATGGTGGAATTTCACGCCCAGTTAGTTTCCAAAAGTTGGATGAAGCACCTATAGGTCGCCGAGTGTTTGCTCAAGATGTCATGGAGAATGTACTTGGAATGATGCAAGGTGTTGTATCAGCAGAAGGTACAGCCAGACTCGCTGCGGTTAATAATTATACCGTTGCTGGTAAAACAGGAACTGTTAAGAAGGCTACTAAAGGTGGTTATGCTGATGATCGCTATTTGTCACTATTTGCTGGCGTAATTCCAGCAAGTAACCCTCGTTTAGCAATGGTTGTAATGGTTGATGATCCTCAAGGTGATAAATACTATGGCGGTTTAATTGCTGCACCTGTATTTTCAGAAGTCATGACGGGTGCAATGCGTCTATTAAATATAGCACCTGATAAATTACCAAAAACACAGATGATAGTGGCTCAGAAATGATGATTACTAATAATCATTCTTTACCTATGCTATTAGCTGGAATGCTAGCAGATCCTTCTAGACTAGAAAATATCAACATAACAGGACTAAGTCTTGATAGCCGCGATGTGGAATCAGGATACTTATTTTTATCGTTAGCGAAAGATAATCAGCAACGCGAACAAAACTTGAAGCAAGCACTTGCTGCTGAGCTTAGTGTTGTTTTATTTGATGCTGAGCAAGGGCTATCAGAACAAGAAACTCAATTATTAAAACAGGCAAAGATGTTAGCCCATCCTGTTAGGCAGCTTGCTGATAAAGCAGGAGAAATTGCTGCAAGATTTTATGGTCACCCATCACTTGCACTTACTATTATCGCTGTAACAGGGACTAATGGTAAAACATCAGTTAGCCAATTTATTGCTCAGGCACTTGAGTTCTTAGGCCAACCTTGTGGTGTGATAGGTACCTTGGGTGTGGGTCGTCTTGCTGATTTGCACTACACAAGTATGACAACGCCTGATCCTATTTCAGTACAAAAGACCTTGGCTGATTTTTGTCAGCAAGGTATTAAATACGCAGTTATAGAAGCATCATCGCATGCACTTGAGCAAGGACGATTGAATAGCATTACTGTTGATGTTGCGGTGCTAACAAACTTAAGTCGTGATCATCTTGATTATCATGGTGATATGGCGGGATATGCAGCTGCAAAAAGTAAATTATTTGATTTCAGTAGTGTGAAATCAGCAGTAATTAACAGTGCTGATAGTTTAGGTCAAACACTCATTAAAGCATTAGCAGAAAGAGATAATGTAGATGTCGTGACATATGACTGTTCTGGTGACAGAAATGCAGATTATCAAGTAAACGATATCAAACTAAGCAGTAATGGTATGAGCTTTGAACTTAATAGTGACTTAGGCTCTGCGAAGATAGACAGTCAGTTATTGGGTCAGTTTAATAGTGAAAATTTACTGGCCTCTTTTGCAAGCCTGATTGCGATTGATATTCCATTTGATCAGGCTGTTACAGCGATTAAACAATGTCACGCTGTTGATGGCAGAATGCAGTCATACGGTGGTAACAATCACGTTAATGTTGTTATTGATTTTGCTCATACACCTGATGCTTTAACTCAAGCACTGATTTCATTACAAGCACATATTCCTGCAAAGGGTGATTTATGGTGTGTATTTGGTTGTGGTGGTGATCGTGACACTGGTAAGCGTGCTGAAATGGGGCGTGCGGCAGAACAGTATGCCGATAAACTCGTTATTACCGATGATAATCCTCGCAGTGAAGAACCAGCTTTGATTGTGAGCGATATTTTGCAGGGACTAGCTAAGCCTAAATCAGTATTAATTGAACATGATCGTAAGTTAGCAATCACTCATGCAATCACACATGCCAAAGAAGTAGATATTGTACTGATTGCAGGAAAAGGCCATGAGAAATTTCAAGAAGTACAGGGTGTTAAATTTCCTTTCAGTGATAGTGAAATAGTCGTAGAAATGCTTCACGCTGCAAATGATGATGTAAATACACTGGGAGATCGAGCATGAGTACAAAATTGCTTTTATCCCAAATAGCAACATTGCTAGGTTGTTCATCGCCAGTAAATGATGCAGAAATCACGGGTGCAGTGATAGATAGCCGAAAAGTGTTTCTTGGCTGTTTGTTTGTTGCACTTGACGGTGAACATGTTGATGGACATGACTACATTGCAGCGGCGAGACAAGCGGGTGCTAGTGCAGCCTTAGTAACAAAAATACAAAATGATAGTTTGCCACAACTTGTTGTTGCAGACGTCACTAAAGCGTTTGCTGAGATTGCCAAATATTGGTTAAAGCAATGCCAAACTAAAGTAGTGGCGATTACAGGAAGTAATGGTAAAACCACGGTTAAAGAAATGGTTGCATCTATATTACGTCAATGTGGCTCAGTTGTTTCGACACAAGGTAACTTGAACAATGATTTAGGTGTGCCACTTACTGTCATGAACATTAAGCCATCTACTGATTATGCTGTGATTGAAATGGGTGCAAGTCAACGTGGTGATATTTCTCGCTTAGTAGAAATCGCTCAACCATCAGTATCCATTATTAATAATGTAGCAGCAGCTCATCTTGAAGGCTTTGGTGATTTATTAGGTGTTGCAAAAGCAAAGGCTGAAATATTCCTTGGTTTAACGCAAGACGGTGTAGGTGTAATTAATGCTGATATGGACTTTGTTGCTGAGTGGACAGAGGTGCTAGCGAATAAGAAAGTAGTGAGCTTTGCATTAGATAATCAAGCAGATATTACAGCACAAGATCTTCAGATTGATGCTACATCAAGCCATTTCATGGTTGAGCTAAAGGGTGAGTTTGATTATATAAATCTTCCACTTCCAGGTAAGCATAACGTTGCCAATGCGCTTGCAGCCATTGCTGTAACAAGTGCAATGGATATCCCAAGCTCTGCGATTGTTAAAGGTTTGGCTTCAATGACAAGTGTGCCACATAGATTACAACTACGTAGTGGTGTGAATCAGTCAAAACTTATTGATGATAGTTATAACGCTAATCCGGGGTCATATAAGCAAGCCTTAGCAACATTAGCGTCATTTGCTGGACAGCACTGGTTAGTATTGGGTGATTTTGGTGAATTAGGAGCCGATAGTGAGCAATTACATTACCAAATGGGCCTTGATGCGAAAGAAGCGGGTGTTAAAAAATTACTTACAGTTGGAAAACTGAGTGAACAAGCAACCAAGGCATTTGGTGTTGGTGCTGAACATTTTGATGATATCAACATGCTGCAAGAGAATTTAACAGGAGCGTTATCAAACGATACGGTTTGTTTGATTAAAGGCTCGCGTTTTATGCAATTAGATCAACTAGCTGATGTGCTAGCTACAGATGGGGAAAGCTAATGCTGTTAATGCTAAGTGAATATTTAACACAGTTCCATAGTGGTTTTGCTGTATTTCAATACCTAACATTACGCGCTATTTTAGGTGTCATTACAGCCTTAGGTATTGCCTTAATTGTCGGCCCAACGATGATTCGTCATTTGAGCTTTAAACAGATAGGTCAAGTCGTTAGAGATGATGGTCCTGAGTCTCACTTTAGTAAGGCTGGCACACCAACAATGGGTGGTGCACTTATTTTAGTGGCGATTGCAGTGAGCACATTACTTTGGTCTGATCTTGGCAATAAATATGTTTGGGTTGTGTTAGCCGTAACCTTGGGGTTTGGCATAATCGGTTTTGTTGATGATTACATAAAACTAGTTCGCCAAGATACCAATGGTTTAATCAGTCGATATAAATATTTCTGGCAATCAGTGGTAGGAGCAAGCGCTGCGATCTTGTTATATCAAACAGCAGTAATTCCAGCAGAAACACAATTAATCGTTCCATTTTTTAAAGACATCATTATCCCGCTGGGCGCATGGTATATGTTACTGACGTATCTAGTGATCGTAGGTACTAGTAATGCCGTGAATCTAACCGATGGTTTAGATGGTCTCGCTATTATGCCAACCGTTATGGTTGCAGCTGCACTTGGTTTATTTAGTTATGTAACGGGCCACTTTGAGTTTGCACGTTATCTCTCTATTCCCTTTATTCCTAGTGCAGGTGAGCTAACAGTATTTTGTGCAGCAATGGTTGGGGCTGGTCTTGGATTCTTATGGTTTAACACCTATCCAGCTCAAGTATTTATGGGTGATATCGGTGCATTAGCACTGGGTGCAGCACTAGGTACGGTAGCTGTTTTGGTTAGACAAGAATTAGTATTGTTAATTATGGGTGGTGTGTTTGTTGTTGAAACCTTATCGGTAGTATTACAGGTTGGTTCATACAAATTACGTGGAAAACGTGTTTTCTTAATGGCCCCAATACATCATCACTATGAATTAAAAGGTTGGCCTGAGCCGCGTATTATTGTGCGAGCATGGATTATTACTGTGTTCTTAGTGTTAGTTGGTTTGGCGAGTCTTAAAATCCGATGAATACAGTGGCTACCCAAGCTGAACAAGCACAATCAATCTTGATAGTTGGTTTAGGCCAAACAGGATTGTCGTGTGCGCGCTTTTTAGTGCAGCAAGGGTATGCCGTGGCTATGATGGATACACGTGAACAACCGCCAGCGCTAGCAATACTTCAAGCTGAACATCCAGAAGTAGTCGTTAAAACAGGTGGTTTAGATCGTACTTTGATGCTGCAAGCAGATATGATTGTATTAAGTCCTGGTGTTGATCCACGCCTAACTGAAATCGTGGCTGCTCAACAAGCGGGTATTGAGATTGTGGGTGATATTGAATTATTTGCTCGTTATGCCAATGCACCAATAGTTGCAATTACGGGTTCAAACGGAAAAAGTACAGTAACCACATTACTTGCAGAAATGGCTATCAAAGCGGGTAAAGAAGTTAAAGTTGGCGGTAATCTAGGTACACCTGCATTAGAATTAATTACTGAATCAGTACCTGATTTTTATATTGTTGAGTTATCAAGCTTTCAATTAGAAACCGTCAGCACTATGAATGCCTTTGCTTCAGTCATACTAAATGTGAGTCCAGATCATCTAGATCGTTATGACGATGAGCAAGCATATCAAGCAGCTAAAGCACGTATTTTTGCTGGTGATGGTGTAATGATTATTAATCGTGATGATGAAATAGTCAGTCAGTTTGCAGATGAGAACCGTAACCAAATAGGATTTAGTTTACAAGAAAGCCAAGGCGTTGATTTTGGGGTGATTACTCATAATGATGATCAATGGTTAGCAGAGGGAAGTGAACCTTTACTTTCAATAGAAGAACTTAAAATCATAGGTCAACATAATATTGCGAATGCATTAGCAGCCTTAGCATTAGGTTCGGCTATGGCCTTATCAATGCCTGCAATGTTGGCTGCATTACGACAGTATTCAGGTTTACCTCATCGTTGTCGTTTAGTTGCTGAACAGCACGGTATACGTTGGTTTAATGATTCAAAAGCAACAAATGTTGGGGCATGTATTGCTGCAATAGAAGGTTTAGCTGATAGCGGTAAGATTATATTGATTGCTGGTGGTGTTGCTAAAGATCAAGATTTTTCAGAATTAACAACTGTGTTAAATCAGTCTGTGGTAGCAGTGATTACGTTAGGACAAGATGCAGCGCTAATCGCAGATGTTGTTCCTAAAGATGTTCAAACACAGAGTGCGGACTCTATGCAGGATGCGGTTATAAAGGCTAAGGCCATTGCAGAACAAGGTCAGAATATTTTGCTATCTCCAGCCTGTGCAAGCTTTGATATGTTCAGTGGTTACGCTGAACGTGGGGATACGTTTGAAGCGAGTGTTAAGGAGTATCTAAATGACTAATACTCCTATGACTTATGATCGTACATTACTATTTGTTGTAACAGCAATTCTTGCCTTAGGTTTGGTGATGGTTGGCTCATCGTCGATCAGTACTGCCGCAAGTAATTTAGGCAATCCATTACATTACTTTAATCGTCAGGTCATTTATGCCTTAATCAGTATGGTTATTAGTTATTGGGTACTATCGCAACGTTTATCATTTTGGCAGAATTATGCGCCAGTACTATTAATGGTTGGTATCGCCTTATTAGTGCTAGTACTTATTCCTGGAATTGGACGTGAAGTAAAAGGAAGTCGTCGTTGGTTACCACTCGGCCCTGTGAATGTGCAGGTGGCTGAGTTAATTAAATTGTTTTCGATTATTTATATTGCAGATTACCTACAGCGCCATCATGGTCAGTTGAAAGGCTCGTTCTTTAAAGTATTAGCACCATTAGTGTTACTCGCTGTTGCAGCAGGTCTACTTATCATTCAGCCAGATCTTGGTTCAGTCGTGGTGATATTGTCTACAGTATTAGCAATGCTATTTCTTGGTGGGGCACGACTTGATGTCTTTGCTGCCTTAACAGGATTGCTGGCAATAGGCTTCACAGCGGCAGTATATCTAACACCTTATAGATTGTTACGCCTACAAAGCTTTATGGACCCATGGGCTGATCCATACAACAGTGGATTTCAATTATCTCAAGCATTGATTGCATTTGGTCGTGGAGATTGGTTAGGTGTTGGTTTGGGCAGTAGTATCCAGAAATTGCATTATTTGCCTGAGGCACACACCGACTTCTTATATTCGATTTTGGCAGAAGAATTAGGACTCATTGGTGCAATGAGTGTGATTGTCTTGTTCTTTGTCTTTATTTGGCGAGCACTTGCAATTGGTCGCGCTGCTGAAAAAGCAGGACAAATTTTTGGTGCACAGATTGCGTATGGAATTGGTATTTGGTTAGGTCTACAAGCGTGTGTGAATATGGGCGTGAATATGGGCGCTTTACCAACGAAAGGTCTGACATTACCTTTAATGAGTTATGGCGGTAGTAGTTTAGTCATTGTTTGCGTGGCCATTGCTATGTTGATGCGTGTTGATATGGAAACACGTTATCCAGAAAAAGCAGCTGCGAGGGTCAAGCGATGACTACTCGTATTCTAATTATGGCAGGCGGAACGGGTGGACATGTATTCCCAGCACTTGCTGTGGCAGATGAGTTACGTTCACGTGGCCATGATGTATTTTGGATGGGAACAGAAAAAGGCATTGAAGCGAAGTTAGTGCCTACTGCTGGATACCCTATAACGTATATTTCTGTACAAGGCTTACGTGGCAATGGATTGTTAGGCTGGTTGCTTGCTCCATTTAAATTGGTTAAAGCGGTAAGTGAAGCCATTTCAGCGATTAAACAAATCAAACCTAATGTCGTGCTTGGCTTGGGCGGATTTGCTTCTGGTCCCGGTGGCGTGGCAGCAAAATTATTGGCTAAACCGTTGGTTATTCATGAGCAAAATGCTATTCCTGGTTTAACGAATAGAGTGTTATCGCTTATCGCTCAACGAGTGTTGCAAGGCTTCCCAAATAGTTTTTCGGCATCACGTAAAGCAGAGTGGGTGGGAAACCCAGTTAGAACTACGATTGAGTCTTTAGCTGAGCCAGAAACTCGACTAGCTGGACGCACAAGCCCCGTTCGAGTATTAGTTCTAGGCGGTAGTTTAGGAGCTAAGTCGCTCAATACTGTTTTACCTGAAGCCTTCTCTTTGATTGAAACAGAGCTAGATATTAAACATCAGTGTGGTGTTCGTCATTTAGAAGATTGCCAGCAGAATTATAAAAAGTCAGCTGTGAATGCAGAAGTAACAGCATTTATTGATGATATGGCAGCAGCCTATGCATGGGCTGATCTTGTTATATGTCGTGCAGGTGCTTTAACCATTGCAGAAGTATCGGCAGCAGGTGTTGCTTCATTATTAGTGCCGTATCCCTATGCTGTTGATGATCATCAAACACATAATGCTACAGCCTTGGTAAAAGCAGGTGCAGCAAGATTGATGCAAGAAAGTGCTTTAACGGTCACGTCTTTAGTCAGTGAAATAAATGGATTAGTGAGCAAGCGAAATACATTGTTGGAAATGGCAAAAAGTGCACGTAGTCAGGCAAACACTGGAACAGCACAACAAGTTGCTAATATCTGCTTGGAGGTGACACATGGATAAACTAACATCTGCAATGCAAAGTCGAGTGAAACATATTCACTTCATCGGTATCGGTGGCGTGGGTATGGGTGGTATTGCTGAAGTGTTATTAAACCTTGGCTACCAAGTATCTGGTTCAGATTTAGCAAATAATGCATTAATTGAGCATCTACGTGAATTAGGTGCAACAGTGATGATTGGTCATGATCCAGCCTATTTAAATGGTGCTGATGTTGTTGTCGTTACTACTGCTGTTAGTGAAGAAAATATTGAGCTACAATCCGCTAGAGAGCAACGAATTCCTGTTGTACCACGTGCAGAAATGTTAGCTGAGTTAATGCGCTTTAGTTACGGTATTGCGATTGCTGGAACACATGGTAAAACGACAACAACAAGTTTAGTGGCTGCCTTATTAAGTGAAGGTGAATTAGATCCTACATTTGTTATTGGTGGTCGTTTAAATAGTGCAGGTAGTAACGCTAAGCTTGGAAGTGGTCGCTATTTAGTGGCTGAAGCTGATGAGAGTGATGCGTCATTCTTATACTTACAACCTATGATCTCAGTTGTGACTAATATCGATGAAGATCATATGGCGACTTATGACAATGATTTTGAAAAATTAAAAGCCACATTTATTGAGTTTTTACATCACTTACCATTTTATGGTTTGGCTGTGATGTGTATTGATGATCCGGTAGTACGTGAACTATTAACTGATGTTATCCGACCTGTGCTGACATACGGAACTGATGATGAAGCAGATTTCCAGCTTGTTGATTTACAACAGCAACAAGGTC
>Ga0209494_1000147_pt1 | contig 30221 bp, 29 predicted proteins | sample EN1Hudseemescosm_FD_184628 | JGI IMG/M metagenome (GOLD analysis project Ga0209494, IMG submission 184628) | Methane-oxidizing microbial communities from mesocosms in the Hudson Canyon - EN1B Hudson Canyon (SPAdes) (version 2) | ecosystem: Environmental > Aquatic > Marine > Cold seeps | place... | reverse complement strand
ATTGTGCAGGGTTTTTGCTTGTCTTTAAGGCGTAGGAATAGGCGCATAGCCAGCTACGTAACAATTGAGGTTGTTTGAGTCGGGACAAAAAGGCCAGCAAGGTGGGGGTATTTATTGAGAGTTGCTTAAGTATCTGTTTTACAGGAAATTTCCACTTAATCTCACAACGATATACTCTGCTATAAGTTCTTTTGAAGAAGCATAATCTCTGTATCTCGGCAATTAAGTTGCTCCTGCATTAATTGCACTCGGTAGATCCCTGTATCTCGGCAGATAAGTGCTCCTGCTTTATCTGCACTCAATACATCCCTGTATCTCGACAATTAAGTTGCTCCTGCATTAATTGCACTCAATACATCCCTGTATCTCGAATTTATAGTTTGTTTGTAGGCAGTGGTCTAGCCATTTTTGTAGGAAATAATTGAGTCGCCATTTGTAGTTCATTATTTCTACGCTTTGGGCGGGGTCTTTGTATATTTTTGAAACCAGGGGTCTTGCATGGTCCTTTAGCACTTCTGCTAGATTTGCATCTAAATAAATCCTGATTTTAACTGCAGGTTCGATAAAATCTTCAAAATTGTTAATAAAGGTATGGCTTAATTCGACTGTAATGGTATGTTTGGTGCGGTCAATTATCTTTAAGTGCAGAGAGGGCTTGTTGCTGGTCTTTCCTGTTGCTTCAGTTTGAAAGCTGCATAAATCAGGAATCAGACAAAACAGTTTTTGATAGTTTGATTCACATAATTTTTCCAGGCAAAGAGAAGTATTAACAGGGTGGACCAGGCTCATTAACTAATCTTCCTTATAACAGGCATTAGCACTTGCTGTTTCCCAAAGCACGACTTGATGCACATTCAAGCCCTGTTGTTTTAGATGCTGATAGATCATTTTGCTTAACACTTCAGCTGTAGGGTGTTCGTCAATTGCCATAAAGCGTTCATTTTGCTGTTCTAGCATCGGGATGATTGGGTCATCTTTATGCAATAGAAAGTTATGATCTAAATGTTGGTTGATATAACTTTCTACACTGTCTTTTATATCTGAAAAATCGCAGACCATGCCTTGCTCATCTAATTGTTGCTGTTGAATAGATATTGATGCCTTAACGCTATGGCCATGCAGGTTTTTACATTTTCCTTTATGGTTCATTAAACGATGGCCGTAACAGAAGTAAACTTCTTTTGTTATTGTGTACATACAGTATAGGTCTGGTATTTTCTCTTAAGCTGGTTGTTGCTAACAAGTGCTTCAAAATAGAAGATGAGATAACTAATTGTCAGCATACAATCTGGGGTATTTATTTAAGACTTTTAATAGATGCTGCAATTTCAAAATCACCATCATCTTGAGCAATGCTTCTTACAACTTCGATAAACGCGGTCATTGATGGGGTTAATGAATTTTTGGGTATGATATTGACCTCCATGGCTAAGCCTATGTCATATGAATTATCAGCTATAAAAGACACACCAGCACCACTAAGTGATGTGCAATGTCCTGTTTTTGTTTCATTTGAATCAGCTAATTTGTAAGTAATGTCACAGTCTACATCCATTCGAATGTAATCACGTTTTTCATCATACTCCAACATGTATTTCTCCTGATTAAGTAAGCAATAGGTCTTAATTAATTGTAGATAATTTTATCTAATTTGGTAAATTATTTTCTGCTAATTTACTTGTTATGAAGTGTACTATAAAAAGAACAATAAATGCGTAGGAATTAAATGAGTTTTGTGATTTAGTCGGTAATTTTAAATTGGTCGCTGTAATCGCTGGTAATTCCGTGCTTTTTGTGTAGAATCTATACGTTTTTTTGATAGATATTCTTTAGCTGATATGAGTAAAAAAATTGTCCTTACGGGTATTACAACAACGGGTACGCCTCATCTAGGCAATTATGCGGGCGCCATTCGTCCTGCGATAGAAGCAAGTAAAGATGAAAATGCAAGACCTTTTTATTTTCTTGCTGATTATCATGCCTTGATTAAGTGTCAGGAGCCTGAAAGAGTTAGGCAATCAAGTTTAGAAATTGCAGCTACATGGCTGGCATTAGGGCTAGATACTTCAAATGCGGTTTTTTATCGTCAATCAGATGTGCCCGAAATCCCTGAGTTATGCTGGATGTTATCTTGTGTGACGGCTAAAGGCTTAATGAATCGTGCACATGCTTATAAAGCATCGGTTGCAGAGAATGAACAGGCTGGCGGCAATGATCCAGACAAAGGGATTAATATGGGCTTGTTTGGATACCCTATATTAATGGCTGCAGATATGTTGATGTTCAATGCCAATAAAGTACCTGTAGGTAAAGATCAGATTCAGCATATAGAAATGGCGCGTGATATTGCTTCTCGTTTTAACCATATATATGGTGAACATTTTTCGATTCCAGAAGCGGTGGTGGATGAGCATGCAGCGACTATATTGGGGTTGGATGGGCGGAAAATGAGTAAAAGCTATAACAATACTATTCCGCTATTTGAAACTGAAAAAAAGTTTAAAAAACTAATTAATAAAATTAAAACCAATTCATTAGAGCCAGGTGAAGCTAAAGAGACGGATGGTTGTACTTTATTTGGTATTTATAAAGCCTTTGCCAGAGAAGATGAAGTGGCTGAAATTCGTCAGCGTTATGCTGAAGGCATCGCTTGGGGTGAAATGAAGAAAGTGTTGTTTGAGAAAATTAATGATGAGATTGCTCCGGCAAGAGAGCGCTATCAGGCATTAATGCAAGCCCCAGAACATATAGAAGAGCAATTGCAGGAAGGGGCGGTGAAAGCGCGAGAAATTAGTGTGCCTTTTATGCAGTCTATCCGTGAGGCTGTCGGTATTTCTCGAATCACTAAATAAGATTAACATTTCTCAGATCAATAGTAGCTAAGCTTTAAAATATATGAATGATTTTGTTCCTGGACAACGCTGGATTAGTAATACTGAGTCAGAATTAGGCTTAGGCCTGGTTTTAGATGTGGAATTTAACCGAGTTTCTGTACTGTATTTGGCAACAGGCGATAAACGTATTTATGCTAAAGACAATGCACCTTTAACGCGGGCTCAGTTTTTAGTAGGGGATGAAATTGAATCGACTGAAAATGTAATCATCAGTGTTAATGAGGTGATTGAGCAGGATGGTCTGCTTATTTATGCAGGGATTGATGATTTAGGTGATCAATGCTTTTTAGAGGAGATGGATTTAAATCATCATATCCAGTTTAATAAGCCGCAAGATCGGTTGTTTACTGGGCAAATTGATCCGTCAGCCTGGTTTTTATTACGTTATGAAAGCTGGCGTAGGCAACAGCAACATCAGCAGTCTGAAGTAAAAGGCTTGCAAGGTGCCAGGGCTTCATTGATTGCGCATCAATTATATATTGCGCATGAAGCAGCCAATCGAGTTGATCCACGCATCATGCTGGCAGATGAAGTGGGTTTGGGTAAAACCATTGAAGCAGGATTGATACTGCAATATCGTTTAATTAATGGTTTAAGTCCTAGGCAGTTGATTATCGTACCTGAAAGTCTGCTACATCAGTGGCTGGTGGAAATGATAAGGCGTTTTAATTTGCGTTTTAGTGTTTTTGATGAAGAGCGTTGTCTAGCCATTAACGAAGAAAATCCTTTTCAGACAGAGCAATTGGTGATTTGTTCGCAAAGCTTTTTTTCCGCTTATCCTCAGCGTCAACAGCAAGCTCTGGATGCTGGCTGGGATATGGTAGTCGTTGATGAAGCGCACCATCTGGAATGGAGCGAGCAGAGCCCAAGTGCTGATTATTTATTTGTCGAACAATTAGCATTGAGTAGCCCTGGGTTGATTCTATTAACGGCAACGCCAGAGCAATTGGGTAAAGAAAGTCATTTTGCTCGCTTAAGGCTGCTGGATCCGGATCGTTTTTATCAGTTTCAGCAGTTTTTAGCAGAAGAAGCGCATTTTGAGCCTGTTGCAGATGCAGCAAAGATATTGATTTCTGGTGAACTTATTACCAAAAAACAGCAACAAAGTTTAAGAGATTTGTTGCAACAAGATAATGTCAATGCCTTATTAGAATCCGTGAATGATGAAGATGACTCAGTTAAAGCAAGAGCTGAGCTAATTGAATTATTACTTGATCATCATGGTACTGGACGGATTTTATTTAGAAATTCCCGGCAAACAGTACAAGGATTTCCTGAACGTGAAAGTTATGGATATCCATTGCGAGGGGATGAGTCTGAAGAGATGGAACAAAGTCCTTACTATAGCTGGTTACTGGAAAAGTTAGAAGAATTGCAGGCAAATGGCGAGAAAGCCCTGTTAATTTGTAAGCAGGCAGAGACTGTGATAAAGCTGGAAAAGACCTTGAAAGCGCGTCAAGGTATTGCCACCGCTGTTTTTCATGAAGGGATGAGTATTGTTGAGAGGGATAGGGCGGCCGCTTATTTTTCTGATGAAGAAAGTACAGTACCATTGCTGATTTGTTCTGAAATAGGCAGTGAAGGTCGAAATTTTCAGTTTGTACATCATCTGATATTGTTTGATTTACCTGAGAACCCTGATTTATTACAGCAGCGGATAGGGCGTTTAGATCGAATTGGACAAAAACATGTGATTCAAATTCATATCCCTTATTTGCTCAATACTGCGCAACAGGTACTTTATCGTTGGTATGAAGAGGGCTTTAATGCTTTTCAGCATAATTGTTCTGCAGCAGCTCAAGTGGCGAGTCGATTAGAAGGTGACTTGTTAACTGTTCTCAATAGCGTTAATCAGCAGGCTGTCGATGCTTTTGTGCTTAAAACAGAAGCCTTGAATAAAGAGCTTGAGCAGGATATGCAAAATGGCCGAGACCAGTTATTAGAATTGAATTCTTGTCGAAAAGAGGTGGCTCAGGAACTTATCGATCAATTAAACCGTATCGAAAGGGATGGCTCTTTATGGCCCTATATGGAATCTCTATTTGATTGTTATGGAGTGGATGTCGAGTATCATTCTAATGATTGTCATATCTTGAAGCCCAGTGAAAACCTACGGGTTTCATATTTCCCTATGCTTTCAGAAGAGGGTATGACGGTGACCGTGAGTAGGGATATTGCTCTGGCTAGAGAGGATATGCAGTTTATAACTCAGGAACACCCTATGGTAATAGCTGCTATGGATCTGGTGTTATCAAGTGAAACGGGGAATGCAGCATTAAGCGTGGTTAAGCATCCTGAGCTTAAGGCTGGGCAGTTTATGCTGGAAATGTTGTTTGTGGTTGAATGCAGTGCGCCAGCAGAATTAAAAGTGGGGCGGTTTTTACCTCATACCCCTATTCGTGTGTTGATGGACCAGAATAAACAGGATATTAGTGAGTTGGTTGATCATAGAAGCCTGGTTGAAGTGCGGAATAAATTTGATAAAGGTCAGATTGTTAGCTTTATCAATAGTCAGCGGGATCATATTACTGATACCATTAAGACTGCAGAAACCGTCGCTAAACAGCAAATGCAACAGTTGATCACTGAAAGTAATGAGCAGATGCTTGCTACTTTAAGTGCTGAAATTAAACGCTTGGTGAGATTGAAAAAAATTAATCCAAGTATTAAACAGCAGGAAATTGAACAACTAAAGGATGGCGCTATGTTGGCGCATGAGAATATAGAACAGGCACAGTTAAGGTTGGATGCTGTGCGCTTTATTATTACCAGTTAATTTAATTATTAACGATTTGAGATAGGAAAAAGTTTTGAGTACGCATATCTACCATAGCATCGATCGAGAGCAATTAGCTAAAGATCTTGATAACATTCGCGCTGAAGTCTTAGCTGACTTGGGTGAAGAAGATTTTAAATATTTGAAGAAAATTGAGCGATGGGGACGATTATGTACCGCCATTGGTTATGGTACTGCCTGGATCATACCTAACCCTATTTCTGCTTATTTAATTAGCCAGGGTAGTACAACACGTTGGACTACCATTGCTCACCATATCACTCATAGAGCATACGATAAAATTGAATGTATGCCTAAACGTTATACCAGTAAAGGCTTTGCTAGAGGCAATCGGCGTTTTATTGACTGGATGGAATGGATGGTTCCCGCAGCCTGGGACAAAGAACATAATGATTTGCATCATTATAATCTTGGGGAAAAAGCTGATCCTGATCAGGTTGAGTTTAATATGGAGCAATTTCTGAGTATTAAAATGCCGATGCCCTTAAGATATGGTTTTCTGGCAATCATGGCCTGTACCTGGAAGTTTCTTTATTATGCGCCTTCAACTTTAAAAGAGTTAAGAACTTTTAATGATAAAAAAGCAGGCAAACCCGTTTCAGAAGCGACTAGAGCTGATGAGTGGAATCCTTTGAAACCAGAAGGTCGCCAGTTATGGGGACAGTGTTTGTTGCCCTATATTGGTTTTCGATTTGTATTGTTCCCGCTGTTATTTGTCCCCGTTGGTATTGTGACGGCAATGGGTGGGGCTGTTGCTGCAACTAATGTATTAATTAACTCTTTAATGGCAGAGGTGTTTGCTAATTTACATACTTTCTTGATTATTGGGACTAATCATGTGGGTGATGATCTATTTATTTTTGAAGAAAAAGCAAAAAATAAGGGTGAGTTTTATCTTAGACAGATATTAGGATCAACAAACTTTGCCACAGGCACAGATAGAATCGATTTTCTTCATGGTTGGTTAAATTACCAAGTTGAACACCATTTATGGCCAGATATGCCGCTAAGTCGTTACCAACGTGCGCAACCTAAAGTAAAAGCTTTATGTGAAAAATATGGCTTACCTTATACGCAAGAATCGGTGTTTAAGCGTTTATGGAAAACCTTGGATGTGATGACAGGTAAAACAACCATGTTAAGACCATCGACGGTAAATAATCAGTTAGCTAAGCATGCACAAGCTAATGAAGTAAGCTCTAATGCCAGTATTGATGATGCTGTGTCAGTCGGCGTGAAATAAAATAAAATGCTAGAGACGTTGCATGCAACGTCTCTAATATCTGAGTATCAACTCTTTTCCTTTTTGAATCATTTCCAGATGTTTCATAAAGCTCATGCCCAGTAAAACTTCGTTCCCAGCCATGTGAGGGTTGATAGAGCCGCGAACATCCTTCAGTTCTATTGCCCCAATACTCACTTGATCCAAACGAGTGTCATAGACGGTAATGGTACCGTTAGCCGTTCTACTTTGTGAAGGATAGCCCTTTTTCAACTGTAATTGATGGGCCAGTCTTTCGGGTATGCTGATCAGGGTTGCGCCGGTATCAAGTAAAAAAGTGACCGCTTGCTTATTGATTTGGCCATTCACAACATAATGTCCGTAGCGATTTTGTTTTAATCTGACTTCAGCAATATTATTATTCCATTTGCTTGAAATAGTCTGATTAGGGTTGTTTTGTTGCTCAAGATGCTTATTAAAGCCAAAAGTCATCATCGCTAAAAAAAGTAAGCAGGCGATAACAATCATACCGAGTCCCATACCCGATGTAGAGCTAGTTTTCTTCATTCGTCTTTATCTTGCACTAAAACCCAGGGTTTAATCACCACCGCCCAGACAGATTTATTTTCTTCAAACCATTGCAAGGCTTGTTGATCAGAAACAGGGGCTACTTTTTTGTCTGTTAACCACTGCTCGACCTGAGCTTTGTTGTCTAAAGAAAACTGATAGGCGACTTCAATCATATCTATGCTGGAGTCGACAGAAATGGCCAGACCGCTGGCAAAAAAACGTTGTAATTCATGCCAGGGAATCAGGGATGTTTCTAAGTTTATGTCTTTTTTACTCATTGAATGATGCTGTTATTAAATTGAACTGGTATTCTATAGCAATAATTATAAAACATACACAAAGAGGACATATTCATGGCATTGTTTAATGCTTACAAAAAAAAATCTACTTTAAACGCTGCAATTAAGCAAACAGCTAAGGCACGTGCTGAAGAAGGGGTAAAAGCAGATCAGTTGTATGCGAGTGCTTATCAAGGGTTCGCCGATGTTGTTCAAGGTGATTTGATGACTGGAGAGGCTTTATATAATTGGGGATTTGCATTATTACATCAGGCAAAAGCAAAAAAAGAAGAAGAGGGTGTGAAATTATATTTAACGGCCATCTCTAAATTTACTTTTTGTTTGTTAGTTGCCCCTAATCACCTTGGCGCTGCTATTGATGGAGGGGTTGCCTATATGGATTTGGCGCGAATTATGGAAGTGGATGCTGATGATGAGCTCTATGATTTGGCTGGAGAGTTTTTTGAAAATGCAGAAAGAATCCAGCGTGGTAGTGCAGCATACAATCTAGCCTGTATCTATGGTTTGCGTGGGCAGCAGGAAGCATGCCAGGAAGCCTTGGAATTATCAAAGTCATCGGGTAGTTTACCCGCTGTTGATGACATCATTAATGATTCTGATTTGGCGAAAGTAAATAATGTTGACTGGTTTACTGATTTTATTGAAAAAATAAAAGCGGGTCCCGAGCCTGTGGTTGTAGATGAAAGTGTAGTAACTTACGATGTTGAGGGTAATGTAACTAATAGCCGTAAACAGAAAAAACAACGTGAAACAATAGTTGATGGGGTTGCTTATGATGATGAAGGAAATGTTGTAAGAACGCTAGAGCCTGAACAAACGGTTGAAACAGAGCCTAGTGAGATTGAAGTTGCTGAGGAAAAAGTTGAGACAGCGAAAGCTGAAGAAGCTGTTGCTGAATCTAAAACAGCAGAAAAGTAAGCTTGATTGTTTGTGTTGAATGATAGGTTCTTTTAATTAACACGAAGAATGACATTAAAGTAGAGAGGTTGCATGCAACGTCTCTACTAAAGGTCTATAGAGGTCCTTTGAAAAGTGTTCTGGATTATCTTAAGCTTCAGCCATAAAAACACACCATGTCCAAGTACATAGCAGCCAGGATGTACATCTGCATAATGACTCCCGCCTTGTTTTAGCAACCCTTCAATGTCTGGATCAAGACATTCTTTACCGAGATGGAGTGTGAAGCTTGCATTACTGGTGCTCTAAAATATCAGAGACTAGTACCTAAGCCTGTATTTTTTTGTTTAAAAACCTAGAGTCAGACATTTTGTAGAGACGTAGCATGCTACGTCTCTACGTATCTGGAAAACCTCAGAACTCTAGCTTATTAATGACATATCAACCACGAAGTACACGGGGAAGCCATTTATGCCTTACTATTAGATCTTCCCCGACATTTGGCGATAATGCGAGGCTTTTGCTTAAACTATTTTTCCCCTATTGCCAATATCTGTTAATTGTTAGGTTTTTTAGCGCTTGTTAAAATAGCCTGTAGCTTTTCTAGTCCCAGTTTTCTGGTTAAGGTGATATTCCTTTCAGGAATTTTCTCAGGATCAGGGTATGATTTTAGTACGCGCTCCAGACTTTCTTCCCTAATAAGGTGCAGCATAGGGTAAGGCGAACGGTTAGTAAAGTTGGCCGGGTCGTCAACGTTTTCACCAGCAAAGCAATAGTCTGGGTGAAAACTGGCTAGTTGATAGATGCCTTCATAGCCCTGTTCAAGTAACAGTCTTTCGGCAAGGTTGAGAAAATCAAGATAAGCTTCAAAATCATTGAGAATAGTGGGGAAAATAACCAAGCTGGTTTCAATCTCTGCTTCAGTATCTAGCAATTGACATTCTTTAAAAACAGACTCTAAACATTGTTCTCGTTCATCTGATTCAATAACCGAATAGCGTATGCTACTGCGGTCATGCTCACGTTTGGCAAATGGGCAAATATTATAGTTAATGATGAAGGATGTTAACCATGCCTCAGTCTGTCTTATAATGTTTTCTGTCGTCATCGTGTAAATATCCGATTAGAAACAAAAAAAGCCCCTAATGAGGGGCTTTTGATATTGATAGAAAAAACAACAGCTTTAGCTGTGGCTTTGTCCTTCTGCGATACGTAGTTCTCTTAATTCTTTTGCATGCTCTATTTTAGAGAAAACCCTAAGTATGTCAGTAGATGAAAGAATACCCACTAGCTTCTCATTGTCAACAACAGGAATTGCACCAATTTTATGTTCTGCCATTACGGCTGCTGCATCAGATGCTAATGTATCAGGCGTAATAGAGACTACGCCTCTACGCATAATGTTTTGTACCTTTTTAGGGATAACGTGTAACTCTGTGCCTGTTTTATTTGCTTCAATAGCATTTGAATTACTTTTTGGACCTAACGCTTTATACATGTCTCTGTCAGAAACCATACCAATTAGCTTACCTTTTTCAATAACGGGTATGTGTCTAACTTTTTCATAGTGAATCAAGAAGAACACGCGATCAATCAAATCGTGTGGTTCTACTGTAAATACATGTGAAGTCATTAATTCTTCAACGCGCATGAATACCCCCTTTTACAAAAAAAATAACTGGCTAAGAATAAGGAAGTTTTACATTTTTTACAAGTAATTAAAAAATCGAATACCAAATATTTTTAATGTATTGCCTGGAAAATGTTTTCATTATGTTGATTTTTAAGGGTTTATATTGTGTTTTTTAGCTTGTATAAGATGCTGTTCTAAATGCTGATAAACGAATGAATTAACTGGCTTGACTGCTGGAATTGATGTTTGAGTTGAAAATTTGTTCGCCTGTGCTGTTTTGTTAGATTGCTTCATTTCTAAATAATGATTTTTGATATAAAATGGGTAAATTAAATGCTGTTGTTTTGATACATTGATAGATTTTCCTAGGAAAGAATAGTTTGCTTAAGAATAGATGATTAATGATGATTTTTTATTCTTAAACTTGCTTTTAATATTTTAATTTTTGGAGTTTTTATGCGTATTATACTTTTAGGTAGTCCAGGTTCAGGTAAAGGGACACAAGCACAATTCATTACTGAGAAATTTGGGATACCCCAGATCTCTACTGGAGATATGTTACGTGCGGCGGTAAAAGCGGGAACGCCTCTTGGTGTAGAAGCAAAGACGGTGATGGATGCGGGCGGGCTGGTTTCTGACGATATTATTTTAGGCCTGATTAAAGAGCGTATCACTGAAAATGATTGTGTTAATGGATTTTTACTAGATGGTTTTCCGCGTACTATTGCCCAGGCTGAAGGTCTAACTGCAATGCAGGTTGAAGTTGATTACGTGATTGAAATTGCAGTTGAAGATGCTGAAATTATCAAACGTATGAGTGGCAGACGTGTGCATCTGGCATCTGGTCGTACCTATCACATTGAATTTAATAAACCTAAGGAAGAAGGTTTGGATGATGAAACGGGTGAGTCGTTGATTCAAAGAGATGATGATCAGGAAGATATCGTGAAAAAACGCTTGGCTGTTTATCATGATCAAACTAAACCACTGGTTGATTTTTATTCTGCAGCGGGTCAGTCAGCTCAGTTTGGTTCAATTGTTGGAGTGGGTGAAGTCAGTGAAATTACTAAAAAGGTTTTTGCCGTTTTAGGGTAAGGGCTATTTTAGAACAGGTGTAAAGCAAGTAAATTCTGTTTGAGCTTACTTGTTTTGCATTTGTTTAAGTGATTAAAACGCCATCAGACTAAAATCTATTTAGTTACAGGTGGATTCAATTGTTGTAAAGAGGTATGTGAGTGTCAAAAAAAATTGATGTAGCGGTGGTTGGTGCAACAGGCGCTGTTGGGGAAGCAATGATATCTATTCTGGAAGAACGTAACTTTCCAGTAGGTAAGGTTTATGCCTTGGCAAGTAGCCGTTCAGTTGGTAAGCGAATTCCTTTTAAGGGAAGCTCTTTGATTGTGGAAGATTTGGCTGGTTTTGATTTTTCTAAAGCACAAATTGGTTTGTTTTCTGCCGGAGCTTCAATATCTAAAGAGTTTGCTCCAAAAGCTGCGGCGGCTGGATGTATCGTAGTCGATAATACTTCAGAATTTCGTTATGACGATGATATTCCTTTAGTTGTGCCAGAGGTTAATCCTGAACAAATTGCGCGATACCAAGACAGGGGAATTATTGCTAACCCAAATTGTTCAACTATCCAAATGTTGGTTGCATTAAAACCAATTTATGATGCTGTAGGGATTGATCGTATCAATGTTTGTACTTATCAGGCTGTTTCAGGCACGGGGAAAGAGGCAATAGAAGAAGTTGTTAAGCAGACTGCTCAGTTACTGAATGGCAAGCCAATCACAACAGAGGTTTATCCAAAACAAATCGCATTTAATGTCTTGCCACAAATCGATGTGTTTATGGAAAATGGTTACACCAAGGAAGAAATGAAAATGGTGTGGGAGACACAAAAAATATTTAATGACAAGGATATTCAGGTAAACCCAACAGCTGTTCGTGTGCCTGTTTTCTATGGCCACTCAGAAGCGCTACATATTGAAACTAAAGAAAAGGTTTCTGTAGAAACGGTACGCCAATTATTGGCAACTGCGCCTGGGGTAACTGTTATGGATGAACGTGTTGATGGTGGCTATCCAACAGCGGTAACTGAATCATCTGGAAATGATGATGTTTTTGTTGGGCGTATTAGAGAGGATATTTCTCATCCGCAAGGCATTGATTTATGGGTGGTTGGTGATAACGTGCGTAAAGGTGCTGCACTTAATAGCATACAAATTGCAGAAGAGCTGGTAAAAAAATACATCTAGTCTAAGCTTAGAGAGTATATATGACCGCCTTAAAAAGGATGGGGATGAGAGCCGGTAGCTAATACATCTGCTGGAAAAGCTTAATAAAAGTTAAAGCTTTTATTAAGCAAATCCTCATTTACTTTAGTTAAGGTGAATGGCATTATATTTTCAAAGGCCTGATTTGTAGGTTTTTTTTTGCTATTAGCTGTCAGCTTGTGTTGAATAGCTTAATGAGGTTTGTGACGTGGTAAAAAATTGTAAAGGAGATTGCTGTGCGCAATTTAACTAAAACTATAGCGGCTGTATCGTTACTGGTTCCTGCAAGTGCTTATTCACTAGGTATTGGCGATATTAAATTGCATTCAGCATTAAACCAGAAGCTAGATGCTGAAATTGCATTATTGCTGTCATCTGGCGAGACTATTGCCGATGTTAAAGTAAGCCTGGCTTCTCCTGAAAAATTTGATCAAGCAGGGGTGCCCTGGAGCTATTTTCTATCAAAAATTAAATTTGAAGCAGTGACTCAAGCCAATGGTTCAACTATTGTAAAATTGAGTTCAAAAGAAGCTTTAAGAGAACCTTTTTTAGATTTTTTGCTTGAAGTATCTTGGGCTACTGGTAGCTTATACCGTGAATTTACAGTTCTGGTCGACCCCCCAGTTGCATATACACAATCGACTATTCCTGTTATCAAAAAGCCACAACAGGATAGTGCTCTAACAACTACACCTATAGACAGCTTGTCTGATCAGTCTCCGCAAGTTAGGCATATTGCCAGTGGACAGACTGAGCTTACTAGACGGTCTGATTCGCTATGGAAAATTGCTAAAAAAACTAATGTTTATGATGATGTTTCTATAGAGCAAATGATGATGGCTTTATACGAAGCCAACCCAAAGGCGTTCTATAAAAAAAATGTCAATGCCTTGATGGCAGGGAAAGCTCTTGATATTCCAGACAGACAGGCCATTCTAAAACTATCAAAGAAACAGGCTCTTACCGCTTTTAGGCAACAGGGTAATGAATGGCGAGGGCGAGTTAGTGCGAAACCCAAACAACAGATTGCTGATCAAGTTGAACTGGCAAATCAGTTGGAATTAGAAGCACCTGTTATTGATGATATTTCTGATTCGTCTGTGGCTGCGACAGGGGATGATCAAGCGAGTAAGCAGGTTGCCGATTCGGGAATAAATGATTCTATAGTAAGTAGTAGTGACGAAGGGCTTGCCTTGCAAGCCAGGATGGAAAAGCTGGAACAGCAGTTAGCCATGATGCAAAAAATGCTGGTGCTAAAGGATGAGCAAATTGCAACTTTACAAAATAAAAAAGTTTCTGATGTTGCTAAGCCGAGTACAGAAGTAACAGTAAAGGATAAGCAAAAACAGCCTAAACCTGCTGATTCTAAGTCAGTAAAATCAACAAAGCCTGTTGTAAAAAAGGACATTAAAAAACCTAAACCCAAACCCAAACCTAAACCTATAGTTAAAGCCAAGCCTGAAACAGAACAGGGTATGTCAGATTATTTGACTTATGGCATCGGTGGGGCGGGGATTGCTATTTTAGCTGGCCTAGGATTTTTATGGTGGCGTAAAAGACAGGATGAAGACCAGTCTGATACTGAAAGTATGTTTGCATCGGCAAGTGAAATTAGTTTGCCAGATTCTTCTGCGGAAGAGGAGCTCTCTATTCCAATTGTTGATGACTCTTCTTCGTATGATGTTGGAACGGTGGGTGAAAGTTCTTTCTTAAGTGAATTCACACCCAGTGATTTTGATGCTTTCGATACTGATCATCATGAAGTTGACCCTATTTCTGAAGCTGACGTTTATTTAGCTTATGGACGTTATCAACAAGCTGAAGATTTAATGCGTGATGCAATTAAAGACACTCCTGAAAGGGATGAGTGTAAATTGAAATTGCTGGAAATATTTTATGCTAATGAAAATAAAGCTGCTTTTGAGATATATGCAAAAGAATTAATCAGTGAAGGAAAGCATAATGATAAAGGTTTTTGGTCTAAAGTTGCTGAGATGGGAGGAGAGTTAGACCCAGAGTCTTCTATATATACCGACAAGGCAAATTTTGAAACGGTTGAATTAGCTGCTCAGGAGGAGTCACAAGATCATCAGCCAGCACAAGCTTTAGATGTTGAAGATGGCAATGTGGAAACGGATTTTGATTTATCAGTTTTTGATGATAACGTTGAAGAAGCAATCGCTAAAGACACGGCAGGCGAGACTGTCGACGATAATGCCCTTGATTTTGACTTAAGTGTTTTTGATGTTGATAGTTCTGATGCTGTCGAAGGCGAGAAAAAGGAAGTTGTAGAGGATGCTAATGCCATAAACTTTGATTTGGATTCAGTCGCTTTAGATGATTTTGAAAGTAAAGAGGTCAACGACGTTGATGATGTCGAATCAATTGATTTTGATCTGTCGGCTGATCCAGAGCCTGATAAAAATGATGATAAAGTGGCTGAGATTGATTTAACTGCCGAGTTAGATAATGATGTCGATTTGGATAGTTTTGATTTTTCACTGGATAGTGATAAACAAGAAACAACAGTAGCTGATTCCGAAAGTGTCGCTGATGTAAAAGAGGATGTTGAGTCATTCGATTTTGACTTTGATTTTGATTCTGATGTCCCTGTAGCCACTTCAACTCCAGTGGTTGAATTAGATGATGGCGTTTCTGATCTGACCGATATGGATGAGTTGGAGACTAAAATAGATTTAGCCAAGGCCTATGTAGATATGGGGGATTCTGAAGCAGCTAAAAGTATTGCTGAAGAAATCTTAGCTAAGGGAAGTGATGATCAAAAATTGGCTGCTCAAGCGATATTAGATCAGATAAAGTAGTTTTCTATCCTAACTTGAGATAAAAAATCCCTTTAACACCAGGCTCTCTGAAAGTGCATCGGTTTTTAGAAGGGCTTAGTTTAATACGCTGCATCATGAGCGCCTTGTGTGCCATGATGTAGCGTAAAATGAAATATTTTGTTCGTCTTCCGCGTTGTAGAAACAGTTGCGTAGCCCTGCTATGCGCTTGTTTTCCTAATAGGCCTGTGAAGCCAAAATTCTGCGCCATACTTTCGGGTATTATTAAACCCTCGCTCCTTACAATGGCTACAAGCTATATTTGTAACTACTCAGCAAGTTTAAAGCTTATTGATTTATAAGGACGCGTATATATGTCCATGTAAGCTCTGCTGCAACGTCTGAGCATCAGGGGGGGGTGGAAATGCAGGTTTTGCAGGAGCAAAAACCTAGCAGTTGCAGAAGCCTGATAAATCAACAAGCTGTACCCTCATAAAATAATACGCTGACTAGTTACCTATATTTTAAGTCATTACTCAGCGTAAAATGATGGCTACAGCTCTGAAGCCCTCCCTTGCTGGGGAGGGTTGGGTGAGGAGAGCTTAAACTAGATTCTTTTTGTTTTTAGAAATAAAGAAAAAAGAATTTTGCAAAAGAGAATTGTTTAATTCCTGTTCTCGGCAATAGCTCCTGCATTGCTCTACCTCCTGCATAATCCATAGGGAGGTGGTGAATGCAGATATTGCAGGAGCATATATCTGTCCATGCAGTCGATCCAATTATCCTTCAGCAAGAGAGGGCTTAAAAGCAAGCCCCGTCAATACCACATTGAAGGAATAGTATTACATTTTCAAATTACGCTGAGTAGTTACTATTTTAATTGCATTTAAATACCTTCTTTCTTAAAACTCACAGGTATATAAAATACTAACAGCCCTGCAATAATACCGATCATTCCCTCGTATATAACAGCATGCCAACCCATATATCGCCATAAAAGCGCAAGACCTAAGCCTATAAACATTGCGCATAAGCTTCTATTTTGACTTGGTTTTTTGTCCAGACATAAGACAATCAACAAAGGAGCAAAAGCACTGGCTAAACCAGACCAGGCCATAATCACTAAACTGAAAACACTTTGACTGTTAAGTAATGCCCAGACTAAAGCGGCCATTGTGATCAAAACAGTTGCCCCTTTGAGTAAGTGAGTACTTTCAATTTTATGCGGTAATAAGTCATGAGTAAGCGCTGCTGAGCAACTTAATATTAAGGAATCAGCCGTGGACATAGTGGCCGCAAAAATACCAGCGAGAATTAAACCAACCAAGGCAGGTGATAATAGTTGCTGCGCCATTGTAGGCAGTGCTAATTCGGCATCGAATGTGCCAACATCGCCTAAGTAGAGGCGAGAGAGTAAGCCGATGCCTGTTGCCATGCTATAAAAAAGTAAATACCAGCTGTAATACCAGAATCTAGCTTGGCGCATTTTGTCAGCATCGTTTAATGCCATAAAGCGCACCATCACATGGGGTTGCCCTATAACGGATAAACCTGCAAACATCCAGCTCACAGCAAATAAAATACCGCCCGCTAAGCCAGGAAGGGCTAAATCTTTGGGGAACCAATCAAGAAACCCTTCAATAGCACTCATTTGTTCTACTGCATTAGAAATGCCACCCAGCGAGCTGATAGCAGTGAATAATAATAAGCCCATGGAAAAAATCATCACCACGGATTGTGCAGCATCGGTCCAAATGGATGCGCGAATACCGCCTGCAAAACAATAAAGCACCACCATAACGCTACCTAAAACCGCACCCGCCCACAAAGGCCAGTCGAATAAAACATGTAGCGCTTTACTGCCTGCTACCAGCTGAGCACTGGCGTAGGCTAATAAAAACAGCAGTGAAATAAGCGCTATCGCGCGCTGTAATAGTCTGTATCTCTCTCCGTGCCAATGACTTAATATTCCTGCATAACTGACCTGACCTGTTGTTACTGTTGCGGCACGTAAACGTGAATGCACCAGGGTCGAGGCTAAAAAATCGCCAGCAATCCAGCCCAGCATTAACCATATTGAAGCAAGCCCCGTCGCGTATGTGTAACCAATAACACCGATAAACATATAGCCGCTATTATTGGTTGCTACTGCTGACAGGCCGACTAATCCTGGCGAAATAGAGCCGCTGGCGAGATAATAATCTTCCTTGGTATTTTGACTTTTAAATAAAGAGCTAACACCAATGGCCACAAACAAAGCCATAAAACATAAAAAACTAATAATCATTAAGTGTTCCTTGACGAAAATCCTAGTTATCTAGGAATGATGGATATATAAGCAGCTAGTTCCTACTGTCTCCGTCACTGCCATAAGTTAAGACAATCATTAGCACATCCTATGCTTCCGCTTAACTTAATGGCCGTAACGGTCTCCGTGGGAATTCATACTGGGATGCTCCTGCGTCCCGTGACACAGGAATGTCACTGTCCGCATTCCGACAAATCATTAAAAAAGGGTGGATTACGCTATTGCTAATCCACCCTACAAAAGATTCAATCTTCTCTCTTAATGACAGTTACTGCGCATGGGATCAAGAGTCGTTTCCTTATCTATCAAACCAAAGTTGATGGAGTGCTAGGATATAGCAGCGCCTATTTATTTTCAGCTTAACTCATAAGCCCCTTCGGCATTATGTACTTCTTTACCATTAAGCGGAGGGTTAAATACACAGGCCATTTTCATTTCTTTAAAAGCACGTAAGGTATGTTGATCATGCTGATCTAAAATATAAAGTGTACCCGCTGTAATGGGGTGTTTTTTATGATCTGCTAGTGTTTCAACCTCGCCTTCTCCAGAAATGCAATACACTGATTCCAAATGATTTTGGTAGTGCATTTGAAAATCTGCCCCTGCATAAATCGTTGTAATATGAAAAGAGAACCCCATCTGGTCATCCTTTAATAACATACGGGTACTTTCCCAATTCCCATCAGGCGATACCACGCGACGAGGTGTTTTTTCTACTTCTTGTAGTTGTCTAACAATCATAATGTTTGCTTGAATAAATAGATTCGGTGTTTGATTTGTATTTCTTGTTTATTCCTTAATCATCGGCAGAAAAATAATCTTTTTCTTCTGGAATAGAATCTTCTTTTGCACACACCTCTTTTATCGCCTGCTCAACAATATCCAGGCCCTTTTTCAAGTTTTCATCACTAATAATAAGCGGACATAAAAACTTAACCACCTGGTCATCGGCACCACTGGTTTCGATAATCATATTTTTCAGAAAAGCTTTATGGGTGATTTTTCCTGCTAAGTCGCTGTTAACGCAATTGATTCCCTGAAACATGCCGCGTCCACGGGTGGTGAAATTACCTTCCCCATATTGATCAATAATGGCTTCTAAGCGTTTTGAAACATAGTCACCTTTGCGCTTTATCTCTTTTGAAAAAGTATCATCTGACCAATAAGCGTCGATTGCAGCTTTAGCGGTTACAAAGGCAAAACTATTGCCTCTAAAAGTGCCATTGTGCTCACCTGGTTTCCATTGATCTATTTCTGGGCGAATAAGTACCATGGCAAAAGGTAAGCCATAGCCGCCTAATGATTTTGAAAGGGTAACGATATCAGGATAAAGACCCGCTTCTTCAAAACTAAAATAGCTGCCCGTGCGACCACATCCTGCTTGAATATCATCAACAATCAATAAAACATCATGTTTTTTACAGGTTGTTTGTAAATCTTTTAGCCATTCAAAGCTTGCAGCATTAATGCCGCCTTCACCTTGAACCGTTTCAACAATGACGGCGGCAGGCAGATCAATACCACTACTGGAGTCAGTCAGCACTTTATCCAAATAAGCGATGGTATCGATATCATCGCCTAAATAGCCATCATAAGGCATACGACTTACACCATTAAGGCTGACACCAGCCGCACCACGATGATGAGAGTTTCCTGTTGCTGCTAATGCACCCAGGCTTACGCCATGAAAACCATTGGTAAAGGCAATAATGTTTTCACGCCCTGTGACATTTCGAGCCAATTTTAGCGCGGCTTCCACTGCATTCGTTCCGGTAGGGCCTGTAAATTGCAGTACATAATCCAGCTTGCGTGGTTTTAGGATTTTCTCGTTAAAGGTTTCAAGGAAATCTGCTTTTGCTTTAGTATGCAGATCTAGGCCATGGGTAATGCCATCACTATGAATATATTCGAGTAATTTTTCTTTAAAGACAGGATTGTTATGACCATAATTCAAAGTACCTGCACCGGCAAGAAAATCCAAATATTCAGTGCCTTCTTCATCATAAAGGAATTCCCCTATTGCTTTATTAAATAAGCGGGGGAATGAGCGTGCATAAGACTGTACTTCAGATTCAATTTCTTCAAATATTTTCATTGTTAATTTCCTTTATTGCGGTAAAAGGGCCTATGCTGACTAGCATTTCAGTGTCATGGGCATTATCAAGGTGCTGAATACGATCAAACATCACTGAGCTATGGAGTTCAGTCTTGAGCTTACTGGAAAGGCCATTAAATAAAGCCCAGGAAGCTTGGTTTGATTCAGTAATCGTCGTTTCAAGATAGCTAACATTATGACAAAGGGAGCGCTCAAGTATGTTTTGTAACATCCGGGTTGCAAGTCCTTGGCCTCGTGCTTGTGAACTCACTGCTACCTGCCATACAAATAAGGTGTTAGGTCGTTCAGGAATAATATAGGCTGAAATAAATCCGACGACATCATTGTCAGAAACAGCAATGACTGAGGTAGAAGAAAAGTGACTACATTGCAATAAATTGCAATACATGGAATTTGCATCCAAAGGAGGGCATTGAGAAATTAATTTAAATGCCTGTGAACCGTCTTCGGGTAAAGGCTGTCGTAAATTTATAGTTAAACTATTAATAATAAAAACACCGGAATTTGTATACACATCTAATTAATTTTTTTATGGAAAATAAAGCTAATAACTTATATTTCAATAAATTAAGCAGGATGTGTAAGATTAAAATTACCTTATTAGTGTAAATTATTTAGACAACTAAGTATATAGTGCTCTAAATAATATTTTATTGCTAAGGGCTTGAAATAGACTTAAGCTAAGCTCTGAAGATCATTCATTAAATGAGCACTGGAAAATATTTTTCATGGCTATTAACAAAGCACAGGTTGGCAAAAAATTAGCCCATCTTGTTCCCATGCTCCCGCGTGAGAATACATACTTGTCTCGGACAGGCTCCTAGGGCCGCAGCACGGTATGCATTCCCACCGAATACGGTGGGAACGAGAAACCTGTGGTTTGTTCACAGGCATGATATTTTTTTCACTCTCTATATAAAGATAGAAGCCTGTATTCACTCAATAATCAGTTTATGATCAGGATTTTTTACAAATAATCAGAGGTGTGCTTTTGAAGCGAATTGAAGAAGTTCTCATTGCTCTGCGTCGTGTCATAAGAGCAACCGACCTGCATTCTAAATATCTTGAAAAAACGACTGGCCTAACAGCGCCACAAATTTTATTACTTCAAGCTATTAGTACGATGGGGCAAGCAACCATAGGGGAATTGGCGAATAAAATCAGTCTGAGTCAAGCAACTGTGACTACAATTTTAGATAGACTAGAAAAACGCCATCTCATTACTCGTAAACGCTCAGAACAAGACAAACGCAAAGTGCATGCCTATCTAACAGAAGAGGCAACTAGTGCGCTGATAACTGCGCCACTCCCTTTACAAGACCAATTTACCCAACAGTTTAATGACCTTCAAGAATGGGAAAAGACTATGATTATTTCATCGTTACAGCGCGTTGCGCAGATGATGGATGCACAAGATATAGATGCATCTCCAGTGCTAGATGTTGGAACCCTGGATAGGCAGGGGGCTAAACTTAATAGTAACAATAGCTCGTCGAAAGAAAATAAAAGCTAATATAAGCAGGCTCCTAGAGCTGAGAATTATAAACAATTGAGGATTTTATCTTTTAGTTTTAAAAAATCAGCAATTTTATCTTTCAGTAGATTGAAGTTTGATTGTATTAATTGCAGGTTGTTTTCAGGAAAGCTACTTTCTAGCTGGTGAGCGAGAGCCTGGATCTCTGAGAAACCACAGAAGCTGACTGAGCCATGTAGTTTGTGGGTTGTTTCTTGTGCTAAGGATAAGTTACTGCTTGTTAGGGCTAGCTCTATTTGTTTGCATTGTTGAGGAAGTTCGGTGAATAATTTGTTAAATATAGTGGCTGCTAAGGTAGTGTTTCCAGATGTCCTTTTTAGTAGCGTTGAAACATAATCAACGTTTTCTAATGAACCGTTATCTTGCTTTGTTGCGGGCGCAGGAACAGGAAGCCATAAGCCTAATAATTCCTCTAGTTGCTCCATTAAAATGGGTTTAATCAAACATTCATCAAAACCTGCATCAATTAAAATTTTGCGTTGGTGACTTTGGGCGTGAGCAGTAATTGCAATAACCGGGGAGTGCTGGTTGATTGAATCTTCTTGTTTAATGACTTTAATTAGTTCAAGTCCACTAAAATAAGGCATTTGTAAATCAAGTAAAATAAGATCATACTTATGCTTTTGTAAATAGCCTAGTGCTGATCTACCCTCATTCGCCAGGGTAATGTCATTACAATAACCTTCAAGTTGAGATTGTAATAGCAGTCTATTAATTTCATTATCATCGGCAATAAATATGGATACAGAGTCATGCCTTTGTGTGCTGTTTACAGGGAGTGCCGAGGGTGTTTCCTGGTTGTGATTTAAATGGCTGTTTATAATGCTTTCTAGAAAGCTGGATCGACAAGGCAATGATAAAAACAGGGGGTCAATTTTTTTTTGGTTGCTGTCAGGGATAAAGATAATGGGCCCATTTGTGAATGAATGGATTTGTTGTAATACACTGTTTTCTAATTCATTGTTATTCTTTTTTGCGTAAAAAAGCAGGTCGCTGGGTGAACAGCTGCGCTGTTTAAGTTCTGCCAAAGAAGAGCTAGCTGTGACTGTATAGCCGAGAAATTTAAGTTGTTTTGCAAAAGCATTACGCCTTAAGGTAAAAGAATCTATAACAATAAAGGACTGTTGTTTTAGTATGAGCGGCTTTATTTCCGGTAAATCTACAGGAATATTAAACCAGAAGATTGAGCCGGTATTGTATTGGCTACAAACACCGATAGAACCCTGTAATCGTTCAACAATATTCTTCGAAATAGTTAAGCCTAGCCCAGTGCCTAATTTGTTATCATTAGCATAATCACTCGCTTGCTGAAACGGCTGAAATAAAGTGTTTATTTTATTCTGATGGATTCCCGTGCCTGTATCTGAAATTGAAATAAACAGTGACTTAAAATTACGTAAGCGGCAGCGAAGAATGATATGCCCTGAATGGGTGAATTTATTTGCATTACCTAATAAATTAGTGACGACCTGTTGTATTCTGTTGGGGTCTGATGTGATTGATTTTGGAATAGAGTTGTCAATATCTATGATGATTCGGACATCGCCCGAAGTTGAGCTAATAATACTGACACAGTTCTCAATAACTTCTCTAAAATCAAAGCTTATTTTGTTGATTTTGAAATTACCTGTTTCAAGGCTGGAATAATCCAGAATTTCGTTAACAATGGTTAAAAGGTTGGTCGCCGATGATTTAATTAGCTGAGCTTGATCTAATTGTTGTAAAGAAAGTTGAGAGTTGGTGAGTAATTCAATAAAACCTAAAATACCATTCATTGGTGTACGTATTTCATGGCTTATATGAGCAATAAATTGAGATTTGGTTTTATTTTGAGAGACAGCTAATTGGGTGGTTTTTTCTAGAGATTTATTTTTATCTTCTAAATTTAGTAATGTTTTGTTTAACTCTTGGAGAGCCTTATCTACTAGCTGTCTTAAGTGGCTTTGAGTATCTTGTACGCCAGTTGCCATACTATTAAAGCTTTGACAAAGTAGTTCTAATTCTGCAGTTCGACTGCTTTTCGCGCGAGCATGCATATTTCCCTTAGCAAGAGCGTTAGCTGTTTTAGTCAGGTCAATAATAGGGTCGGCTATGGATTTTTTTAGACGAATAGCTAATAGTGTGCTGCAGGTAATGCCGATAAAAATAAGTAACAGGCTGTTTAAAAGATAAGTTGACTGTTTCTTGTGGGTGTTAGTTAAGGATAAAATAATTTTAACGCGACCTATTTTTTTGATTGGTAATTTGCTGGTCTGTTCAGAAAATGCGTTAATTTCGCTATTGTATTTTGTCCGTAGAGAATGAATGGTGACAGGCTGATGAAAAAAAAGCAGTTCTTTTTCATCGGGTCTGGGCTTGAGTTCAGCAATAGACAATGAATTTCCTGAGCTATCAAAGACCTGGACACAAACAATGTCGGGCTCATTTAATAATGCAGAGGTGATTTCATCTAATACTTCTTGATTGCCCGAGAAAACACCATAGATACTTGAAATAGCGAGTTGGTTAATGGTTATTTGTCCTTTTTCCTGGAGCGCATTTTCAAGGTCATAATAGTGATACTGGATAAAATAAAAAGCCAGGGATGATACCAGTAGTAAGGTGGGAACGATGCCTAGGAGTAAAAGACGAAATTGAATGCCTGGTAGGTTCATTGTGTTACTCTTGAGGGGCGAGAATTATTTCTCATTGACTAATTAAGTAAATGCTAATATTCTTGAGAAGTGTTAAGTTTTTGCTAGTTAATGAAGCTGGCAAAGTTGAAAAAACGATAAATGCAATAACAAAAATAATAGCGCATTTTCATTATAACGTATGAGGAGAAAGTTATGGCTCGAATAGTTGTCTTAGGTGCTGGTCTTGGTGGGGTGCCCATGGCCTACGAAATGCAAGAAATGGTAGGTAAAGAACATGAAGTTATCAGTATTTCAGATTCTCCTACCTTTCATTTTGTACCTTCTAACCCTTGGGTCCCGCCTAAGTGGCGTAAACCAGAAGATTTAAAAGTTGAACTCGCGCCGGTGATGAAAAAGAAAGGTATCGAGTTTATCCAGAAAGCAGCCACTAAAGTTGATGCTGAAAACAGTCAAATCCTGATGGATGATGATACCACCGTGGCATATGATTATTTAATTATTGCAACGGGTCCACGCTTAGCATTTGATGAGATTCCAGGGTTGGGGCCTGAAGGCCATACATCATCTGTTTGTCATGTTGATCATGCGGAACTAGCATCAAAAGACTGGGAAGAGTTTATGAAAAATCCTGGGCCTATTGTGGTGGGTGCTGTTCAGGGGGCTTCCTGTTTTGGTCCTGCGTATGAATATTTGATGATCCTGGAAACTGAATTACGAAAAAGGAAAATACGTGATCAGGTGCCTATGACTTTTGTGACATCTGAGCCTTATATTGGGCATTTAGGACTCGGTGGGGTGGGGGACACGAAAGGCATGCTAGAAAGTGCTTTGCGTGAAAAAACGATTAATTGGGTCACTAATGCCAAAGTAGATAAAATAGAAGAAGGGATGATGTATGTCACCGAAGTGGATGAGAATGCTGAGGAGAAGAAAAAGCATGAGATTCCTTTTAAACATTCTATGATGCTTCCGGCGTTTACAGGGATTGATGCGGTCAGGCATTCTGGAGCAGAAGGATTGATTAATCCTAGGGGTTTTGTGCTGGTGGATAAATATCAGCGTAACCCAACCTTTAAAAACATCTACTCTGTTGGTGTTTGTATAGCCTTGCCACCTGTTGAAAAAACACCGGTCCCAACAGGTACACCAAAGACAGGTTATATGATTGAGTCCATGGTGACAGCAACAGCGCATAATATTAGAGATGAACTGGCTGGCAAAGAGCCTTCTGATATCCCCAGTTTGAGTGCATTATGTCTGGCTGATTTAGGTGATACGGGTGTGGCCTTTTTAGCGGTGCCTCAAATACCACCTAGAAATACCACCTGGTCCAATCATGGTCGTTGGGTTCATTTGGCTAAAATAGGTTTTGAAAAGTATTTTATCCGTAAAATCAAAAAAGGCATTAGCGAGCCTTTTTACGAAAGAATGATACTTAAAATAATGGGTGTTGTAAGGTTAAAGTAGGGGGAGCAATGACAATAGATCGATGGGTAATGGCTGTGGCCGGAACTTTTATATTAATCAGTATTAATCTGGCTGTATTTCATTCATTAAACTGGCTATGGTTCACGGGGTTTGTAGGTTTGAATTTATTTCAAGCAGCATTTACTGGATTTTGTCCTTTAGCAATTATTTTAAAAAAGCTTGGGGTTAAGTCTGGCTGTGCGTTTTAGCTGTTTTTATTTTAAAAATACTGAGTACAAGAAGGGGGGGTAAAGTGATTGTGCTTTAGCCCTTTTTTTATTCCCCTATTTTGCCTTTGTGGTGTTGCTTTGCTGTTTGAGTAAAAGAGTTACCTTACTTCTTTTAAATGAATCTTATTTCTTGTATCATCATGTCAGGTATACCCAATATTTTGACGTATTTTAGAGGTAATTCGCTACTGTGTCTTATGTCTTTGACTTGTTAGGGTATTAATTAAGTGGTCTGTATTTTGCTTTAATTAAAATTAGGAACAAAGATGGCTGAAAATGAAGAAGTTGAGGGTGAAGAAAAAAAATCTTCGAAAGTTATAATTATCGCTGCAGTTGTTTTGTTGTTAGTCATTGCCGGTGGTGCTGGTTATTATTTTATGGCTGGTGATGAGTCGAATGAGGGTGTTGAAAATTCAAAAGAGCTGAAGGAAGCTGAAGAGGATGCGCTAGCTAGTGAACAAGTTTATTATGCTATGGATAAGTCATTGATTGTTAACTTTCCTAAAGGATCTGCGGCCAGTTTAATACAGGTATCACTTTCTTTGCTAGTAGATAGTGTAGAGACTGTTGATGTTGTTAAGAAGCATGAGCCAATGATACGAAATAATTTATTGATGGCAATAAGTGCTAAGGGAGCTGATAAATTGCAAACAACAGAGGGTAAAGAAGCGTTGCGTGCAGAGATGTTGGCTGAAATTAGCAAAGTGATGGAAAGGATGAGTAAAAAGAATAAAGTGGAGAATATCTTTTTTACTGCTTTTGTAATGCAATAAGTATGGACAAGTATTAGGCGCTCCAAAAGTTCTTGTAATCTGTTTTCTGCTCGTCCTTCCTTTCTCCATCTGGAGTAGGGGGTAAGGTGTCATTGCTTTTGGAGCATTGATATAAATCGTTTTAAGTTGTTTTGTCTCTTTATATAAGCTGTATGAGCAACTTTGATAAGCTGTAATGATGAAGGGAAAAATATTGCTTAAAATAGCTACAGCAAGAATTTATAAGTATGTTGGCAGAGAAAGTATGAAAACTATGTTTTACCGAGGTGTTTAGGATATGTCTTCAGCAGATCTACTGTCACAAGATGAAATTGATGCGCTATTACATGGTGTTGATGATGGAGATATAGAAACAGAAACAGTTGAGGAGGAAGATCATTCAGGCATTCGAGGTTATGACTTTAATAGTCAGGAGCGAATTGTCAGAGGCAGGATGCCAACCTTGGAGATGGTTAATGAACGTCTGGCGCGATATTTTAGAATTTCATTGTTTAATTTTCTTAGAAGATCAGCAGAGATTTCTATTTCGGGTATTCAGGTTTTAAAGTTTTCTGAATATATTCAAAGCCTTTTTGTTCCAACTAATCTTAATATTGTTCGTTTTGCGCCTTTAAGAAGTCGAGCCTTGATTGTTATGGAGCCACGCCTGGTTTTTACAGCAGTTGATAACTTTTTTGGTGGCAGTGGGCAGTTTTATAATAAGGTTGAAGGGCGTGAATTTACGCCAACTGAAATGCGGATTATCCGCTTGATTATTGATTTGTTGTTTAATGATTTAAAAGAAGCATGGAAGCCGGTAATGGACCTTGATTTTGAGTATATGAACTCCGAAATTAACCCTCAATTTGCCAATATTGTGAGTCCAGCAGAAATAGTGATTGTTTCTACTATCCATGTGGAGCTTGAAGGTGGCGGTGGAGACATCAGTATTGCTATGCCTTATGCCATGATTGAACCTATTCGTGAGTTGTTGGATGCGGTGAGTAGTGACCGTGGAGAGGTGGATGGGAGTTGGCAAGAAGGTTTGAGAAAGGAGGTCTTACGTAGTGATGTTTCATTGAATAGTTTATTGCTAGAAAAAACTATGCGCATTAGTGATGTGATGGCTTTTAAAAAAGGTGATGTTATTCCAATAGATATGCCTGAAACTGTGCTTGTTCAAGCAGAGGGCGTGTCTGTTTTTAAAGGAAAAATAGGTTTGTCAGATGGTAATTACGCAATACAAATAACAGAAAAACTAACTCAGGATTCTCTGTAGTAACAAGCATAAGAAAAGGAGTAACAGGCTCCTAGACTGTTAAAAAACTTGTTTGTTAGGAATGTTATAGCTCTTATTATTGGCTACAAAACAAATAGAACTCAATAGGATGTGCTGGGAACGAGGCGCATCAGTAGCTGTCGATGCGCCTCCTGTGTCGGCACATCCTATAAATAGCAATATCCATAAACTAGGAAAGGAAAGTAGCTTTAAAATGTCTTATCTATTCTTTGGCTAAATAGCTTGAGGCGGTAAAGGGTACTTTTAACAAATAAGTCTCTACTCAGGGTAATTTGAAAATGTAGTAATATTCCGTTAATGTTGTATTTTCGGAGCTTGCTTTTAAGTCCTCTCCAGCAGGAGAGAGCTTCATGGCTTTTACGCTGAGTAATTACACAAATAATATAATTATTAGGTATATCGATGAGTGAAGAAGAAGAGGCTGGCGGTGATGACTGGGCCGATGCCATGAAAGAACAGCTCGATTCTGGGTCCGATGGAGATGCGGATTGGGGTGATGCTTTAAAAGAACAGGCCGATAGTGAGGGGTTTGAGTCTGCAGAGTTTAATGAGCTTGAGAAAGAAGGCAGCGTGACACCTTCTAATTTGGATTTTAACTCCGATGATCTGAAGTTGGATGTTATTCTGGATGTGCCAGTGACGGTTTCTATGGAAATAGGTCGTACACAGGTCAATATTAGAAATTTGTTACAACTTAATCAGGGCTCGGTTATTGAGTTAGACCGATTTGCTGGTGAGCCTATGGATGTTCTGGTTAATGGAACATTGATTGCTCATGGTGAAGTTGTGGTGGTGAATGATAAATTTGGCATTCGTCTAACGGATGTGATTAGTCCGTCTGATCGGGTAAAAAAACTAGGTGCATAGCAAATAATGGACAAAGGCGTTAACCGAGCTGTTTATTCTGCCATTATTTTATTGATGCCTGCTTCGGCTGTTTCTGCAAAAGTCGAAACGGTCACTAAACAAACGCTTAACACCGTTTCATACTCACATGTGTTGAGCTGGTCTCTAGGTTTGATTTTTGTTCTGTGTTTGTTTTTTGCTTGTATCTGGTTTATGAAGAAAATGGGGGCTATACCTGTCAATACAAAACAAAATATGAGAGTGCTGAGTGGATTGTCGCTGGGGATGCGAGAAAAGCTTGTGCTGGTACAGGTCGGTGAAAAACAATTGCTTTTAGCGGTGACACCAGGGCGAGTTGAAAAACTATTGCTGCTAGAAGGCGAGGATAAGTTATTTCAACAGCTTAAGGATGAAGCATCAGATACTGGCTTTTCTTATAAGCTTAAACAGTTTATGGCCGAGGCAGGTAATGAGTAGGCTGGCTATATTTGTTGGATTTTTGATCTCAACAAGCTCAGTCTGGGCTGTGCCAGGTATTGATGCGGTAACAGTAACAACAAATCCGGATGGAGGTCAGAGTTATACGGTCACTATCCAGATTCTGGCATTAATGACCATGTTAACGGTCTTGCCGTCATTGTTATTAACCATGACAGCATTTACTCGTATTATGATTGTTTTAGGCTTGTTAAGGCAGGCCATAGGGACAGCACAAGCACCGAGTAATCAGGTGTTACTTGGACTGTCTCTTTTTCTAACCATTTTTATCATGATGCCAGTGTTTGAAAAAGTGAATACTCAGGCTGTGCAACCTTATATGGAAGAGAAAATAAATGCGCTAACAGCTATAGAAAGAGCTTCTCTGCCTTTTCGACAATTTATGATGAAGCAAACCCGAGAGGCTGATTTAGAATTGTTTATGAGGATTTCAGGGCGGGAGGATTTTGAAACAGTAGATGATGTGCCTTTTTCATTGCTGCTACCCGCTTTTGTCACCAGCGAGCTTAAAACGGCCTTTCAGATTGGGTTTTTAATATTCTTACCTTTTTTAGTGATTGATCTTGTGGTTGCCAGTGTTCTAATGTCTATGGGTATGATGATGTTATCACCGATGATTATTTCTTTACCGTTTAAAATTATGTTGTTTGTTCTGGCTGATGGCTGGTCTCTGGTTCTAGAAATGTTGGCCGCCAGTTTTTATGTTTAATGATCAAATATCAAATAAATAGGCGTTTTTTATGACACCTGATGTTATTTCAACAATCGCTCAAGACACGGTATTGGTTGCTGTTAAATTGATAGCGCCAGTTTTATTGTCTTCTTTAGCAATAGGTTTGCTGGTCGCTATGTTTCAGGCCGCTACCCAAATTAATGAGCAAACATTAACTTTTATTCCGAAGTTAGCGATGGTGATTATCGTGCTGATGATTGCAGGCCCCTGGATGTTACAAGTGGTTATTGACTATTTTCAGGATCTGGTGCGTAAAATACCTGAATTAATAGGATAATGCGGTGAACTTCACTGAACAGGAGCTATTAACTTTATTAGCCTCTTTTATCTGGCCGTTCATTCGCATTAGTTCTATGTTTATTACTATCCCCATTTTTAGTGTAAAATCTTTGCCTGCTAAAATCAGAGTGATTGTATCGTTACTTATTACTCT
>Ga0209494_1000143_pt1 | contig 30539 bp, 24 predicted proteins | sample EN1Hudseemescosm_FD_184628 | JGI IMG/M metagenome (GOLD analysis project Ga0209494, IMG submission 184628) | Methane-oxidizing microbial communities from mesocosms in the Hudson Canyon - EN1B Hudson Canyon (SPAdes) (version 2) | ecosystem: Environmental > Aquatic > Marine > Cold seeps | place... | reverse complement strand
CAACATGTTTGAATACGGATAATGGTAATACTGTTATTTTACGAAGAAGTCCATCAATACGAAAACGTACAATACCTTCGCCATTATATGGTTCAATATGTACATCACTAGCCCCATCTATTACCGCTTGCTCTAATGCCCGTCTCACCAAACGAACAACACCTGACTTATCAATTGTTTCAGACTCAGTATATTTTATAGTTCGAGTATTATTAGACGTCATATTGGCTGAAAACCAGCGACTTATTTCAGTCGGTGGAGATAAGGCAAACTCAATACGTTTATTTGTTAAAAAAGATAGTATTGAAAATGCTTCCTGATCAAATGGTGAAGCGATTGCACAGGATATAGCTTGCTTATCTTCATTTATTATAATCACATTATATTTTTCAAGCACACTATCTGGTATGTCTTCCACATCAATTTTATTTTCTGGTAACTCAGCTAGGCTGAGCGAATAGGTAGTTGATATTTTTTTAGCTAACTCGGCTATGGATATATTTAGTGCAGAACACGTATGTTCCCATGCTACTGTTAGTTCACTTGGCAGTGATAGTTCAAAACTTTCATAATCACTGGAAGATAGCTCTTTTTTTACTAAGTTTAATAACCAGTTAAAATTTGGTGGCTTTATCATGATTATTCACCACCAAGATAGATATCTTCATGACCACCGTCATGGTCTAATACAAGCTGCCCCTCAGACATTGGCAGAGTTAACCTGTAATGGTTTGTGCTTAGTATCTTATATTCTACCTGTAGGACTGATGCTAAAGTGCCGGGTATATTTTTAGGAAATTTATTATGATTTCGTTGATAGGCATCAATCTCTTCAGCAATCGATAATAATGCAACTCGTTTACCTGATGTTAATGCATGAGTTGATGGGCCGTCATGTGTATCTGATGAATAAGGCTGATGGAAAACCACGCTAACAATAAGTAACAAAACTACTAGATAAAAAACTTCAACTGGAACTGCAAAAGAAGTTTGGGAAGGCGCTTCTTTATTTGAAATATCATCCATTGCTTCATCGATTAATCCATCTAATGTGTTGCTTGCATGACTTTTGTTCTTTTGTTTTTGTAAATCACTCATTTATTTATATCCCTTCAGTTTGAGCGCGCTCAATTTGTGTTCATTAATTTATGATGCCAAATTAGTTAAAGCTAACAACCAAAATTATGGTGTTTTAACCAGCCATGTTTACAAACTTCCCCCGTATGTGGAGACCGTGTAGCTCTGCGTGGACCAGAATTAGTATGACTTAGTGGAGCTATCTGGGTAGTAGGAGTTGTCTGAGTAGCTGGCGCAGTCTGAGTAGCAGGAGTAGTCTGAGTAGCAGCAGCTGTCTGAGTAGTTGGCGCAGTCTGAGTAGCAGGTGCAGTCTGAGTAGCTGGCGCAGTCACATGATGAGTAATTGTTGGCGCTTGATTAGCTGTGTGATGAAGTGATGTATTACTAGAAAGTGCTACAACCATTATTGATGGAGTAATGAAGACATGTTCTTGTTGTAGGACATGATTCAATGCATGCAATATTTCATTACTTTGAGGATTAGTTGCCTTTACAAAAACGACAGGTAAATTTCGATCAATTATCCTGTTAAATACGTGAGATTGAGAGCCAGTACCCAGAATTGAGGAAAACATTTGAATCCCATCTTTGGTTGAATAGAGTGCATCTTTTCCTGAAAATGCCGGTGGAGCTTTACCAAAGCCGGTACTCTTATATAGTTGGTTCATCTTGCTAGAAACAGTTTCATGATCATAAGATGAATCAAGATAACTTAAACTTATCCCGTGTATATCGACTATTACTTGTGTCGCTTTGGCTTCATTTATATAGCGTTTATAACTTGGGGTGGCAATGCTAGCTAATATTCCAATAATGGCAACAACTATCATTAACTCGATTAGCGTAAAGCCGCCTAATGATTTTCTTATCATTTAATTATCCATCATAAAGTTTTTAATAAGCTAACTCTAATGTATGTTCCAACGCAATGCAATTTATAGGGTTAATCATCACTGTATATTGCTCGATGAGGAGGAGTAGCCCAATCAAAAAAACGTACATCTTCAACACTGCTTGGCCTGCGATCAAACTTAAGAACTGCACGTAATCCATCTGTAAAATATGGATCGCCTGTCAAATTATGATTCGGTTCTTCATGGCCACTAAGTCCTACACCATCAACAAAACCAATTTTTTCGAGTCCTTGTGAAAATAGCATGTCTTCAACAAAGGCTGTTCTTGTTTCATCAATATCCGCATCAATTTTATGTGTAGTAAAGGTCGGTGTTTTAGTTGTGAATCGAACCCCTATATCTCTACTTATCTGACCAATCCATACATCTTTATCTTGATATCGAAATGGTGTCAGCCATAAACGAAGGTGGTTTCGCTGATGAATGGTTCCTCTCGCCTTTTGTAAGGCAATATCTTGTTTTCTTCCCTCATAATAAAGAGAGCTTACAGGTGAGTATCGATAATGTTTTCCAAATAAAAATGAGTTGATAGTTTTCCATATCGAACCAAAATAATTATCTTCTGTTGAATGCCATCCACGTCTAACAAATGGTGGAAATAGATGATTGGCATTGCCAATAATGACAATGTTGAGTGGGTCACCGTTAGTCTTACCATCTTGACTTGTAGTACAACATGGTAACTTACTTAATTCTGTACGTAATTCATCTTCAGTTAAGTTAATTCGTTCATCATCGGAATATCGGTTCTCAATTTCGGCCATTGTGTGAGTTTTAAGACCCGGTATGCGCATGTAAAAATCAAAAAATCTTGTTTCTTGTTTGCTAATCAGATCAATATCAAGTTCTTTTTCATCCTCATCTAGATTGACGAAAATAAAACCTGAATGAGTGGAGTGAGCTGTTATTGGGTTTTGAAAATCGAGGTTAGAAAAATGCTCATCAATTTGATGGTTATATTTTCGCTGGAGAAATCGATGGCTACTATAAGCCACCTCATGTGGAGAAAAGTACTCGGGATCGAGTGCTGATGATATTAACCAATAAGGGTGATCATCATTATTTTCAATTTCAACCCAGACGGCTTGAATAAACCGTAGAGCGAGGTTTACACCAAAAATGGCTTCACTCTCTTCATTAGTGAGCACTGAAACCGAAACGCGAATATTGTTTTCTTGCTGAGTCTTAGCCCTATCAGTAAAGTTAACCTCATCCACTGGGGTTGGATTGAATGATGCACAACCACTTATAGTAAGTAATAATGTTAATATGATGTATCTATTTTTTGATAATGACATGGACTGAATATAGCTTAATAAGTATCAAAAATAAAACCTAAATTACAACAATATTTAAAAATAGTTTACGCTAGTTAAATGGAAATAATAAAAACAACAGTTACATTAATTTTTTTTGTAATAGTTTCATTACTGGTGGTAGTGTTTACCCTCGATGAAGAGGATTATTCAGAAGGTTTAATTTGGGCTATACACATATTTAGCGATTATCAAATTGAAGCCATAGACATTACTTCAATTGATATTGCAAACACATCAACAATTGTAGCGAAAAACCTTAGTGTAACAACAGGTTCTAGTGAGCAAAGAATAACGGCTGAGTTTGTTGAAATACAGTTTGGATTAATAAGCCTATTTTCACAGCGATTAGATATTGAAAAACTAATTGTGCAAAATGCAAGTATAGTTGTCAGCAATCAAATAGATACCCACGATTTAGGCAGTGATGAACTCTTTATTCCAACTATTGAACATGCCGAATTTATTAATGTGCTTGTTTCTTGTCAATGTCAAAATGACAAACAACTAGAATTAAAAATTGATAATATCAGTATCTTTGATGCTAACCGTGGTGAAATTACTATTTCTGGCGAAGGCGAGTTTGAGCAGACCTCATTTCATCTTAATGGCAGGCTAGGGTCACCATCACTACTTAATCAACAAAACCCAAACTTTCTCGTTGATATCGCACTTCAATTTGCCGATGCTTCATTTGTACTTCAAGGGAACATCGGGGATCCAATTGAGCTTGAAGGTTTTGATCTGGAATTTACTGGTGAAGTGGAAGAGTTAACTAATATTGTTCGACACTTTGTTACAAAACAACCCGCCTTAGGTAAGGCTCATCTAGATTTCACCTTGTCAGGTAATTGGGATAATTTGCAGATTACTGATCTCAATGCCCAGTTAACTAATAATACTGACATTGATGTTCGGGCAAATGGCTCTATCCACGATCTACTCAATGAGCCTGAGGCAGAACTTCATATAACTGGTAATATCAGTGAGCCACTTATTACGCAATTAGGGGTAAGTGGAATTCCAGCTATGTTGTCAGGAGTTGAATTTGATGGCCTAGTTGATATGAAAGACAATTTTGTCACTATTGAAAAACTGAATCTACACTTGTTGTTTGAAAATACCATTGGCATTAATGCCAATGGTAAAGGCCAATTTAATCTCACAGGAATTTATCCTTCAAAATCCAAATTTGACTTGACCGTAACAGCAGAGTCAGGCTCAACAACTGCAGTAACATCACTTTTAGGACAACAGTTTCCTGATCTAGGTCAATTCTCTCTGAATGCAAAAGTTGCACTAGTAGATAAGCTAGTTTCATTGAGCGATATAAACATCGTGATCGGTAGTGAAGATAAGCTAAAAATAATGGCTACAGGAGTTCTTGAAAACTATACTATTGGCGATGATCTTTATGAAACAGCACTAGATTTGAATATCGTGTTATCTGGCCAAGATATTGACCATCTCGTTCATGTTGAAGAAAAGTCCAGCAAACTTGCAGGGATAGATTCTCTGACAGCTAAATTAAACCTATCAGGTTCGATAACTAAGTCCGATCTCAATGTTGAAAATATAATCATTAGTCATAATGATGGCATAACACTACAGGGACAAGGAAAACTTCAATTTGGAGATGTTAGGCAATCTAAATCACTTAATCATGTACTGTTACATCTAGAAAGTCATGTGAATAGGATAGAGGCTCTTTCCCCTTGGGTTGAGACAACGTTACCTTTGCTAGGTGCAGTGAAAGCCAGAGCAACATTACAAGGACAAGATCAGTATTTTTCATTGAGAGATATGAATATCAAAGTGGGTGATAAATCATCTTTTTGGATCGAAACAAGAGGAAATATTGAAGAAATTTACTATACCGATGATGTTGTATGGTCAGGGCTTGAAATGGAGGCTAAATTTCAAGCCAAGAGTTTAAACTCCATTGCTGACTACCTTGAACTATCGCTGCCTGACATCAAGCAAGCTAATGGGGACTTTGAGTTATTAGGTAACTCAGAATCGCTTGCTATTACCAATTTAAATGTTATTGGCACGAGTTTGACGGGTATTCAGATAATCGGCAAGGGATCAATTAAAAACTCTGGACTGTTAAAGAATAATAAACTGTCCGGCATAGATATGACTTTAACTGCTGATGCAGAGAGTAATACCAGTTTAGAACCGATAATAGGTCAGGAGCTACCTGACTTAGGCCGCTTACATATCACTGCTAAATTAAGGGAGCGTGAGAATGAATTGGGATTAGAGAATATTGTTCTGACCGTTGGTGACTCTCAAAAACATGCTCTTCATGCATCAGGTCAAATCAACAATATCTTGAATGACCGCCAATTAAGTCTAAGTGCTCAAATGGAAACCGAGGCTTCGACGGTACTGGGACATATTCTGGATAAAGACATTCCTGATATGGGCGTAATAACGGCCAATATATCAGTTTCAAATCATGATGGCAGCTTAGGAATTGAAAGCTTAGAAATATCTGCCAGCAGTACTGACTTATATGAACTAACAGCAATAGGTATTTTTGATGATTTTCAGATAGGAGATGGATTAAAATTTGATTTAGATTTTGCAATCCCCCACCCTCAATTATTGGGTGATAAGTTAGCTTATGAGATTGCTGACTTTGAATCGATTCGATTTGTAGGTCATATCGAAGGGGATAATGAGAAGTCTGTATTTGAAGGGGATATTAATATTGGTAAAACCCATTTTGAAAGCGATATTATCGCTAGTTATATAGATGGTCATCCGACATTAAAGGGTAGAGTTTATACTCAAAACTTAGATCTACACGATATTGCCATACACCATGAAAAATTTATTCCTGATACGGCTGATACTAAAGCTTCCAGATTGTTTTCGTCACAAGCATTACCATTTTATTTAATCAATAATGTTGATCTGGACCTCAATATATCAGCTGATGAGATTCAAGGTACACAGTTTAATATTGATACGGCAGATGCCCACGTCCACATTCATGATGACATTTTAACCATCAATTCAGCGAGCTTAATATTTGATGGTGGGTTTGTTCATATGGATGCAACTGTTGCTACTGATTCAGACCAAGCAAATATTAAATTTGATGTTCAAGCTAATGATGTTGATATTGGTCAAGTGGTATCTCAGTTTATTGAAAACCATTCTATCGATGGTGATTTAACCACGCATATAAACGTTACTGGCAGCGGTAGTTCTTTAGCTGACATTGCAGCTTCTTTGGATGGTGATATTGCTGTAGCACTGGATAATGGCGTATTACATGAGGCTAGTCTTGCATTATTGAACGTAGATTTTATAGGCTGGTTCTTTGACCATTTAATTCAAAAGAAACAGACAGACATACATTGCGCTATGAGCCATCATCAAATTAACAGTGGGCTTGCTGAGTTAAAAATGCTGATGATAGCAGCACCTGACTTGGAAGCAAGTGGGAATGGTGATATTAATCTTAAAGATGAAACAATAGACTTAACAATCTATGTGGATAATAAAAGTATTTTTAAACCTAAAACACCCATACGTGTTTTAGGTAGCTTAAGACAGCCAGACGTAATAATTTTACCTAATGTCAAAACATTAACATCGTTAATTATTTCTGTTGTTCCCCAGGCGGTATTAGCTGATATAGCATTATCTAAATTTTGGAGTCTCCTTCATGAAGGAGATGTTAATAGCAAGTGTGAAGGCTTTTCGTCTTAGTTTATGACGTACTCTACTTAAATTAGTTAAAATCTCCAATGGTCTTTACTTGATGAAGTCTTAACTAATACTACCCGTTGGAACTGTCAGTCTAAATATTATGGTATGGGTTTTATTTTTGGCTTATTCTTGATAATGGCAGAAATGTAATATTATTATTTACTTAGACAAACCTTGAAGGGCTGTTACAGGATCGGCTTCAGGTGGAAGATTCTCTACAGTGTCAGTTAATACGAGTGATTTATTGTCAATGGAATATGATTGGGCAGAAATATAGCTCCCTGTTCCTACAGACCGAACAGTAACTATAATTTCTAGTTGTTCATCACCAACAATATCAGCAAGTATAACTTTCTCAATTGTCCCCTCACGAGCATGAATTAAACCTGCACGGAAGAAAACGGTATCATCCTCTGGCGATGCTGCATCATAAAGTCTTATCGAGTAGCTTCCAATCGAACGAGCTTCTAAAGCACCTTCTTCAACAACGATTGTTGCTCCTGAAGGCAATTTTACTTTGGAGATAAATCGCTCTGACTCACCAGCGTACAATGCTGGTGAAAATACTAAAAGCATTAATAAAAGATGTTTATTCATAGAGCAACATACCGAAGAAGATTAATATAATTTTCCACCTGTGCTTTACCTCTAGCAATACTTGTTCAATTATTTTAGATTTTCAAGACCTGAAGTATCTATTCCCTTCAACATCTCACGCTCTAAATGCCTCTGATCTTCCCTCTTGTTACGCTTCTTCTCTTCAGTTAATCGTTGTTGCTCAACACTCATTCGTATCTGCCTTTGAAGCGCTTCTTGTTTTGTTTCACACTGTCGATACCCATCTGACCAGCCCTTTGCATATTGAGCATCATGTTCAAAACGAGTCACATCCTTTTTAAACTGATCGAACCAGCTACCACCGGCATTATTACCACTGTGACAGCCATCATCAAAACCGTCGGCATAGGCTAGAGGATAGTTTTGCTTAACCATATTTTCCTTTTGACTTACACATGCTGTGGTAAATACAAGGCTACAAAAAGTTGATGCGATTAATAATTGTCTTGAAAAAGTCATTTAAATCCCTTAATAATTCGAAATATTCATAGTATTACTAAAAGCTAATAATACACATGTTATTTAATGAAGCAATAAGTCATTTTGTATGAATCTAAAATTCATGAATAGTGATGAGACTAAATTATTTTTTGAATACTCTCTTGCTAATTGCTACTCTATATTTGAAGTCAATGTGTTATGTATTTGAGTCAACTTTCAATTCACATTCATTTACAAGACCCAATCTAAAGCAAAGTTCTATCAGGGTATCAGTTTAAGGTTTTCTGTTTATTCCTGATAGGTTTCTATGATCTCTAGTTCGAATAGTAGGTACATACAATGAAGGGAACAAAAATAGTATGTAGAAGAGCTCTTACCATAGTTTATATTTCTGAGTGTTTATATGACCAGTAAGTTTTCCTACAAATATCCTTTGTTAAGTCTTTTATGTTTACTCACGGTAGTGCTATTTTTCACACTAAATAATGATGAAATAAACATTGAGGATACTGATAACTTAACTATTGTTAAACAGGTAGAAGATCATATTATTGAAGCCAATAAACCAAAAAATACTGGTGATGATTTAACTGTCAATCAACAAACTCACACACGTGCTATTAAATCCCCTGAACGAGAACAATCAGTAAGCCTCATTAATGGACCGTCAGAATTTCATCATTTAACGCCTAGCTATGTTGATATTAGCTATGTAGATGACCTCCCTGAATTAAGACAACGAAAAATAATTCGTGCCTTAGTTGTACCAGGTAGAACAGATTTTTATATTAAAGACGGTAAAATTTCAGGCTTGATTGTTAAATTATTAGACAACTATGAAAAAGAGTTGAATAAAGGGCTCAGCAAAGAAGATGAAAAGGTTCGTATTGTTTATGTGCCTGTGAATTTTGATGATTTAATCCCTCATTTACTTTCTGGAAAGGGCGATATAGCAGCAGGCTTTCTGACTATTACAGATGAGAGGAAACAACAAGTTGATTTTGCATCCGGCCATAGTGAAAATATCAATGAATTAGTCGTATTGAATCGGGATAATAATATAAGCGTATCAACACTTGATGATTTAGCAGGGAAAAATGTCTATGTGGTAAAAGGTAGCAGTTATATAGATCACCTAAATCAATTAAATGAAAAACTGAATAATAAAGATCTTGAAGCAATTAATATCATTGAATCTGAAGCTTATCTAAGTAGTGAAGATATATTAGAAATGTTAAATGCTGGCGCAATTGATATCACTGTTGTTGATGATTTTAAGGCCAATTTGTGGGCCAAAGTACTTCCTAATATTGAAGTGCGAGATGATTTGGTATTAAATGATTCGGGTTCGATCGGCTGGGCAGTGAGAAAAAGTAATCCTGAGCTAAAAAAGCATTTGGAGGCTTTTTCTATAAAGGTAAAAAAAGGCACCTTACTGGGTAATATTATTTTTAACCAGTTTTATGGTCGAGACCAAAAGTTGGAAAATTTAAAACAACATGAAGAACGACAGAAATATCGTATTCTAGTTGATTTATTTAAAAAATATGGTGAGAAGTATGATATTAATTATTTAAAACTTATCGCTCAAGCTTATCAAGAGTCAGGACTCGATCAAAGATTGATGAGTCATCGTGGTGCTATTGGAGTAATGCAATTATTGCCGTCTACGGCCGCAGATAAACATGTTGCCATCAATAATATAGAGTTACTTGAGAATAATATTCATGCCGGAACAAAATATATGAGCTTTTTAAAAAGGCATTATTTTAGTAACCCAGATATCACTCCTGAAGATCAAATGTTTTTTTCCTGGGCGGCCTACAATGCTGGTCCAGCTAATCTCCATAAGATAAGAAATCATGCTGAGGAAATGGGCCTAGACAAAAATGTTTGGTTTAAAAATGTGGAGATAGCAGCTGCCCGTATAATTGGCACAGAGACAGTTCGCTATGTTGCAAATATCTACAAATATTACAGTGCCTACATATTGTTAGAACAAAAAGAAGCAATTAAGCATTAGTTTTTGTAAGCATCAATAAGAGATAAATACGATCAGCTATAAGCCCCAAACTATAGCTGCTCTGTATCTAAAGTTATCATGTTTAGTGCCCGCATCGACTACAGATTCATATTCATTTTCAAGACCTAATTTAAAGCTAAGGTCCATTACTGAATCTAGCTTAAACTTCCAGTCTAACTTTGATAAGTTTCTATAGTCATCCACTTGTTCAAAGGGTATGAAAAATTCCGTTTTAAAGGTAAGAGATTGTACCTTGCTAATAGTCCAATCTGTATCAAGGCCTATCATTAATTCCGGCTCAAAGTTATCATCATCACTGCCATAGTTTTTCTTACCGGCAATACCTGTTCGGCCTACCAATGAGAAGTTTTCATCCTCAATAAATTCATAACCAACACCGGCTATACCCGTCACTCGGTAATCCCAAGATTTAAATTCATCCCGATCAAATTTACCTGAAGCGAAGTAGAGCCACTGTGAATTTGGAAGTAACCAATCACGGGTTGCAAAAATATTAAAATCATCGTGAGTGGTTTGCCCATCTTTCTGACTAAAATTGAACTGAGCACCTATATCCCATCGTTTATTAACGTCTTTATAGTCAGCGTCAAAAGCAGTGTGGAAGTCAAATGCTTGTGAATTACCTTCTTTACCATTTAGACCTAATGTAAAACTACGTTCCCAGTTGGCCAAAATACCTGTTCCAAATAAACCATTATCTTTATTGTCACTTTCTACCATTTCACTGGGCGCTGACTGAACCTTTAGGAGTTCTTCTGAATCAATAGAGGTGATTTTGTCTTTTGAAATAGTTAGCTCACCCAAAACATCATGTTTTACTTCTATGTAAGCATTTGTTTCCACTGTGATTTCGGCCTTGATTTCATCGCCAGTTATTAACTTTATTGAAGCAGCATAACTAAGTATTGGTAACATTAACAAGGCTAGACAGAGAAGGAGGTTAGGAAATAATGTTGCTACTGTGTTGAGTGTTCGGTGGAAAATCATCATGCTTTCGTCCATGTTTAAATAGCTCTGAATTATACCTTATGGCAATATCATTAAATAATGATTTTATTAGGATTTACCCGTTTTTATTGTTGGATTTTCTGGTTTAAAAATTACTATCTCTTAAATTTTGGGATAGGGACCAACTAGACTCGAGTATATCTCATTCTCTACATGGAACTACATAATCTTAACGATTTTCAAGGCGGTTATAATCAAATAGTCCAGCTCCAATAGGATCGTTCTGCTTAAAAACGTCCTGAGCACGATCACTTAAAGCCCAAAACTGTTCCGAAGTACGTCGTACCCCATAAAGATCTAGTAATTTCTGGTAATCAGACTCTGATGAAAGTGTTTTGATTCGGTTTATCAAATCATTTAACTCTGTAGTCTGAATATCCCAGAATACATTTGGATAGCTTCCAACAAAACCAGGGACAAGCGTTAGATTATCTTCATTAGGTAAACGGTTTTTATCTTCATTAAATAGTGCAGTAACGTTAGCATAGCCTCTATTGTGCATCAATGTATAGAAATGTTCTTTTCCATCCAAAGCTGTCAATCTAATAATTATAACTTCTGGAAGAATGGATGTTACTCTACCTGAAATACGTCCTAAACGGCTTAAATCGACTTGCTCTTGCGAGGTAAGTTCCTTTGTCTGTAGTGAATATTTAGAAGAAATAACTTTACTTAACTGTTGCTGTATTTTTTGAAAAAACTCTTGCTTATAATTACTTGAACTATATTTTATACTTGTAGGTAAGTCAGCATAGTCATGCATTACTTTTATATAATTATGAACCTTATCATCAGCCCCCCTATACCAAAACTCCAACTCTTTCTCTCTGTTTTCTGATGGCAAAAAGGATGCAAAATTAAACTCACCTTCAATTCTTAGAAAGTCCATATAGAGGCGGGTTGTCAGTTGATGGGCTGTATTACCAAAAGGGTCAAAACCAGCGACAAGTAAGTAATGAATACGCTCAAATAATGCGTAATCAATAACCCATGCTGTTTTAGGACTCTCACCGACAGTTCCTTGTACTACAGTGGCATTGTCAAAATGACGAAAGACTGTAAGTGCTGCATTGGCATTGTGGCCATCCCCGTCCCATATGTCATTAATATTCAACGAAATCTTGTTCCGCCCTAAAATAAGTTCTTTTGCTTGAAAATAGTTTTGTTGTAGTTCGGAATATTTTTTCCAAGATAGAATTGAACTTAAACCTTGATGCTCAATGGGCAACCGCAAATGATCGCTTTGCTGTGCAAGAAAAGTGTCACTAAGCTCTTCACGGGTTGCTTCAGGGTTCTCAAAAAACACCCAGAATCTATCTTCAATTACATCTAAAGCAACCTCACCACGACACACTGGTCCTTTAATAAACCCCATAATAAATATTTGAGCATCATCAAGGAGAAACTGATATCTAGAGTGAACGGGGATACTCTGAAATGAGATAAAAGGGTTTGCTGTTATTTCAGCTTTATAACTAGGTAATTCTGCAACCTTGTAGTTCGCATCAATAAATAATGATTTCCACCGTTGCATACGTGCTTCATTCATTTGGTACGGTAGATGTGTTTTCTCCAAGATAGTCGCTTTTTCTCGTACTAGTCGATAATAAACACGCTCAACATCCGGTTCATCATATGGATGTCTAGTTGCAATTCTCTCAACAGCTTGGCCGGGAGGTGTTTTAGATCGAACAAGAGTAAAGAAAATACCTTTAGGTTGCTTTTCAAAATAAAGATGAGTAAGAAATAAGTGCTCATAAAGATAACGACTCATTAGTCGGTGTTTATTAGAATCTTCATTAAGAAAGGTTTCCCACCATTCGATCTGTTGCTGTAGCTGAGGAGCTATAGGTGGGTGATTAGCCATTATTGCCCCATTAGCCAACCACGTTTTTATCTTGGTAAATTCGTCATCTGACAGACTAGGCAAACCAAAAGGCATCCCCCATGACGAATGATTTTTAGCAAAAGTGTCAAATGTTTCAATAGTTGGGCAACTCTCTATCCTATTAATTGAAAAGTCATAATCTTTAGGCAATAGTTCTGATTCAGGTAAAGGGTTATTCTTTTTAAGCTCTAACATTTTATAAAGTAAACCAGCATGTAGATTGGCTTCTGGCGTTTGCTGACGTTCATTCAAAACAGGGGTGAATCCTTTTAATCTCCATTGTTCAGTATTCTGAGCATCTTCAAATAGACGGGTCGGGTTAGTCGCACTCAATCTGGTGGCATATACTCGTTGCTTTGTTGCACCTCTATCTATTGCTTCTGGAGAAGATAGTTTTAACTGACAGGGTGCATCATAACAACCGTGACAAACGACACATCTATTTTCTAAAATAGGTTTAATCTGATGATAATAAAATTCACCGTCAACAGTCGATGCCTGAACCATACGACTTTGTGTCTGAGGTAAACCATATTCTGAGTCAAACTGTTTTACGACAACTGTTGTACAACCAGTTAAAAATAGAAGGAATAATAACCTGTACATAGTCAAAGCCTTTTGGATGGACTGAAGCTAAATTTTAAGGGTAGCTTAATTTAGAGAACTTGTTCGTTTATCGTAAATCATCTGTTGATGCATGGCTAATGAATTCCTTTTGAAATCTTCTCATCACCATTATGTTTTAATCCACTCCATTGACCAAACTCCCAATCTATAAACACGAAAATATAAGTATCTTACATGTATAACAACATACTATATATATGCGCGTTAATAGCTATGCATCCACTCAACCAACAATTATGATTAAAACTAGTGCCACACAATTAATGCAGCCTTAGGTACTAGATTAAATACTTTTCAGCTCATCTTAGATAAAGTTAAAGTAGCACCAAAAGTTTGAAAAAATTATGAAAGTGAATTCACGGAGTTGTGATTGTAACTGACTGATATTGATGGTTAAAATGTACCCCTTTCCTTTTTTGTGTGGTAAGGTGGGGCTCAGCTACAAGATAAACTAATTGTAGTTTTTAAAGTTAAGCACCAGCTAAGAGATGCTACCAACATCTCAAAGCTGATTAATCACATCAATACAAGGATATTGAAAATGACTATGCAAATTATAACACCCAAGATCTATGTGTCAGTACTAGCTGACTATAATAATGGCAGGATGCACGGCAAGTGGATTGACTGTGACCAATCTATAGATGAAGTATGGCAAGAAATCCACCAGCTTTACATTACAAGCAGTGCACCCAATGTAACGGCAACAGTTTGTCAGGACTGCGAACATATCAAATTATATGAGCATGACACATGTAGTGAATGTGGCTCAGGTAATATTAAACTTGTACCCAGTGCCGAAGAGTATTCAATTCATGACTATGAGGGTTTTGCACCTTTTGATGTGTCTGAGTATTCAAGTATCGAGGAGCTAGTGCGTATAGCTGAGATTATCACTGGCTTAGGTAGTGATGATGATAAGCACGCTGTAAGCTTCCTTACAGGCCTCTATGATGATTTAGAGACTATCCAGGATAAGATTGAAGATGTGGAGGTCTTTCACGGCTCACGAGCTGATTACGCACAAGAAATAACTGAGAGTTGTTATGACGTGCCGGATTATCTAATTTACTACGTGAATTACGATGCAATGGGGCGTGATATGGAGATAAACGGGGAGATCATAGAGGTTGAGCATAATATCTATGTAACAGGCCCGCAGGACTTGTAGCGCCTGCTTATACGAAAATACTGTTTAACTGTATCTGAGGTAGCCCCAGGGTAGCCCCAACCTTTCAGGCAATAAAAAAGCCCTAGCTGTTTTATCAGCTAAGGCTTTGTTATTTCTTGCATATTCATGGAGCCGGAGATAAGACTTGAACTTACGACCCTCTGATTACAAATCAGATGCTCTACCAACTGAGCTACACCGGCAATGAAAGATGAGAATTATACGTTTGCTAATCCATGTTGGCAAGTAAGAATTAGACTTTTTTCCTATTATTTTTAATTCAGTTAATTTTGACGTGTTTAATTAGAGATACCTGACTTTATTTCATCAATTTTATCAATTAGTTCGCTTAAGTTTTCGATTGCCATCCCTTCTTCTGGCCACATTTTTTTAAATGCGTGTGAGCGTAGAAGTGAGTCTGGGAATGTTGAGATATCCGTTAAATCTGGAAGTTTGTTCAATTCGTAAGCGAGAAAAATAATATCATTTAGAGTGACTTCATCATATGAATGATCGTAACCTGTGTGGGTGATTGCAATCTGACAGATGATTGGAGAGAAATTCCAGTTATTTAATATTAGTTTACCTGCAGCAGGATAGAGTTTGGGAACAACAATGCCTGCAACTTGAATTAGTCGTTTTGTATCTTGTTTAAGAGAGCTTATTTGATTTAGTCTTAAAATAATGGGTAACACGCCAATATTGTGAACCATTCCAGCAAGCAAGGCTTGTTCTGGATCTAGTTTTGTATTTGCAATGGCGAGTACATAGCTGATAGCGGCAACATTATTACTTTGTTGCCAAGCGTGATCAAAATAATCTTCTAGCCCATGTGTTTTAGATTTTAGGAAGTTTTGAGCTATAACGAGGCTTGTAACGAGGCTTTGGACCTTGGTTGAACCTAACCTTGAAACTGCAGCTTTGACGCTCGTAACATGAATGCGAGCACCTAAGAGAGCTGAATTAGCTACTTTGACTAATCTGCCAGAAATATTGGGATCGCGCTTAACTAGGTTTGAAAAGTCTTCAATATTGCTATTAGTATCAGTAGCAAAAGCTCGTACTTCGAGTAGGAGATCAGGTGGAGTAAGGAGGCTAAGTTTATTGTCCTTAATATCCGCGGTCAGCTCTGCCAGTACGGCGTTAACTTGTTGGGTTAGCGTCATTTCAATCTTTATATATGCAGGTTACAAGAGGTTATCATGATGAATGATACTCTTGACAAGCATTATATTAAATCCCACTTATGGGGGGGCGATAAGATTAAAGTATGTGCGTCTAACTCATATACGAGGGTTGTAGCTTTATTGCTATGGGGGATATTAATTAGCTATGAAAATTTTGAAGGGGCTTTAATCCAGATTACTATAGTGGAAAAGTAAAATGGGGTGAATGATGGGGCTCGAACCCACGACAACCGGAATCACAATCCGGGACTCTACCAACTGAGCTACACTCACCATAATTTGTGTAATGACAACATTGTCTGAAACATGATATTTCAGCAGGAATGAAGTTAAGCCGACTATTCTACCGCCTTTATTATTTAGGTCAAGAAGAAATCACCAGTGTTTGAATTAAATATTCTTCTGGAGGCGGATTATATTAACTAAGTTCTAAGTCTATTTTTTTCTCATCAAGATCGACGCGAACAACTTGGACATTTATTTTGTCTCCAAGGCGGTAGGTTTTACGTGTTCGTTCTCCCATTAATCGATGGCCAGCCGCATCAAATTGGTAGTAATCATTCTTCAGAGAGGTAACGTGGACTAAGCCTTCAATATACATATCACTCAATTCAACAAATAACCCAAACCCTGTGACACCACTGATAATGCCTTCATGGACTTCACCAACACGTTCTTGCATGAATTCACATTTCAGCCAATCGCTAACGTCACGTGTTGCTTCATCAGCTCGGCGCGATGCCATAGAACAATGTTCACCAAGTTTGACCATATTATCGTGAGATATTTTCCAGTCAGATTTTGTCTTGCCAGAGATAACATGACGAATCGCACGATGAACTTGTAGATCAGGGTAACGACGTATCGGTGAGGTGAAATGTGCATAGGCTTCAAGTGATAAGCCAAAATGTCCCATATTATCAGGGCTATAAACGGCTTGTTTTAAACTGCGTAACATAACGGTTTGTAGCAAATGTGCATCAGGACGTTTTCTAGCACTATTAAGTAGTGATGCATAGTGGGCTGGTTGCGGTTCACTGCCACCACCTAAAGATAAACCTAACTCACCTAAAAACTCACGAAGACCAGCAAGTTTTTCTTCAGAAGGCGTTTCATGAACCCTAAATAGAGCAGGGATTTGATGTTTTAATAGAAATTGAGCTGCTGAAACATTAGCGGCAACCATAAACTCTTCAATTAAGCGGTGTGCATCATTACGCTCGCGAGGTTCAATGGTTTGTATTTTACGGTTTTCATCAAAAATGAATTGAGTTTCAGTCATTTCAAAATCAATGGCACCACGTTCTTCTCTAGCGGCGAGCATGACTTTAAATAAGTCGTACATTGTTTCCAAGCCAGGCAATACGGCAGCATATTCTTTACGAAGCGCTTCATCACCATCGACCAACATCGCTGCAACCTTAGTATAAGTAAGGCGAGCTTTAGAGTTCATCACAGCTTGATGGAATTGATGGGACTCAAGTTCACCAGCGGTATTGATGACCATTTCGCAGACCATACATAAGCGGTCAACATCAGGGTTTAGTGAACATAGGCCATTCGACAGTGCTTCGGGAAGCATAGGAATAACTTGGCTTGGAAAGTAGACTGAAGTTGCTCGTTCTTGGGCATCTTTATCAAGCGGGCTTTTAGGCTGAACATAAGATGAAACATCAGCAATAGCTACCCATAGGCGCCATGAACCTGATTTTAACTGTTCAGCATGAACAGCATCATCAAAGTCACGCGCATCTTCACCATCAATAGTGAGTAGTGGCAAGTCACGTAAATCAAGGCGACCTTCGATTTCTGCTTTGGGGATCTCAGCGCCAAACGATTCAGCCTGTTCAAGTGCCTCTATTGACCAGATGTGTGGCAAATCAAATGCACGTAATGCAATATCAATTTCCATACCTGGCGCCATATGGTCACCTAATACATTGACGATTTTACCAAGAGGGGAGCGATGTTTGTTTGGATGCTCCGTAATTTCAATTTCAACTATTTGACCTTCTTTAGCATCCATTAGGCCAGCAGGTGGAATCAAAATGTCTTGGCTAATGCGGCGATTATTAGGAACAAGGTAATAAATGCCTGCATCTGCTATTAAGCGGCCTACAACTAATGGGTTTCCACGTTGGAGAACTTCAACAATTGCGCCTTCTTTACGGCCTCGGCGATCGATACCTGAAACGCGGGCAACAACGCGATCACCATGTAGGACAACATGCATTTCACGTTCTGTTAAAAACAGATCATCAGTACCATCATCAGGAATTAAGAAGCCGAACCCATCAGGATGGCCCATTACCCGACCAGCAATAAGGTTCATTTTTTCCATGACACCATAAGCGTTTTTGCGATTACGTAATAATTGACCATCACGTTCCATTGCGCGAAGGCGGCGGCGTAATGCTTCGACTTCGTCGTCGCCTTTAAGGCCTAATAGCTTACTGATACTACGACGGCTTAGAGGTCGATTATTTTGCTTTAGGATATCTAAAATGAATTCACGACTTGGAATAGGATTGTCGTAGTTATCAGCTTCACGTTTAGAGTGAGGATCTTGTTTGTTTTTATTTGCCATTGGCAGTGATTATCTCATCATATATTCACATTGATTAAAGCTGAGGATAATCTAGGGTGAAAAGTCATCGTTGAGATGATTAGTTATCCTTATATATCATTGTGCAATTAGCTTCATTAAAGTGAATGAACTATTAAAGTTACTATTCTATCTTTTTTAACACAATTAGCTACTTTTATTACGAATAGTACCTTAGAAAAAGGTTAATTAAACAAACTTACTTTATCGGCGTAGTTTTTGCTTTCTTCTTAGACGTTAATTTATTAGTTTAGAGTAAATAGAGCGTGTGACACGATATTTCCTCATGATTCATTACGTTTGATGATGCAAACGGAAGGTTATTGCCGAGAAAAGCGGCAAGTGATGTAAATACCCGTCGTAGAATGATTAATAACCGAGTATTATTAGAACAAATTTAATTGAACATTTATAAAAGAAGGTTGCCATGGCTACACTAATTGATTCTATAGATGAACGCACAAAGCTGGCAGGCACGAATCACCTTGAGGTTCTGCTATTTAGTTTAGGCACAAACGATGAGACAGGCCGAAACGAAGTATTCGGTATTAATGTATTTAAAGTGCGTGAAGTACTCAATATTCCTGAAATTACCCGTGCGCCTGATATGCCAAATGGTGTAGAAGGTTTTGTTAGTTTACGTGGTGATATGGTGCCTATCATTAACTTGCAAAAGTTTTGTAATTTGTCGTCAACTGACAAGCCTACGATTTTGATGATCACTGAGTACAATACACATGTGCAAGGTTTTCTTGTGAATAGTGTCGATACAATTCAGCGTTTGAATTGGGAGCAAGTAAAAGAACCGCCTCCGTTACTTTCAAAGCGTCTGGGTGGTTTAGTGACTGCAGTATCAGAGTTAGATAACAAACGTTTAGTAATGATTATGGATGTTGAAAAAGTACTTGCTGATGCAGGTGGTTTTTATGATGAAACTATCTTTGATGGCATTAATAAGCTGGATACAGATAAGCAACATACAATCTTATTTTGTGATGATTCTAATATCGCCCGTAAACAAATTATGAAAGCCTTAGAGCATATGGGTGTTAAATATCGTGTTGGGCATAATGGTGCTGAGGCATGGGATATCTTGAATGAGTTGGCTGATAAATGTGATAAAGACGGCAGAGATATCACAACGGAAATTCAAGCGGTCTTAACCGACGTCGAAATGCCAGAAATGGATGGTTATGTTTTCACGCAGAAGGTTAAAGCCGATCCTCGTTTTTCTAAGCTAGCAGTCATTATGCATTCATCACTAACGGCTACTGCAAATATGGCGATGGGTAGAAGCGTGGGGGCAGATGCTTATGTGCCAAAATTCCAACCTAAAGAGTTAGCCGAGACACTTGAACGTTTCTTTGCTAAATTAGAAGAGCCAAAAGAATAAAGGATATAAACGTGAGCATTAGACAGTATAGCGTGTTAGATAGCTTTGTTATGGAATGTGATAAGGCATTGAAAACGGTAGCAGGTAAGCCTGAAACGACCGATCGTCCATTACCTGGAGGAGCGTTAGCAGACCAAGAGTTAACGGCTCAAGAGCAGGCTCTATCAACACGATTAATGCGGGTTAACCATTCGGGTGAAGTGTCTGCTCAGGCTTTATATCAAGGCCAAGCTTTAACAGCGACATTGCCTGAAGTTCGTGCTGCAATGGAACACGCTGCACTTGAAGAAAATGATCACTTAGTTTGGTGTCAGCAACGCGTTGAATACTTCGGCGGCCACACGAGTGTATTTAACCCACTTTGGTATGCAGGTTCTTTTGTAATGGGGGCTGTAGCAGGGAAAATTGGAGATAAGTGGAGTTTAGGTTTTGTCGCTGAAACTGAAAAGCAAGTTGTTAAACATTTAGATGAGCATTTAGAACAAATCAGTGAACAAGATGCGAAAAGTAGAGCTATTCTTGAGCAAATGAGAACGGATGAGTTACACCATGGCACTATTGCACTTGAAGCCGGTGGTGCGACGTTACCTAAGCCCGTTCAAGTTGTGATGGGGCTAATGTCTAAGGTGATGACTAAAACAAGTTATTGGGTTTAGATCAAGTAAGCCTTGAGTAAGGTTTATGATGTTTTAGTTAATGTGACTGAAACATGGTAAGCGTTTTGTTTGTGACCCTCATCAATTGTGACACGTAAGATTTTACCCTCAGCGGTAAAAGGCGGTAGACGATCACCACTTGGATTCATCACAATACTAATTTCATCACCTTCAGAAAGCTTATAATCAGTATGCATATAAAGACCTGTCGCACTTAAATCTCCACTTCTACCATGATGGGGCTGGCCATCAGAGTTTTTAACGGTATAGGTGATTTGAGTTTCAATATTCATTCTGACAAAATTACGTTTCTCATCGTAGCCATAATCAGACATATTTTAGCTTTCCTTTATTAATATTCAGTATTGCCAAACTTTGTAGGGTATCCTAAGCTAAAAACATCTTACTAAGCTAGAGAAAACTATGGTTAACGGCACACAATTAAAACCTGAAAGCCTCTATCAACATTGTAATAGTGATCAGCTTGCATTTAAATCGACTGTAGAGCTAGAAACATTACCCACTATTATTGGCCAATCACGCGCATTAGACTCTGTTGATTTTGGTATTAATATTAGCGGTGATGGTTATAATTTATTTGTGATGGGTGCGACAGGATCTGGAAAATACACCTTAGTTAAACAGTTTCTTGATGAACATGTTAAACAGCGTGTCCAAGGTGATGATTGGGGCTATTTACATAATTTTTCTGATCCACAAAAACCATGGGTTGTCTCTTTGCCTGCAGGACAAGGACGACAATTACTTCACGACATTGAAAAGGTTATTCAACATTTGCTGAATGATCTACCACATGTATTTGATGATGAATATTATCGCGGCCGAATTCGTTCTATTGATGAATCAGCACGTAAACATAGGGTTCGCTTGTTTGGTGTTTTGCAACAAGAAGCCGATCGACAAGACATCATATTATTGCGTATGCAAGATGGTACTTATGCCTTTGCAGCAAAACGCGATGGTGAGGCAATGACCTCGGATGAATTTGAGCAACTACCTGTCGATCAACAAGAGAAAACAGAAGATGCTATCGCAACATTACATGAGGAAATGCAACATACCTTATTAGAATTACGCGAGTGGGAGCGTGATAATCAAACAAAAGTAAAGGCCTTAAACGATGAGGTGGCAACAGAAGTTATTAGTCGCCAAATTAATAAGTTAAAACATGCCCATCCTAAGAGCGAACGCTTACAGCACTATTTTGATGAGATGAAAAAAGACTTACTCACAAACGTTGACGGGTTTCTAAAGTCTGAAGAAGAAACAACGGCAGAAGAACTTAATACTAGCGCTGACAATTCATTGCTACGTCGATATCAAATTAATTTAATTGTTGATAATGCTGATACCAGTGGTCCACCTATTGTGTATGAAAACCTACCTAGCCATCAAAGCCTTTTAGGCTGTGTTGAAAATATGGCGATGATGGGGGCTTTAATCACAGACTTTAGTTTGATTAAAGCGGGAGCGCTTCACCGTGCAAATGGTGGTTATTTAATTCTTGATGTCGATCAATTACTCATGCAACCGTATGCATGGGAGGGATTAAAGCGAGCATTACAAGCAAAAGAGGTACGTTTTGATGCCTTAGAACAAATGTATAGTTTGGTTTCCACTGTTTCGCTTGAACCTGAACCAATGCCATTGGATCTGAAGGTTATTTTGTTAGGCGATCGAAATTTGTATTATCGACTTTATGATTTAGATCCTGAATTTGCAGAACTTTTTAAAGTGGTTGCAGATTTTGAAGAGCAAATGGAGCGTTCTCCTGAAAATCATTTACTTTATGCACGCCTTATTGCCAGTACAGTGCAAAAAGAAGGCCTGAGCCATCTAGATAAAGATGCGGTAGCGAAAGTAATAGAACACGCTTCTCGTTCAATAGAAGATAGCAGTAAAATTTCACTACACCTTGGTGGAATGACTGATTTACTCAGAGAATCAAGTTATTGGGCACGAAAACGCCAAGCAAATCTTGTTTCAAGAGAAGATATTGTTAAAACCTTATTAACAAGAGAGCAACGTGTTGATCGCATTCGTGGTGATGTGTATCAACATATTAAACGTAATATCACGCGAATTGATGTATCAGGCGAACAAGTAGGACAGGTTAACGCTTTGTCTGTACTTGCCATTGGTGAATTAAGTTTTGCTCAACCATCACGCTTAACTGCAAACTGTCGTTTTGGTGATGGTGAAATATTAGATATTGAACGTGAAGTTGAGTTAGGGGGCGATTTACACTCAAAAGGTATGATGATTATGAGTGGTTACTTAGGTTCAATCTATGCAAAAAATAAACCCTTATCAATGTCTGCAAGCCTTGTGTTTGAACAAAGCTATGGTGAAGTTGATGGTGATAGTGCCACGGTGGCTGAATTATGTGCATTATTATCCGCTATCGCTGAGAAGCCTTTAAATCAATCCTTAGCAATCACAGGTTCGATGAACCAACGTGGTGAAGTACAGGCTATTGGTGGAGTGAATGAGAAAATTGAAGGTTTCTTTGATGTCTGTTCTATATTAGGTTTAACAGGCAAGCAAGGCGTTATTATTCCAAAAAGTAATGTGCAACACTTAATGTTACGACAAGATGTCATTGATGCTGTTGCTGATGGGCAGTTCCATATTCATGCTATCAATACTGTGGATGAGGCGCTTGGTCTTTTGTCAGGAATGACAATTGGCTCACTTAATGAGGATGGAGAGTATCCCGAAGGTTCATTTAATGCCGCCATTGCTCAACGTCTACAGCTATGGATTGATGTTCATAAACATGAAAAAGAGTCAGAACATGATGATTCTGACTCTTAAGCTAAGGTCCTTATTCAAAATAGCTTAAAGTAATTGTGACGCGGCGATCGTAAAATAATTCTTCGCCCCATGAACCTTGATTCACATTAGCGTGTTCGCCGTAACTTGTGGCCATAAGTTGGTCTGATTGGCTACCTGCTTGAAGTAATTGGTCAGTTACTGCTGTGAGACGTTGTTTTGCTAAAAGGCAATTAACATCATCACTGCCACGCCAATCACTGTGCGCCTCAATATTGGCATAGATATGATCATTACCTTTTAATAATTCGGCGAGTTTAATTAAGCCCTGTTGTGCATGGGTGCTTATGACATCACTATTGGTCATAAAATAAATATCAAATTGATAACTATTGGCAAATCCTATTAACTCACTACGATGAGCTTGCTGCGATTGTTGCTCTGCTCCTTCTAAGTGTTGAACTTTCCCTTCTGATAGCTGATGACTGTGAGTTAATTTAGAGAGTTCACTTATCTTTATGCTCAATTCATTTTCCAACTCTGAAATAGAGACTTTTTGTTGATCAATAGTGTCATTCTTAGTTTGATTATTACCCGTCATCACTCCCATTGAACCACCAATTATGGCGCCAAGTGGTCCGCCTGCTAGAGCCCCAATAACAAGTCCGACACCTCCTGCAGTTGCTTCATGATGTGTCTCAACAACTACGGATTCATTGTTGTAAAAGCTATTCGCCATAACCGTTGAGCTAGTTGCTAGTAATAAACTTAGACCTAGTGCTTTTTTATACATGGTATTCTCCTATAAGTAATTGGTTCAGCGTGTCTTCCATGACATGCAATAAGGGGTTGGTGAAGTCACTTTCTGCGCCGAGTAAGAGCCATTAAACAGTACTGAGGTGGCGGGATAAGGTCGCGATTTTGGCGATGTAACGATAGAATGTGGCAGAAAAAAGGCAGTGAGACCCAAACTACCTTCATTTTCAAGTAGCTTGGCTATATAAGGAAATCAAAATAATGGGACGAAGAATTGCAATTGTCGAAGACGAGCCTGCTATTCGGGATAATTATGCTGAAGCATTGAGAAAACAAGGCTATGAGGTGTCTACTTATGATCGTCGCAGCACGGCATTTGAGGCTTTTCAGCAACGTCTTCCTGAGTTGGCGATTATTGATATTGGTTTAAATGATGAGCCAGAAGGTGGTTTTGATTTGTGTCGTGATTTACGTGCAATGTCTGAGTCTCTTCCGATCATTTTTTTAACGGCACGTGATAGTGAATTAGATACCGTGTCTGGTTTTCGTTTAGGCGCTGATGATTATCTAACCAAAGATATTGGTTTAGCGCACCTGCAAGCACGAATTGCTGCATTATTTCGCCGCTTAGAGCTTATGAAAACGCCTGATGTGAAAGGTGACATTATCACTCAAGGCGAATTAGTTCTGGATAGCGATCGTATGATCGTCACATTCTCAAACAAGTCTGTTGCCTTAACGGTTACAGAATTCTGGTTAGTGCATGCTTTAGTACGCTTTGTTGGTCATGTAAAAACACGTGAGCAATTGATGCAGGCGGCTAATATTTATGTTGATGAAGATACCATCAGTTCACATATAAAACGGATTAGAAAAAAATTCCAAGCTGTCAGTGATGATTTCTCAGCCATAGAAACAGTTTATGGCCTTGGTTACCGTTGGGTTGAATCCTAGACTTTCTATGTCTATATGGCCCCAAATCAGGCTTAGACTACGGAGTAAGTTGCTCCTTGTTTCACTGGTGTTATTGTTATTGCCATGGCTAGGTGTACGTTATATTCAAGCTGTTGAGGATTTATTGCAGCAAGAGCAGGCTCACGCAATGGCAACCATTGCTAAAGCAAGTGCCATTCTAGTCTCTCAATATCCTACTGAATTTACACAGCGCTTGTCCTTATTAGAGCGTGAATCCGGCATTGAAGCGACGACAGTGATGCGAATGCCTAGCATGATACAAGTAGATGGTTACCAAGATGATTGGTTAGCGTATAGAACATTATTAAAGACACTGCCATTATCAAATCAATTAAAACCTAGTCAACGCGTTGAGCCACAAGATATCTCGGCACGTTATCTCATTGCTCAGCAAGATCAATCATTAGTTGTTTTATTGGATGTTGTGGATGATTCGATTGTATTTCGCGATCCTTATTCACAAAAAAGACATGGTGGCGATGCCGTTATTATTGCCATGGTGGATCAAAAACAGCGGGTTCATCGCTATATATTAACTAGTAGTGCCTTTGGAGCACTGAATGCCTATGAATATATTGGTAATTATCAAGATCCCGTTATTATTCAGCGCCAAATGGCGATCAAGGCAGTTTGGCAACGTTCGCCATATGGTTATCGAGTAGAGTTCAAATTTCCTCTCAAAATGACAACATCATCTATCGCCTTATCTATTGTAGATATGGATCAAGGTGAAGAGGGGGGGGCACAAATACTTGGTTTAGGAGATGTGCGTGATAATGCACTTTTTAGCACACTTTTATTGCCATCATTAAGCTTAGCAAATGTATTATCAGACATGACTACAGAAGGCGTTAGGTTATGGCTTGTAGATAGTCAATCGCATATTATTGCATCAGCAGGACAGGGTGCAGTGGTGATGGATGGTCCTAAAATAAATTCCATTATGGATTTGTTTTACCAATTGTTTTTGAAGCAAGCTGTTTCAGACGATGAATCCTTATCACATGAGCAAGCTGTTATTTCTGGAAATGCTGTTGTTTCAGCATTAAAAGGACAGGCACAAACAGAGAGGAGAAAGAGTGGTGATGGCAATGTGATGATTGTCGCTTCACAGCCCGTTACACTGGCTGGCGTGACAGTCGCTGCTGTTGTGGCAGAGCAAAATACCAATGCAATACTAGGTTTGCAGAATCAAGCTGTCACAGCTTTACTCAATACGACACTATTAGTATTCGTTATAGTCGTTGCAGTACTCATTGGTTTTGCTAGTAGATTGTCGTTTCGAATTAGACGTCTTAATCGCGATGTTTCATCTGTTATAACGGGTGAAGGTAAAGTAACAAAACAGTTTTCTCAACGTGTTGAATATGATGAATTGGGTGAATTACGACAGGGTTTTGAGCAGATGTTTGAAAAACTGGCTGGTTATACATATTATCTTGAAGCGTTAGCGTCACGATTGGCGCATGAATTGCGTACCCCTATTGCAGTGATCAGGACATCATTAGAGCACTTAGAAAATGAACCAGAGGATAAAAGCTTATATATTGAGAGAGCACGTACAGGGAGTGAACGACTTAATAATATAGTGGCAAGAATGAGTGAAGCGAGTCGTCTTGAGCAAACTGTTAATTCTGTCTCGTTGGTGGAATTTGATTTAACACAACTATTAAACGATGTTATTCCTGCTTATCAAGATCTTTATTCTGATGCTCGGATAGCGTTACAGCCAATAGAAAGTAATATCATTATTAATGGATCGCAAGAATTAGTGGTACAAATGTTAGATAAATTAATGAGTAATGCAGTCGACTTTCATCAGGTTGGAACCGCTATTACACTGAGTTTAAAACATGAAACTACGCAATGTATATTGACCATCCGAAATACGGGTGTTCATTTACCTGAACAAATGTCAGAACAGTTATTTCAGCCGATGGTTTCAATTCGACAGTCAACAAGTCAATCTTCATTACCTCATTTGGGATTAGGACTTTATATTGTGCAATTAATAGCACAATTGCACAAAGGATATGTGGAAGGAAAAAACTGGCAAGATGGAGTGGAGTTTTGCGTGGCGCTGCCGATAATTAGGTTATAAAATTCACATGGAGTTATAGAGCGATGAAACGTTCATCATGTTTGAAGAGTATGTTTATCTTACTGACACTATCTATGTCAGCAATAATTAATGCTCTGCCAATGCCACCCGTACCATTAGAGCCGATTTATTTTGAACCGCCCGTAATTGAACCAACAGCTGAGATTCGTAATAAAAGTTGTATCGATTTAGATAATGCAGTTCGTTATTTACAGCCCTATAAATTTACTTATAAACCTGGATTTCATGAGGATGGGTACAATAAACTTGCTACTGCCGCAATGACACTGGATAGCATCTCTATTCTGGATGGCTTATTAGGTCTTGCTTATTTATCTTATTCTGCCTTAGTTGAAGAAAAAGAGCAGCGTCGCATCTTGTTGGTAGAACAGCAAATTTCAATGTTACAGCAATTAAAAGCAGAGAAGCATTGCTTTGAATAAGAGCATGTTTGTATGGTTTGAATGGCCAAGTTCCTTGTGGAGTTCTTATAAATTCATGTAGTATCAAACTTATAAACAGAAATGTTGAGGTATGAAGTTATGAGTACAATGGATATAAAAGCTAAGTGGTATGAAGCTAACCTACATACGGCAAGAGAAAGCCGTAAAAAATGGTATCAATCAAGTAAAGAGCCTACTAAATCAGTGGATACTCATTGGTATGAAGCAAATGCCCAACATTCTAGTGTTGGCGGTGTCCCTTGGTATGAAGCAAATCTAGCTGAGCATTTAGAGACTAAGCATAAATGGTATGAAGCTAACCTAGAGGCTGCTGTGGAATCTGTTCGTGCAAAACGTAAAAAATGGTATGAAGCTAATAAAGCGGACGTGCCATGGTATGAAGCAAATACACATGCAGACCCTCATGCTGATATTAAGAAAAAATGGTATAAAGCTAACCTTGAAGCAGCACGAGCAAGCCATGCGAAATGGTATGAAGCAAATCAACAAGCTACTACCGATGCGCCAACTTCTCACTGGTATGAAGCCAATGTGAATCCTCATACTGATATTAAGAAAAAATGGTATGAGGCTAACCTTGAAGCAGCTCGAGCTAGTCGAGAAAGTTCTCACTGGTATGACGCTGGTAGTATTGCTGACCCTTATGCTGACAGTAGAAAGAAATGGTATGAAGCAAATCTGGCATTGATTCGCCAAAAAAACATTAAGAAAAAATGGTATGACGCAAATACGTTAAAAGCGCGTGCTACAAGCAAAAAATGGTATGACGCAAATAAATAAACACTAAAGTCTTTACGTAATAATAGTATGGAATTCCAATGTTTCACTGTGGGTACCTTTCAAGTAAATACATATTTACTGAAGGATGAGGCTACGGGTAAATGTGCCATTATTGATACGGGTGAAAGTGATGAGTTAGTTGAGCTTTTGCAGTCACTTGACCCTCTTCCTGAGATTGAATCAATTTTATTGACTCATGGTCACCTAGATCATGCAGGGTCGTTAGCGTTTATACAAGAGCACTTTGATGTAACGACGTATCTGCCACGTTTAGAGCAACCTTTATTTGATACCCTACCTCAACAGGGGGATTGGTTTGGAGCGCCTCACATGAATAGACCATGTGGGCGAGTGGATGTTTTATTAGATGATGGTGATATGGTTAAAGTCGGGGAGAGCATACTGACTTTTATATCAACGCCAGGTCATACACCGGGACAAGGTTGTTATTATGATAAACATGATATCTTTGTCGGAGATACGCTATTTAAAGGTAGTATTGGTAGGACAGATTTACCAATGGGAAATCATTCTTTGATGCAAGATAGTTTACAGAAGTTAATGACATTACCGGGAAGTTTAAAGGTACATAGTGGGCATGGTCCCGTAACAACGTTGTCTCATGAATTGATGACAAATCCTTATTTACAGTTTTTGAGATAAAACAGACATGGCAAGCACAGAAAAGTTATTAGATGGATTTAAACGTTTTCATAAACAATACTTTGGTAATGATGGTCATTTGTATGCAAGTATGAAAAATGGCCAACCTGCTAAAACACTGATGGTTGCGTGTTGTGATTCACGTGTTGATCCCGCAATTTTGACAGATTGTGATCCTGGTGATTTATTTACAATTCGTAATGTAGCAAACCTTGTACCGCCAAGTGAAAATGACGGTCATTATCATGGTACAAGTGCGGCATTAGAGTTTGCTGTAAATAGCCTACAAGTTGAAAATATAATTGTGATGGGGCATGCCGGATGCGGTGGTATTAAAGCATTATGGGAAGACGATGGTAGTGCTCAATCACAGTTCATTCATTCATGGGTTTCAATTGCAGCTTCTGCAAAAAAATGGGTGAAAGACACCTTATCGAGTTCTTCAGTCGAGGTTCAAATTAAAGCGTGTGAACAGCGTGCTATTCTTGAATCTTTAGCTAATTTGATGACGTTTGAATGTATTCGTGAGCGTACGGAAAATGGAAACTTGACGCTACATGGCTGGTATTTTGATATACCAACAGGCGATTTATTATGTTTCAACCCACACACAGGCGCATTTGAAGTTGTAAAAGACTAGCGCTCTGAAAATAATCAAAGCGCTGTATTAGTGATTATTCTCTAACGGCTTATTTTTCAGTAGTTTCGGGAGCTGTTTCTGTGCTCTCGATTTGTTCTGACTCGGTTTCTTCAGGTGTAATTACTTCCGTTTCATCATCACCTAGACCGATAGTATTTAATAGGCCTTGAAATATTCCCGTCTTCTTTTCATTTAAAGGTACGGCAACATTACTTTCAGAACGTTCAGTCTGCGGCAAGTCCTCACGCGCAACTGTACGAGTATCACCCTCTAAATGACTCAGTTTTTCTTCATCAGTAAAGTAAACTGTCAGTTTACGCTGTTCGCGCTCACCATTACCCGGATGAAAACTATAGATATAATCCCAACGATTTGGATGGAAAGTGTCGATAATTAGAGGTGTGCCTAGTACATAGGCCACTTGGTTTTTAGTCATGTCAGGCTTAAGTTTATTAATCATCTCTTGGGTAACAGCGTTACCTTGCTGGATGTCAATACGATAAACGCCAGGAATTTTGTCTTTATTACAGCCGCTAAGAAGTAAAATTAAGACGGAAAAGGTGTAAATGAGAAAGGTTTTCATTTATATTAACTATCACTATTTATTTACCAAGCTGCGATGATACGCTAATCACGCTGTTTCGACGAGGCACAATGACAATGGAAAGCCAAGATTTAAGAAAAGTGGGT
>Ga0209494_1000142_pt1 | contig 30551 bp, 45 predicted proteins | sample EN1Hudseemescosm_FD_184628 | JGI IMG/M metagenome (GOLD analysis project Ga0209494, IMG submission 184628) | Methane-oxidizing microbial communities from mesocosms in the Hudson Canyon - EN1B Hudson Canyon (SPAdes) (version 2) | ecosystem: Environmental > Aquatic > Marine > Cold seeps | place... | reverse complement strand
CTGCTGCCAAACTCCCATTAACAGTTCCTGTAAATGACCCACCACCTCCACCTCCACCTGATGCCGGAGCAGCCCAAGACAACGAACCTGCCGTAGCACCTGCGGTCAGTACATTACCTGAGTTGGTCGTACTTGTTGGGGGAACGTGTAAATTACCATCCCCTGATGGGTGAGTGTAGAGAATTGACGTTGCCGACCCCCACGCTCCACCTGCTTTAGCACCGTAGATTTCCCACGCCTGAGTATCAATGTAGAAATCCCCATCAACACCTAATGTCGAAGCAGGTGTGCCATTACCTGACAGAATCGTTTTTCCGTCAGAGCCGTCAGGCCCATTAAGGTCAACACCTGTACCCCATCCAGAGGATGTTTTATCTCCATAGATTTTTTGTGTTACGGTGTCAATGTAGAAATCTCCAACAACACCTAATGCCGAAGACGGTGGGACTGTGCCAGAAAGAATCGTCTTTCCATCAGCACCTGTTGCTCCTTGTCCGACACCATTGATCCACTTGCCCGTTGAGGTGTCGTATTTCAGAACCTCGTTGTTGGCAGGTGTGCCTGTTATGGTAGTATCGGTAAGTCCGACAAGGTCTGCTGATCCACCACCTCCACCACCTCCACTTGACCCTGTTTTTTTACCAGAATTACCGTTGTTGAATCCTTGATTAAATGCCATGATGCCCCCTAGCTATAAAATGCAATAGTGATAACGCAGTCAGTCGGTGCGATAACAGAGATCACAGTCGATGATTCCGCAGTCAGTGCGGTTACTTTGCGTACACCAGGATTCAACTCCACGTTACCTGATGTCCAAGTTGCTGATGATGGAATCGTTGCGGCAGTCCCATCGTAACGGGCATAAAAGTCACCTGTTGCTGAGAAGATAGCGAACCGACTACCCAGTGGAACCGGGGTTGCTTGTGCGGTACTGGCTGCCAGTGCTATCTCGTAGAGTGCATCGGATGGGTCCAGCGCAGCAGTTTCACCAGCATTGGCCCCTTTATAAATCATTAGTTGTTTCATCGTTTTATCCTATGTGTTGTGTTTAAGGGGCTACCCAGGTTCCGTCCGCTCTTAGGACGTAATTGTTTGATATATCTGACTGACTAGGGTGAGGTACTAGCATATGGTGACCTTCTGGATCTCCTGAATTAGCGTATAAAGGCTCATCAATACTTTGTAATGGCAAAGCTCCAGAATTTAGAGCGGCTGTCAGAACATGTAAGGCTTGTATAGGGGTTTTCGCTTTCCAAGGACTATTAGTACCAAATTTATCTGTCCAAGGTATATGGGTATTCCTGTATTTGTCGTATAAAGCACCTCCCCCTGCGTAGGATGAGTTCGCTGTGATGTTTGCGACTATCCTTGTATCCCACTTAGTTGTTGTTTCTAAACCCACCCACATCCTCTGTATATATAAAGCATCCATAGCGCCAATTGCTCCATTATTTCCACCCTCAAAAGCACCTAAAGGCAATCCATCACTATACGTTGCAGTTAAGAAATCTCGCAAATCCTGATCGTCAGTTTCAGTAGCACCTACCGCTATTCGCACTAAATCTCTAAGCACCATTAACTGCAACCCTTTCTGCCAATCGTTCAACTCATCTAAAAGTTCCAGCCCAGTTATTGCCGCTGAGTTAGTTGCGAGTGATGTGATGTCAGAACTGATACCTGATACTGCATTAATATTTTCTATATTTGCAACAGCCTCAATCAGAGGTGGGTTGACTCCATTAGGGTCAAAATATCTGGCATAAAGCGTTGGGTCAAGAGGTGCAGGGGTGCCGATTCTGTCATTCCAGGTTAGTATATCCGCAGGGTTTGCCGTATTGTTAAGATACGCCAAATGAAGAGATAGGTCAGCCTGAGTAATACTGCCGTTTTGAGTTAAATCGCCTCTGGGTTTTCCGTCTGTGTGATTGCTATATAACCAAGAATATAAATGACTGTCTAGAACTGGAGGGGCAAGAGTCAGCAGTGCGCCCAACTCTCTTTTGACGGCATACAGAAATATTTTGCTTGTATTAGTAGCCATATCAGCTACCGTGGAAACATCGGTTATATTTGGTGCAACATCAGTTGCCACAGTTGTGACATCTGTTGTAATGGCCGCAACATCTTGAATAGCATTGGTTGATAATGTGCCGTCCTCGATGTCTGCGAGAGTGGCTATATCAGCAACAATACTTGCTGATCCAAGCCGGTTAATGTCTGCTACTGTGAATGACGTTCCCAGAGAATACAATTCAGAATATAACCCTGCCAGAGAGGTCATTTCTGAACTTATTGAGTTTAGTGTGGTTATTTTGTTGTGGTCACCAGCAACTATCTGTATATCTTGTTGGTTGGTCGCGCATGTTGCAATGTCAGCAGCAATGTCAGCAACCGTGTTGGTCGCTGCGATGGTCGGGCCACCCTCCGGGTCACCGGTTGTAGTGTTAAAAGCTAAGACCTTCCCTGCCCGATCATCTTTGCTAGGCAGAGTCATGTCACCATAGTCATCAAATTGATTCACTCTTAATCCAAGTGATAAGGACTGCTCATTTTGCTGGGCCATCATCACCGTCTTATCGAAATCATCGTTCAGCGTTTCGGCTAACAGATCACCCGATGCTTGATAATCAGATGTGCGTGAAACCGGAATATCCCTGTAGATAGTAACAACATCACCAGCCGTTGCACCGGTCACTAAGGTAACATTACCACCGTTAGAAGTTGCTGCACCGGAAACCGTGTAATGAGTGGTTAATGTTTGCAGGGTTGAACCGATATAAACTTTCAGATCACCATCTGCGAATATGGGAAATGTGTACGCAAAGACAGTCTGGCCGCTCGTTGCGGTGTACTGCGCTCTGGACGTTACATCCCCGACTGTAATTGTTGCCATCTATCGGCCTCCTGTATTAATAATCATGGGGTTGGTACTGCTTGCCCCGGTTTCCACCAGTGCTTTTGTTGATATTCTTTTTCACGCCTCTTTGCTCTACGCAACATTTTTGTTCTCTCTTTCGGGTTAACCTTGAGTTCAGCCTGTTCAAAGACACGCTCCCAGATAACTCTTGTTTGCCAGAGTGAGGATGCAATCGGTGTGCTGTTCTTCACCAGGTTCAATGTGTCTGAGGCTACATCATCCAGTTCACCATCAAGTAAGTTAGCAACCGTTGACTGTCCAAATCCAATCAAATCACTCGCTTTACCGACTGCTGGACCGGCTACCGTTACCGCTAACCCACCACCAAAGCGATTCTGATCTGAGAAGAAGAAATCGCCCAGGATACCCACACCACCACCTTGCATAAATGATGCTAGTGCAAACTCTTTGCTGTCCATCTCTCTCGGTGTTCTGCCCCGGCTCATATCCTTGGCTTGTAAGGCTAATGCTCCGAGTGCTGTTGTCGCTGCCACCATTGTTCCGGCATACGCTAATCGACCACCTTTAGCGATTCGCATCGAGCGACCCATGTGCGTAAGCATCAAAGTCACCGGAAAGGACTTGAACATCGTTAATGTCCTGGCTGCTTCACCCCAGAAAGTGCCTGTACCTAATCCCCCTGAGAGTGCCGCCCTGGTTCTTGCATCAGGACTCGGTACAGCGAAATCACGCTCTGTTAGGACCATCGCTTGAAACTTGTCGATCAGTGCATTTTGTTCTCGGATACTTTCTTCAAGTGCCGCAACATCTTCATTCAATTGTTTCCGCGCCTTTTTATCCAGGTCTTTATCAAATAACCGTTGCTGCATTTCTTCCAAACCATCAGACAATGGATTGTTGCGTAACTGGTTGGGGTCAAAGTATTTCACCGTCACATTACTGGCGCGAATAAACTGAACATCTGAGTTGCTAATGTCGTGCGTTGGTAGTTGTCGCATTAACTCCCAATCATCTGCGCTGATGCCGTACTCTTTGAAAGTGAGTTTCAAACTGCTATCGAGCCGATCCCATCGTTGTCCTACGGCTGCACCAATCGCACCCATGAACTCTAAGTTAAACGTGTTCTGTTGCATATCTGTCCAGGCATTAAGACCCGACAGTTTAAAGGTGAAATCTGCCCATTTCGCTGACATTTCATTTGATTTGCCAGCAATATCAGTGAATCGGTTGCCACCCATTGCCATGTTGGACCAAGCACCCTGGGTTAATCCTAACCGCAAGGCCAGTTTCTTTTTCTCTGTGGCTGTTTTGCCACCAGCTAGGAACGATGAAACCACCCCCTCGACTGATGTTTTTGCACCTTTCATAAATCCCATGTGTCGTGCTGCGGTCATCGCTTGAAAAGCAATATCAGAGATTGCCGATAACTGCGCTCCACCCAACATAATCGAACTGAGATAGTTGCGCGTTGATCGCATCGTGTTGGCTGCTCTTTCGCTGCCAGTGGCTTGCCCACCGCTAACAATGCGGAATACCGCATCTAAGGTGCTGTTACCGGCCTTATGACCTCCCTTGTTCACAATCTCATATTGCTGCACCAGGTACTTGAGTTGTTCATAAGTATGCCCTGGATTACTGCCGAATACTTCCATCAGCGCAATCTCTTGCGACATTCCGTCAATATGGTCATTGATCGTTAATAGAATATCTTTCTCACCAAACCGGTTGTTGTATTCAATCCAATCCTCCGGTGATTTAAAGTGTAGACTCCGATGCTCTTGGTGTCGGTTGCCTACCTTGCTGCTATTCCCTGAGTTCTTGGTTTTGTTAAATCCATCCGTTCTGACAGTGTCATAGGTTTTATCTAAAAACGCCTCTGGGTCATCTAGCGTTTTGCCGTTGAACTCTAACTGCTCGGCTTGCATCCGATCCCAATCTAAACGATCCCGGATAAACTTCTTCCAGTCCTTTTTCCCAGCCTTGCGGATCAGTTCAGCATGATGGGATTGCGGTAACGCCCAATCGTCCAGTTTCTTAATGTTGCCACCGGCTAAGTTAAACCGTCTACGGAGTTCTTCAAACGCACCGGCTAATGCTGTTGCATTATTCTTACTAGATGCCGCTCTCGTTCCGTCAAACTTGGATTCGCCACCCAATAGAACGCGCACCATATCTTCCAAACCCTCTTTGTCCTGTTTCCAGATTGGTATATAACCTTTCGACTTCAAGCGATAGTCATCAAAGAAATCGTATAGGTCTTTAGTGACTGCACCATTAACTGCCTCGGCTAAGTTCTCAACATTCTGAAACCCGGCACTGTCACCTATGCGCTTGACCATCAAGGACATTAACGCCTCTCTAGCCGGTATATTCTTCTCATTAGCGAATAGAGTTGTTTTTAGTTCATCGTAGAGGTGTGCATCTCTGGTGGTCGTTTTGCGCTTATAGTCGATGTTAGCCTTAATATCGGCCATCATTGCAGCCGTATCACCCTCATGCTGTTTGCTGAGTATTTCAAACTGCTTTAATTGTGCCGTAGTAAGTAGCGGTGTACACTTATTTGCCATCAGCTAACCCCACCATACAAGTTTCAAAATCTTTCCAAATCTGTTCCTCTGCATCAAATTCTTCCATCACTTCTGCATAACTGCGTACTGTTGCGGTGATTTCACTGCCCTCAAGGATTGGAGTGCCAGGTACTTCTAAATCTGCGTTGTATTTACCCTCCACCGGAACAGCCTTAATGTTCTTAGCATCAAATATGACGGTTTCATCACCGGCTTTTATTCCCTCATATCCGGCTGCTTGTGCTTTCTCTGTGAGGACCATCGCGCCATTAGGTCTAGTCCGAACATAATCAGCAAGTGACTCTTTACGATCTACCAACAGACCAGGGAAATGCTCGTTTACATAATCTGAATAATGACCAAGTCCTCCAGTTCGAACCTGATCCATTGTGCGTATGAAATGCTCTTTAAGGTTTTTGATGGCCTCATCTTTTGTAAGTGGTGCATCCCTCATGTTGTAGTTAGGCTCGAACTTATCTACATAGTCATACTCTGGATCAGTATCGCTACGCTGCACAGGGTCATCAATTCGAGCAATGAACCCCTCGCTACCATCTGCATTATCCTTTAGCAAGAACTCTACGTTGTCATCTATGTAATCACTGACATCTGTGATGGCCTTTAGCGCCTGTTGGTGTTCTTTGTCCAGAGCGCCTATTTCGTCCAAATTCCTAGCGTACCCAATGAACCCCTCGTAATCATGGGTTCTACCTGTTGAATCCCCTATCAGATCAATAATATTAGCGTTGGTCATCCATTCGCTTACATGAGGACCGTAATACTTGGCTTCACCTGTATTGTCAGTAAAATAATGACCAGCACCGTAAAACCCAGCATCATTTGCCGAGCCAATCATATCGTCTTTAAACTCCGAAAATATGCTGCCTGATCCGTGATATAGGTTAGTGCGTGTAATCGGTCGGTCATCAAAGTGACCCATCTGACTCTCGGCCTCGACCCTAGCATCAAGGACTTCCTCAACAGGAACACCTTGCGCTTCACTTTCTTCGATAACCCTGGCTCGTTGCTCTAATAGTTGAGCCTCACCCTCTAAACCATTCTCACGCGCTACTTTCGCAGCATGAGTCCAACCGAGTGCATCCCCGATAGCGTAACCCACACCGGACAATAAGCCTGTGCCAGCCATCACCATTAAGGTTTCTTCGGCTGCATCCCAAACCGTCCAGGGGGATTCAATCTTTTCTTTCCATTGATACCGCGAAACCGATACCGGTACTTCTGCAACTCCGGCAATCGCAGCCTCTTTTGCCCCGACCTGTACCGCACGACCTAATGCTGTTTTAGCCGTAGTCGGACCAGCACCAAAAGGCAACGAATACATAAATAAGGGGTCTTTAACGTGAGCGCCCATTGTGCCTAAGAAAGTGCCTACTGTACCCATCACACCGGCACGATCATAAACGTCCTGTGAGCGTTCTCGCAAAGCCTTTAACTCCGGCTTTTTGTCGGCAATCATCTGCTCATACGTTCTGAGCCGGGTATCATCAGGGTGTTGTTGTCTGAGTTTAATAATCAGGTCTTGTTCAGCACCGAGGTCGCGCAGATCAAGGTCAAATCCAGCCACCGAATTACCATAGTCGGATAAGGTATCGAATCGCGCTTGCCCGGTATATTCGTGCAGTGCAGCGTAAGCATTATTAACATCCTCCATCATCGCAATAGATTCTGAGTTGCTTAAATTCTCTGCTTGCTCATGGTCAAAAGACGCATTGAAGTTTTCCATGAAGCCAGTATCTTCACCCAGTTCTTTCTCTGAGTCGTAATCAAGGTTTAGCGATGATGGGGCGTACCAATTCATTTATTAGCATCCAGTATAAATGGGCCATCTCGGTCACTATTCTTAACTGTTAGCATTGCAGACCCATCCCTGTTCAGAAATTGGATGATGTACTTGCCATAATCAACAGCCACCAGCAGACCGTCCTCAATCAATTCTTTTTTCCTATTGGGAGGTAGATTAGGGTCCATTTGCGAAAGTATGGATTCTGATGGTTTCTCGCGCCATTCCTCAAACGCATCAGCATCTTTACCTCTAGGCAATAGTGTTTGATAGTCTTGGCTATTCCATAACCCACTAGGGTCATATTCCCCATTGTATACGCCACCAGTAACCTGAGTGATCGCATCATTCAATTCATTAGTGGGCAAGTCTATATCTGCATCGGTAACAGGTGGTTTCTGCGCTAACCTTTCCATCAGCAATGCTTGAACAGCTTGCCGACTAGATTGTGCAAGTTTGTGATTACTGCCAAAAGCACTACCTATAGCCGTTGCAATCACACTCTCTAAGTTCTTGACTGTCTTGCTTGACTTCATAATAGTCATGCCACGCAATACCTTGTGAGAGGTTTCTCTGCCTACATTTGTTCGCGCCAAATCCCCGATAACCGCATAAACACCACCCACCGACTTATCTGCAATTTGCCCCCAAACCTCCATTGATTTGTCACCAAACATCAGATTAACCGCCACCACCTTATCCACTACCTTTGTGATGCTGTTGTTTCCCATGAGCATATCAAGTTCGCGCTCAATCTCACCCGACTCGCTGGGCGTTAATAATTGAACAGGTCGGTTCAGTGCTTGTTCGTATTGCGCGACTTTCTGCAAACGACTATCAATTGCATCGGGGTCGGGATTAACCGGGTCTATGGGTTGAAACTCTCGCCCAAAGAAATTATCAAGGAATTGCACCCCTTTATCTTTCAACTCAGAGTCAAAGTTATCCGCAGCCTTGCTATAGATGGCCTGTTCTTCTAATGTGAGTGTTTTTAATATCTCAGAACGCTCACCCTCAGAGTGCTGCAAGAACTCATTAACAGCCTTGCCTCTACGGGTCGCATCAATGAATTCCTGTTGCTTTACTGGATCAAGGTACGGAATGTTGTCAATCGCTGCCTTGCTATCTTCTTCTGCAACCGGGATGCCGTTATTCAGTGATGTGACCACTGATTTAACCTGGCTCTTAGACTGTGCTATTTGAACTTTTGAAGCGCTTGCAGTCAGTTTTGCCTCTGCATTTCTTAGTCGGACCTCTTTGTAATAGGCCGTTTCTAACTTTGCTTGCATCTCAAGGCGCGACATCCCCAAATCTTCAGCCGAAACATCGGAGTTCATGAAGTTGTCGATCATTTCCTTGCCTTTCTCAAGGCCACCCTCAGACTGTAGGGTTGTGTTAAACGCCCCTAAGAACTGATGACTCGCGTTCTCACGATCTAACTTAGCAGCATATTTAATCACCTGGGCCTCAGACAATAGGCCGTTCTCTTGTGCTAGACCCAAATCACCAAGTAAACTTTGTTTTAGCGTAGCTGCTGCATCATCATCGCCACGGTAAGAGGCATCTAGTAATTCAGTTAAACGTACATTCAACCCCTCTGTAACCGTAGCAACATTGGCATCAAAGTCTGCTTTCTGTTTCCCGGCTAATGCTCTGCCGATGTCATTCTTGTAGTAGGCTTGATGAACAGACTCCCATGCCTGGAATAATTCTGGGTCCAGGGTTTCTTGCATCCCTTTTGACCATCCTTTGTGAGCATTGGCCATGCCATCAGGATCGTCCTTGTATTCTTCACGCAATTCCGTAGAGCGCTTAATAATATCCACTTCGCTGCTGCTTTTATAAGCCGCAATCGCAGCCTTATCATAAGACTCATCGTAAGCGCCCCATCCGTTTTTCAATTCGGGTGTGCCAGCTTGACCGGCTAACATTCCGGCAATGTTGGCCTCTTTCCTGGTATTGGCTTCCATGTTCTGAAAAGCAAACTTTCTCACCTGACTAGCAACTTGCCCCACTTGGTTAGCCGCTTGCCCGACCTGTTGCCATGAGTTGTACACTTGAGCATGAGCGCGACTCTGATAATCAGGCGCTTGCTTGAAGTTGAGTACGGTCTTTTTTTGGTATCTTTCAGCCATTATCTATTTCCAACTCATTCTGGTTTTGTTGCATATTTGTAACTGCCATAGGTAGATACAGCGGAACCAGCCGCATTAACCCCGATTGACGCAATCTTGAATAAACTAGCTGTTTTTGCAGCCTTGCCCCCATACATGGCCCACTGTCCTTGTGATTTCAAGTTACCAACTGTGGATGCGGTACTACCCTTGTCCATTATCGAATCATAATCATAAGCATCCATATCTGTTTTCAGCACATTTAAGGCTGAACCCTCATAGGCTCTTATGCCTGATGCGGCTGATGCTGCGTTTTGACTAGCCATTGCGGAGAGTAAGCGCTTACGCCTATCAATCTCACGCTCTTTGGCGGCCATTTCCTCTTGTTCAGCTTGCCTATTTAACTGGTCTTGCTGTCCTTTAGCCTGTGCCTCGGCTGCTTCACCTTGTTGGTATGCCGAATAAGCACTGACACCAGCACTCAGCAGACCAAGCGCAAGACCGGCAATAGCGATGTAAACAAAACTCATAAGTTACCCTCTATATTCTTTATGTGGACCACGCTAGTCAGCGGACTAACCGGCTCAACTAACTCGTCCTCTATGTCTTTGATCTCTGTTTTATCTGTCGCATGAACTGCAACACAAATAGTATCTTCATACGCATAAGCCACTCGCTTGATGCCAGCCTTGCTCGATAAGATGGCCGGTGCTTTGATGCGTTTCACACCGTCATCGGTCATCACCTCTAAGTCACCCGACATCACAAAAAATAAGTGATCCCCCTTGTGGACTTTGCCGGTAACAACTACCCCCTTTGGGATTAACAATTCTCGCGCATACACGCCACCAGCAAGATAATGCACTGGGTCTAATGTGACTTGCTCATGCTTGGCCATCTCACTCTCAAGTGCGAGAATCTTAGCGCGTGATGGTTTCTTAATGACCGATAACATTACGCCTCCATCTCCAATGACACACCGAGTAATAACATCGGCACTGGATCGGTCTGTGATATTTCAACCTGTGCTAATTCTGACCATCCCATCTGATAGACATCTTTTAGTCCAGTATATGGTGTCGGAGTGTTATTCAGTATTCCTACGCCCAGCGCTCTATCCGGCAACAATGTACCGTCAACGTGTAAACCTAGCGACTCATAAACATCGAGCATCACCCGGATGATTCGTTTCTTCCGCATCAATATCGGACCATTAGCAAAGTCCATATTCAATGGCATGGTTTTAACCAGGGTATCGTAATCTAAGCCTACTTCAACGGCTGCTGCTGACCGTGACAAGGTGATGTTACCGGAGGTAGGTGTTGCATTAGCCATCACTGCACCATCGGCTTTAACACGACATTCTTCACCGTCCAAATGGCCTAGTCCTGTAACCGTTGCACTGCCCGGTGTTGAGCGCTCATTGGCATCGGTGTAACTGTCCACATCAATCATCTCTAAGAACCGAACCACTGCTCCGTTAATCGTGCGCTTGGTGACAAAATAGACATCATCAACGACAACACACACCGCTTCAATATCTCCAGTTGTCACCCATTGGGTCCACCCAGAAACCTCTTGATTACGCAGCATATTGAACACAGCCATTGTGCCGTTATCGTTAACCAGGTAGAGATAGTTCGCATCATCTTTTGAAGTACCCCTCGACACATCCATGTCAACCGGTGACGATAGTAGATGACTAGCAAGTAACGATGTGCTTGTTGATGTGTACGCATCTTCGGTGTAGGTGTAAATGAACTCACGAATAGATTTCCCGGTGCGGTCCAAGAATAAGGTTGAGCCATCGAGCGACTTAGGACGCACTGAACTACTGCCGAACAACGACTGCCGTCTGACCGATGATTTCTCTGGTGTGATGATCGCATCGGGCATATAGAACTCACCACCGGTGGTGAATAACTGTAAGTGTCTACCAGCAAAGATGCCGGTGATTGCGTTCACCTGGTCAGTATCTAGGGTGACATAGATCGCTTCATCATCGAGTGCCGTACCCAGATCAAAGTTGTAGAAATCGTTGGTCTTGCTACCCCATAAGGATTGCGGTCGTTTCTTCGACCCACCCAACCACATCCGGCCACCAAAGAAAGTGACTGATTTGGGCCACCCTCTTGCTGTTGACCAAACCGCTTCACTCCCGGACCCAAAATCATGCGTTGGGATGTTGGTTAGGGATATATTGCTCAGTGTCCATGAGGTATGCGTTGACCCCCGGACTAACTTAGCTGGCTGATGATCCTCATGAACGATAATCATGGTGTCCGCAGATTGAGTCCAATTCAACGCGAATAGTTGCGCTGTGGTATAGGTGGTTGTGACGGTTGCCTGACTTACCCCATCCTTGAACACTTCGATCTGATTGTTAGTGAACACCATCAGGTAGGTTTGCTCAGTATTGAAACTGAACGCTGCTAGTCGTGCTTCACCGGACAGAGTCGCTTTGTAACCCATACCGGGCCTACGCTTTAACCCACCTTGCGGCATTGACAGGACATTCTTTGCTGTAGCTGCCCCCTGGTAATATTGTTTTACATCTGTTCTTGCACCCAGCCTGGGATCAAGTTCACCCGAATTGAAGTTAGTCTGTAAAGTTATTGCGCGTGGCATCTAAAGCCTCGCTGCCCAGAGTGGCGCGGATACAATCGCATCCGGGGGCCGTGAACTGGCATCAGCAAACTTAGCTTGTCTAAGTTGATTCTGGTACATCCCATCGTACAACTGACCTTTAGTCGAATTGTCGGTAACAGGAACAGCAAATTGTGAGGCTAGGTAATACTCGACTAGCTTAACGAAATATGCCGGGAGTTCACTTTCTGCTGGTTTGTACACATAATCCAAATCAAGTGACTGCTCGTTTGAATATATTTTGTCCTCAAAAATCTCGTAATCCGTGTGCGGAATAACTCGATTAATGAGCATATAATTGGCCGGTAATTGGAACGCATAATCCCACTCATTAAGAGGGGTTGCGGTCAACCGGGATAAAGACACTTTACCACTGGCAAATCGCCACCGGTGTAGAGTCAATAGGTTTTCATAAGAGGAATCATAAAGGTTTGAGGCAACCAATGCCCCAGCACCACCCTCGGTGAAACTTGAGATCGTTCCATGCCCTATCAGTAGCAGAGCGTTGGAACACATTGAAATACTTGTTGCCATTGTTGCTCCTTAGAGCGGACCAATCACCGTGTTGGATGGAGCCAGCAGGGTCACGGTGACGGTCCTTAAAGGTTAGCTAATTACTCAGCCCAAGATACAGAAACGATACCGTCACCATCTCTAGCTACTGCACCAGCTTTCATCACACCGTTACATAACCATGAGGTTTTCTGCGCGATGTAATTCACTTCGGTTTTGAGATCAATTCCAACAGCAAGACCCATCGCTGATTTGTGATAGCCAAAACCCTCACGAACAGATGAGGCAATTGCCAGACCACCCTCAGTGCGCGTTTCGATAGTGTGGAACTTGAAGCCCATGAACGTGTTGATGTCACCAGCCATCAATGCGCGAACATTGTTGTAATCAGCGCTAGTGATGGTTGAATCGCTCAACATATCTTCCATACCAGCAGCAGAGGTTACGAAATGACGATCACCTGATGGTACGCCTTTATCGTTTAACTCTTTGCCTGTTTGAATGATTTTAGCCAGTGTTAACCCGGTTGATGCTGATGCGATAGACGCGGCTGGTGTTGCTGCTGCAAGTGCATCTAGGATCAGTTGATCTAGTCTACGACCCAATGCTCCGGCAATCGTCTGAGCCAATTCTTGGCGCTCGTCAAAGTTAACCTCGACAGAATCGAATATATCCGAGTATTCTGGTGCGTTCCAATTAGCCAGTGAGCAGCTAATCAAACTGTGAGCAACGCCCATTGCAACAACATCTGCGGATGTCGCTTTCTGGTTCGCCAGACCTTTGCCCATCGCTCTGAATTTGTAAATATCGGCCACTACGCCATTACGAACCGTGACGGTATCGCGTAGTTTCCCGGATGATTGAAAAGCGTGTTTTACTTCGCTATCAAAGAGTTGTTGCGCGGCTGCGCTAAGTGATGCGGACATAGTATTTCCTTATACTGCGTTAATATATAACCAGACTCCTGTCTGGCAACTCGTTTGGTAAGGGTATCCGGTTACGGGCCTCAGTACCGCTTCAAGTTGGGCCATCGCTGTCCGCAATGGGTATCCAATTTTTAGCTGGATTAGCCTATATTATACCACACTTCGTTTTAACCAAATAATTGCCGAAACTTGGCATCCACTTCCTTACGGAATGTGGGTGATTCCTGGTAGCGTGGATCGGCAACCATTTCATCTAGTTTTTCCCTAGTTAATCCGGTATTAGTCTGCGTCTTGGCACTATCGACCATGACAGCATTCTTACTCTTGGCTATCAATTCTTCAACCACCTCCACCGCAACAGCAGAAGTCACTACACCTTTGAGATTTGCAAACCCCTCCGGTGACAGGTTAGCCCTACCGTATTTCTCAATGGCATCGAGTCGGTCGTTGGCCTGTGGACCCAACGCTTGCATTTCAGCAGCCTGTGCCTCTTGTAAGTTGCCAACAGTGTGCCGCAACCATCCTTGAGTTAACGAATCAAAAGCCTCTTGGCTCATGTTCTGCTCTTTGGCATAGTTCTTAATGAAATCTACACCGGGATCATGCGAATCAAACCATCCCTCACCGTTAGGATTCTCACCAAACTCCTCCGGTGAATTAAGTGAATATTCCTCTGGCGCACCTGTAAAGCCACCAAAGCGTTTCGATAATTCGTTATAGCCTTTCGCTTGCTCGGCAACTGAATCATACTTGTCGCTGAACCACTCAGGTCGATCACCCTCACCATTCACACCCTCTGACAAATACCAACTGTCATTAGCTGGCTCAGTCGGTGCTTGCTCTGTTGTTTCTGCTGCCCCATCCATGAGGCTTAATTCTTCTTCCATGTTAGCCCTCCCTGGCTATCTTCATCTGCTGCAATATCTGTCGTACTAAATCGTTCTGCCCCTCACGGATTCCGGCTGCAAACTTGGTGCTGCCACCAAATAACACCGGGCGATCCAGGGTAATTGTCTTGAGCCGGTTCAACACAAACTCACCGGCCTCGGTGCTAAAGCATTCTAAGAACCGAGAACTGACTTCCCGGCTGGCTTGCTCCATCTTCTGTGCTTGCTCTTCTTCACTGGACAACAGGCTGCTCCGCTTGCTCTACTTCTTGCTGCATCCGATGTTGATCCATCATCTGTTGTTGCTGCACTTGCTGGGCCATCGCTTGTTTGTAGGCTTCACGCTCTTGCTGTGTGCGTATCAAGTCATTATCTACGCCTAACTTCTTAGCTATCCAGGGTAGGACTTCTTCCATCACTACACTTCCAGCAAGTAATTCTGGACCAAAAGCTGCCCCAGATTCTAATAAGGTCCGCAATGCGGCTAACTCATCCTGATCCTGTACTTTCGCTAGTGGTGATGTGTGTTTGATGGTGACTGCTCGACCATCTATCTTGACCGGTTGAATCTCACCCTCTTCGATCAGAATATCAACAGAGCGCTTAACAATCTTCTCAATGAACTCGGTCTGTAATCGACTGAACGCTGCCCCGGAATCTTGCATCAATTCCTGATTACGCAGACTCATCTCGGTAGCTGTACGCACTGGTGCATCTACATCACCAAATGGTTCTGCAAATAAGGCTCGGTTGATACCCTTACGCAACTCATCAATGCTGTGCTGCTCTAACTGTGGATTACCCGGCATCGGTAGCGGTCTGAGCGTTGGATTGTCGTTAGCGTTGCTGCCTACAGGAATGATCGCACCCGGCTCAATACGAACTGTCCAGGGGTTAATAACTCCATCGTCAGCAGCGGTATAAACGCCAGCAGTCTGTAACCCAATGTTCTTAATCTGCCACATCTTCTGCTGATTGAGCATCTTGATGTCTGATAAGACGGTCATCACTCGGCCCCGGCCTAGCACCTCACCGGGTCGAACTGACTCTCTGAATACTACCCAGGGTGAAACATTGAAGTTTTGCGCGTAAACAACATGGTTGTGTGCTTTCTCAATACAGCATTGATAGTATTTCTCAGTCTTAGGGTCATAAACCGTACCCTCGATTATCGAAACCTTGGTATCAGGCTTGTCAGTGAGCAATTGTTTGCAGTGTGTAGACAGGTCGGCATCGGGCCAGAGTCGATCAATGTTCCGAACACTGACTTCATGCTCACGCCATACCGTATCAACCGTTCCCCTTGGCCCCTCTTCGGGAACCAACTCACTCAACGGCACAGCATTAAACGCTAACAGACTGCTATCGCTGTCTGATCGCTCAATGGTCAATGCACCGGTGCTGATTGCTAAGTCGGTGAAAGCCTCATGTGCCTGGCTTGCAAAGTTAGAGTGGTTAAGGTGATCGAATAGCTTTTCTGATACGGTATCTAGGTAGGCTTGAGCCTCATCCTTATTTTCCTCTGGAATATCACTACCCGGAACTAACTTAATCCATTCACGCCAAGGGGGTACAAGCATCGCTTGCAGTCTTGATGCAAATCGTTGAACACCCAGTTCAGCCGTTGAGTCAACAATATCAGGCTCACGTTTCTGCCCCACCGCTTGACCCGATAAAGTATCTCTCTTTGGTGCTGCAAACCTGTAGCAATCTCGCAACAATGAATCCCATCTGCCCCGGACCTCTTTGGCCGCAGCAAAGCGCTTGATTAAGTCCTCAACGGAACCTAAGTTCTCAGGTATTTTGTACATGACCTATCCCAAAGTGCCGGACTTATCGACCCCTGTCTCTTCACCAGAGATCAATGATGCTCGGCCTCTGCGCTTACGCTTCAGCGCACTCTTTTTGGCTGCGACATCATGCTCTGTTTTCTGGTATTCTTCTTCCTGACGCTTCTCTGACTTCACTTGTGCTTGTGACTTTGGTGGGGGTGATGGTGCTTTTGGCGATGATCCCATGATTCTATCCTTGAATTGTGGTGTATTGAGGGGTGTTGATTAGGTGATTGTATAACTGTCTTGGTGTGACTACGCCCCAGGCTTTAACGCCTAGCAGTGCTTTGACTTGCTCAACGCAATTGAAACAGGCTGGCACTAGATCACGCATTTGTAATCCATCTGCCCAGGCATGAACAGAAAGTACCGCAGCAGCATCAGGGGCGATGTGCCTGGAGTCAGTGATTGGGAGTATTTCGATGTCGGTGTAGCCGATGTATGGACGGAACGCAATGAAATGTTCACCATCGAACTTAACAGCCCAACAGTGCCGCATTTCTTGATCGAACAACCTTGTCCACCAATGTTTGCAATGTCCTTTTTCAAACACTATCCACCAATGTAGATGATCGCGCCCTCTCTCGTCCATGAGAGAAGTGACAGGCGCTTGATTAACTTCCATGTTAGCCTATATTATACCATATTTGAGTTTAGCCTAAAACGGCCCAATCTGTGGACGCTACGGCTGGGCGCTGCATATGCTTGTTGACCTCACGATGATTAACAGCAAAGTATCGAAAAGCATCGGCATAATGGCTGGACCAATCATGCAATGGGTGTGACTTGTAAGTGCCACGCCTCTCATCAAATTCTTTCCGGTATCGCTTCAGAGCGCGTAAGCCGTCCATACAACCATCATCGGCAGAGTTGAACCAACAACGCGGTATTAACTGTCTAGCAGCGTCTATGCCGTCCTGCACCCCTATGTTGGGCGTAACCCGGAACACTAAGCCTAATGATCGCGCTGTTTCTAGTCGTGACTTACCGGTTGAATAACTGCGTACACGAATATCATGCGGTGCAAAGTGAGCGCCAAAGGTTGCGTGTTGCTTATCGCGCCAATCGTAGACATAGTTGATGTAATGCTGGATGCCCTCGCCACTGTTCTCATAACTGTGAACGACTCTGATTTCTCTCCCGATAGTTTGAACAAAGAAAATAGCAGTGCTGTCAGCCACACCAATATCCCAATACGTTGATACAGGAATACCCGGCTCAACAGCCATCGGTAGTACCTGGTTATTATTCACATACTTGGCGTAATAGGAACCATCACGGTTCGATAGAACCTCACCCTCCCACACATGGTTATATAAATCCGTGTTGATCGACTTGAGGTATACCCTTTCTTTCTCTAATTCATCCGGGAAGAAAGGATTGTCTGAATAGTTCACTTTCGTAACGTAGGAGTCGTTCTGAGGATTGACCACAAAGCGCTGAAACGTATCATCGAGTTCATCATTCGGGTTAAATGATACCCATATCTCGGACCCTGGTTGGCGTATCGTTGGTATCAAAGTTTCCCAGGATGATTGAGTGACAGCCTCGGCCTCTTCAACCCAGACCCGATTTAATCCCTCAAGCGATTTGACCTTAGTGATGTTGGATTGCAATCCTAGAAATAAGAACCTTGAGCCATTCTTGCCTAATATCTGCGTCTTTTGTACTTCAAAGCAATCAGACACGCCCAACCGGTCAATCGTATCGGCTAGTAGCTGCAACACTGAATCTTGTATAGATTTCTGTATCTCACGCGCACACAGCACCCGGAACCCTGGCGTTTGCAATGACTCTAGCACTAGCAAATTAGCAATGGTCCATGACTTACCTGATCCACGCCCACCATAAGCAATCTTATACCTATGTGGTTCGCCAAACCCTTTCCATTTTGGCGTTAGGTCAATCTTTAGATGTTTCTCGGTGTTCAATCACATTTCCTTTGCTGATTGGTTTCGGGTCTTCAGTGAAGTTGATAGTGATCCCTGTCGGCATAAATGAGCCATCAGTCGTATGCTCCACCGACTTACGTTTAGGATAGATGTACTGAGCCAGTTCTTTGGCCGCAGCCAATGACAAGATGTAATCCTTTTCTTCCGTTGCGATCCGGCCAATCTCAATCATGGCCTCGATAGGATCATAACCAGATGCCTCGATCTTATCTTTGACCTCTGACCTGATCTTATCGGGCGTACCTTTCTTGCGACCACTGCCCTCTGGCTTCTTACCACCTAGTTTAAATGTCACTACTACACCTCTGCTACCGTAGCGCCCAAGCTACTTGCCTGACAATAGCATGAGGCAGCATGACCAGCATGATTAACAAAGTCCTAATCGTCATCTTCATACTCAATCCGTGTCGCTCCTTAAATTTCATCGCTGATGCCTAATCTCTACACCATCATACAAATCGTAAATCCGACCACACTTCTCCAGATTCACACATTGACGATGTTTCCGGGAATAAAAAGTAATCAGTCCAGCACCGCACCAGCATTTGTCATGCTCCCGGTGCTTATAGCCTACACCCTTGTGTACAAATTCCTCTGTCGGTGGGTTGATCCATCTGTTAAGCCACTCAATCATTTCTCAATCCTTTCTTTACGCTGATAGTTGCCAAAGTTCGCATCTCTTTTTTCCATGTACGCAATCATCCTATCCAAATACCAACGCGCTTTCTTAAGTGATTCTAACCCACCCTTGAACCGGTATCGTAAACAGTATTTCAGTACATTAGCCAAGCACATTGCCTCCCTGGAATCATTGATCGGCTCAATGGCACTCTCAATCACATCAATGACTTCAATACCACCAGCCATCTGATAATGCGCTGGATGATCCACGTTGTCTGCCAACTTTGCTACCTCACTCACCACTGCCTCCAATTATCTTCAACCTCAACCCGATTCGTATCATCTCTGATTTCACAGATCACAAAGCGACTCACTTTTTTAGCACTCTCGATTCGATGAACCTCTGCCAAACATTGTTCTTCGCAACCCATACACTCGACATTCCCATCCATTCTGTGTTCATAAGGCTCAAAATGGTATTCACTCATGGAGTGGTTTCATACATAGCATCATCCACAGCCTTAACAGCCTTAACAGCTAAATCAGCACATCTTTCAAGCATGGCATCACTATCGTGCTTAGGGAGAGTTGTCACAAGTGACGAAACTATAGCCGCCATATATTGATCTACTCGCGCCCTATCGTAATCTCTATGATTTGATATACCATATTCATAAACCCAATTAGCTTGCTCACTCATCCCACTCGACTCCCTCAAAAAAAGTACCGTCTAACACTTGAATAACTGCCACCGCACCGGCCAAAAGAAGTAACCAGGGTACAAGCATCAATGCAATCATCACCCGAATCACCGTCATAAAATCTGAATCCCCCCTTTTTCGGACCAATATTTCTTAGAATGAATATCGTAAATATGGCAATCCTCTTTAAGAACCGCATCCATCACAGCTTTGAGCAAGTTATCCACATCTGGTTTCTGTTGATGCCCCTTGCCCAGCATTAATGCTTTCTTCTTCTTCGACCAGCTTTTAGGCATTGGCAGATAAAAGATCACTGTCGAGCCATTAACAATTTCCACACCCTTTGACCTACACTCATCAGCAAATGCCCTGTACCGCATCACGCATGGCCGCTTTCGCCACTTATCGGCCTGGGTCTGTCTTGGCTTTGGCACTGGAACTATATTGAAAAGCATTGAATAGTATTGAATAGTATTGAAGGGTACGGATTAATAACATCAACCATCATCCTGTATCTTGTACCCACAATGAATGGCTACATCAGCGATGCGTTTGTTCAGTGCTGTGATCTCCCTATTCATCCTATCCACTTGCTCTAATAGCGTTTCGATTAAGTCGTTCACTTTCTTGTCAGTTTCTTTTGTCCTGGTTGTCATTATCTTCCTGTTTCATTCATATCAATCACATCCATTGTTGCCCTAATAAATTCCTCTGCCACTGGTGCGACTATGGCATTACCGTAGCCTTTGAGCCGGATCGTTCTCGCTTCAGCGCTTGCGTTTGCCTCAATGACTGAATCGCAGCTATGCACCACGCCTCTGGCAAGCCCATCAACCAACGGCTTAATGCCGGATTTAATTGGCCGGTACTTTTCATCTCGGCAGTATAGCCACTCAATTGAGTCTTGTTCTCTATCGCGTCCTGTAGCGCATCTTGATACGCTTTCTGGCTTCTCTCGTCCACTTGCTCCCGTAAGTTCCCCGGAAATGTCCGACCCTTTCGAGCGCCGTTTCTCGCTTGGTTGTACATCGCCTGATCTGATCTCGCCGGTAGTGTGTCCATCGTGTTGGGCGTTCCCCACCCGGCTATCTTCGCTATATTCGGCAATTCCGTCTTGCCCACCCCGGCACTGCCCCTCTGATCGCAAGCCATCGGAGTTGGCCATCCCGATACCATCGTCACGGCCTGACTCAAATCCTCCGGCTTCATGTTTCTCCGCTCCAACTCCCTCTCCGCACCCTCTGGAGTTCGATTGTTCTTTCCCCCATCTCCGTGTCTTGGAGTGGGCCACCCAGTAGGTTCTTTTCCTGATGTGCGGTTTGCTGACGCTGTGTGCGCCCAATATGCAATGCCCAACGGTGTAGCTTTCTCTTTCCATGACTGTTTGTAAATCATCGAGCCATCCATGCTTAATCGCGCTTTCAACTTGTTCACCAAAGATAGTGTGAAAGTTGCACTGTCCGACAAGTTCGAGGAAATGGGGGAGCAAGTGTCGCTCGTCTGCTTTTCCTTTTTGATTTCCGGCTGCACTGAATGGCTGACACGGCAAACTAGCAGTTGCGACAGGTCGATCATCGCCCCATCCGGCATTTCTAAGTGCGTAACTCCAGACTCCAATTCCGGCAAAGAAGTGGTGCTGAGTAAATCCATTAAGGTCATCTGCTTGGACCTCGGTAATTGATCGTTCATCAACCACGCCATCGGCAATATCTCCATTAATTATCAGTTGTCGCAACCATGCGGCTGCTTTTGAATCAAATTCATTGTAATAGGCTGTCATTCTGGATTACTCTCAAAACTGGCCCATTCACCACAATCCGCACATAACCCCACAGAATCATGAACATTTCCTCCCCTGGGGGCCGCGCCACAACAATTGCTGACCGGGCGTATTCGATCATCGTCCATCAGCAAGATGCCGTATGACTTCATCTCGTTTTTTTCGTCTTTTTCGCGGCTCATCTTGTTTGTTCCAGCCTTTCAATGTTTTGCTCTATTGACTTTCGTTCAATATTTGTCATGTATTCGGTTGTCGCTCTATCTCGCGCCCTGTCCACTAGCGCATCAATCTGTTTATAGGTCATTTGATTCTTTGAGAAAGTGTCGTAACCCTTTAGTGCATATTTCTTGATGTACTCCATTAACTCATTCTCATCAATACCAAGACATAAGCGTTTGAACTCTGGTAACGATGGGGGCCATTGATGAAACTCATCCACCAATCGACTCAACCCTTTCGCAACCTGATCGGGTGAAATACCACGCAACCCGGTCAACCAAGTGCCATCATCTGCCTCGGAAATGCTGACCCATTTGTGACCGTAAATCATTCCCATTTTCATCCACAACCGCTCCATGTGCTTTGCTGTCAGGAATTGTGGCATGGGCTGCTCTGAGTCTGTCCATTGCTGTGGGGTTCGAGTGCTTATGATTTGCATGATTTCTGCCTATTTTGTTTTGTTCGTCAGATAACCAGGTATTGATGAACCGGTTGATTCCTGTTTTGGTCTTTTGCTTGGTGGGATTAGATAACAGCCACCCTTTCATGCTCCTGATGTGCTGATCCACATCAATGCCGGGATAGAGTTCTTTCCATTGGTCTACATCATCCACCGTAACATCGTGTGTTTTTTCTTTTCCAACAAGGGGCATTTGAATAAACACCTCTGGCTGCTGTGGTGGTACTGAGTCTGGCTCAGTGCCAACATCAGTATTACTACTTGTATCTTTATTACTAATACTCTTTATTACTAATACGTCCGGATTATCCTGATCTGGGTTTTCCGTATGAGGGGAAATCCGGATTTGGCTATCTGCCGCCATAGTCGGATTATCCGTATTTGGCTTTATCCGTGTAATATCGTTGCGAATCAAGTAAACACCAGTGCCATCTTTGCGCTTGATGTGCTTGATCCACCCAGCCTCTTTCAACTCCTTAATGCCCGACTGAATACCATCCCTACCATCTTTGACCTGTGTAGCCATTGATCTGATGGTGAACTTCCAATTGTTTGGCTTGCTGACCATGTAGGCATAGATACCTTTAGCCTTAAATGTTAGGTCTGGTGAGTTAAGGACATCGTTAGCGACTTGAGCAAATGGCGCTCTTGCCTTTTTGATTGAGTCAGACATCCCTAATCGGCCCTGATAGTCTGATGGCAATCAGACACACCAACGAGTAGCTTGTAACTGTGTCCAAACAAATGAGTGAGAGCAATATGATGCAGATAATCCGCAATCGTTCTATCGTCAAGCGCAGCAAGTTTAGACAACGCCAGGTATTCCGAGTCAGTGAATCGAGATTTCACTTCATGAATACGCTTTTCATCTCCGACCATCAGTCACCTCATCAGTTTGATCTGTTCGTTGAGTTTGGCAGCCAAAAAAGAACCCCCTGTGACGGGGGTTAACGGAGGTGGCTTGCTTAACCATAGATGTCGGGGCGTAAGTCTTTGCGTGAAATGCGACCCGATGTAATGCTTTCTATTTTCTGTGCTTGCTTGAATGACACCTGACGATGTCCGTTACGAATGTTGTAGATGAGTTCCCTAGTGACTCCGAGCATTTCGGCAGCCTCTTTGCACCCTCCGGCAACATTGATAAAATCGCTAAATTTGTTTATTTCCATGTGTCTACCATACACTATGTTATGTTACCGTACAACAAATGATTAATCTTAACTCTACAAAATGGAATACACGCGCGCAACATTTGTGTCATATTCCTCACATGACTCCACAGAACCCCACATGGATCAAGTTCACGCGCGATTGGATGCGTGATAACCAGGTCACTCAATTGCAAATGGCAACCCGGCTCGGTGTGTCTGAGGGGGCGTTTGCCCATTGGATCAACGGCAGACGCGCAGCTAAAATGGAGATTATTCAAGAAGTTGCTAATATTATAGGCATCCCAACATCCTCACTCATCGGTGAAGAATCCCCTGTCACCTCATTGAAAGAGCGTGAACTGATCGAAAACTACAACGCCCTGCCTTATGGTGATCGACTGATTATTGATGCTTTATTGAAATCATTGTCGCGTAAGCCAAAATAAGAACAGCCTTTAAATAATACCCCCCCCCCTCACCATACATTTTGTATGAAATAATACTTGCATCCATTCCGTCCGTCCTGTAGTCTTACCATACACCAAACGAAAAGGGGCCGGAAATGACCGATTACAAAAACTGCACATCAAGACCAGTTCAACCACAGCAAGAATCTTGGTTTGAATCTATTGCAACCGGTATCGCTTTCCTTTTCACATTGGCAGCATCCTGGGCAGTCATTGCCCTAGTTTCTTTTAATTAGACGGAGAGAAATCATGATCAGGAATCTAGCGAGAGAGGAAGAACAACGCATTGATGACATCAAAAAAGGCCGTGAAGATGCCTTAACGGATCGTATGCTTGGTATTGCTAGCAAACCCTCACCAGGGCAGTCCTATGATTATTACACCGGGTACACGCAAGCGCACCTGACTGCTGCATTGAACCTACTAGGAGGTAAAGATGAACCCTTATAGCGATTATGCAACTGATGAGCAGCGTGATGGTGTTTGCAAAGCGACCAACCAGAACACTGCTATCGACCAAATTGAATTTGCCAAAGTAGTTAACCGTAAATATGAAACGCTTGAGGTAAAACAAGCCAAGGAACGTGAATCGAAAGTTGAGTTGCTTGAAGATTTAGAGAAAATACTTCTCGATCTTTCGTTCAATCAGGCAGCATCCCCTCATCTTTATGAAGCTGTTGAGGACGAGCGCGACACGCTGAAAAAGGAACTGTCATGAATGTCAGGCAAAAACTCAGCATCGTTCAGAAGAACCTGGTAGCAAATAAGGGCCAAACCAATTCATTCGGCAAGTATTCATACAGGTCATGTGAGGATATTCTTGAAGCATTGAAGCCCCACTTGGACGGCTGCACAGTGACCCTTTCAGATGAAATGGTGATGGTTGGTGATCGCATCTATGTCAAATCTACCGCAACCTTTGCCGATGATTCTCATGCCATTGATGTCACAGCTTTTGCGCGTGAACCCGAAAGTCGTAAAGGCATGGATGATGCCCAGTTGACCGGGGCAACCAGTTCGTATTCTCGTAAGTATGCCCTTAATGGCTTGTTTGGCATTGATGATGTCAAGGATGCCGACACGATGGACAGTCGTAAGTATGAAACGCTCAAAGCTAAAGTTGGACCAGTTGAGGAATCAGCCAACGCCATTCTTGAGTTACTAGCTAACCCAGACATCAGCGAGAGCGACAGGGATCCCGGTATCCATGAGGTCTGGTCAGAGTTGACTCGTGACGAGCAAACTGTGGCATGGAGAGCCATCAGTAAGGGTGGTTATTTCACCCAAGAACAAAAGAACATCATCCGAGCAGCATCAAATTCAACTACAGATAAGGAAAAGCAGCATGAGCAAAATAGGCATAAATATTAGCATTGATGTCAGCAAGATCGACAAAGCAAGGCTATTCAAAGGCAAGAAAGGTACATATATGGACCTGACTACTTTCATTGATCCAGAGAAACCAGATCAGTACGATCAGCATGGTTTTATCTGCCAATCCACTTCCAAAGATGAGCGTGAAAAAGATGTTAAAACGCCCATCCTGGGCAACTGCAAAGTATTCTTCACCGAGGGTAGCAGCACCGGTCCATCTACATCAGCGCCAGCAATGGGTAATGCTGCGTTTGATGACGATATTCCGTTCTAGAGGTCACAATGAGTGAAGAACCAGAATTGACTCTTGAAGAGCAACTTGAAATACACGATCAGACGATGAGCGATGTCATGGCCACGTTGCAAACTACGCTCGACAATGTGCAGCAGATCAGTGATCGGCAAGAAAAGCTACACGCTGCGCTGATCCAGTTTGAAGAAAACTATCACCAGGAGCAGTTTCAGATATTGAACACGCATCAAAAGGTGTTGGCGATTCAAGAAACTGACCGGCAAACCCTGTCCAATATTGTCGATATTGTCCGGGAACTACAGAAGTTGTAAGGAAGCGCGTAAATCTGTGAGTGGCGTGGGAGTCATGCCCTAATAACCGCAGAGGATGCCGGTCCGACTACCTCAAGAGAATGGCAGTTTTTGATCTTTTCTGCCTCTCCGGGTTGGATGCGGTATCACTTAACAATAACAAGGAGAATATCATGGTTTCATTAGTGATCGACCAAAACGACAGCTACGAAATGACCCGGAGCAAACTGTATAAGGCGCTCGTTGATAGCAATTTCGACAAGTTTTTAGCCAGTGAGTTGCTTGGTCTGAAAATCTATGAAACTCAGCGATTAATGTCGGAGTATCGAATCAAACGGCCTTACACAATCGCATGAAAGTTTGTCGTAGATGCACGACTAAAAAGCCTATGGCTAGCTTTTATGTGAACCGAGCAAGGTTAGACGGTCGCAACTCAGTATGCAGTGATTGCCTTAACGCTGAACGCACAACTTTCATCACTTGTCAGGAGTGTAACGTTGAGAAAGCATCTAACCAGTTTCATCTGAGCGCCAACCGTGACAGGCGTATGAGCGTGTGCAGTGAATGCTATGGGCCAGCACCAACCCGAACCTATGGTGAAAAACCCTACTCTCCCAAAGACACTACACCTGTCGACCCAGTTGACTATAAACGCATCAGGTCGCATCTTGCAGCCACCATGAAGCAACTGCCATCTGACAATCGTAAATTGGTTGAACTGTGGAATGACCACACAGAGTTCATTTTACCGAGGAACAGCACAAAAGACCGGCCTCTAAAAGTAATCGGTGGGTATCAAATAAAGAAACAACCACGATATGTTTCAACCGCAGACCCAAGAACTCAGGAACTGCAAAAGTTAAGCGACTACTTTAATAAACGTGGACCTGATTATTCAAGACGGGAGTAGCGAACAACATGTCTTTGGCATGAGGCAATGTCAACACCATTGCTTAACCAAGGGTCACCCAGTGGGCGGTGGTGACGAGGGGGAAACACCCACAGCCGGAGGCGTTAGACCTCCTCCGATGATCAGCGTATTTGGAAAAGTGGAGTTGATTATTTTCGGGGTCAGTGTTGATCCGGCAATTTATTTCAGGAGCAAAAGATGCAGGACATAATAAAAAGTGACACAACAATTTACCATGAGCCGTCTAAACCTCGACTTAAATCCTCAATGGGCCGCAAGATAGATTGGCCGATGCTCATCATGAAATTGAAGTCTCAGAGCGGTCTACGGAATAAAGAGATAGCTAACGACATTGGCATGACTGAAGTGAAGATAGCAAAGATATTGAGCGAGTCTAGCGATTTTAAAGAGGCTGATCAAGCAGTGGCGTTGCTCGATGCTTACTTGATCTACTGTGGTGACACACCTCCGAAAATTGGCGATTTCGAGTAACACCATGAACCTCGTCACCATCAAAAGATTTGCGGATTTGTCTGGATACAGCCAAGATGCTGTACGATCCAAGATAATCAGGGGCGAATGGGGTGATGGGATAACAGTCACAGCGCCCGATGGTAGAGTATTAATCAGCGTATTGGGGTATGAGGCATGGGCGGAGTCAGAGCAGCAAGCAAAACAACAATCGAGATCACTTTCCAACTTGACGGAAAGCGCCACCGGGAACGGCTCCAGCTTATCCCCACCCCCTCTAATCTAAAGAAAGCGCAGCGCCACCGTGAGGCTATTCTTGAGGCTATTGATGCCGGTGTATTCGACTACGCTACCACTTTCCCGGACAGCAAACACGCCTTAAAGCCTGTAACCCTAACGATTAAACGCTACTTAGATGAATGGCTAACCGCTAAACGCCCCACCCTCAAAGCATCGACTATTGCCGGGTATGACAAGATACTAGGGCAGATTATCGCTCAATTCGGCAATATTCAGCTACACCAACTAACACGCAGAATGGTACGCGAATGGGTAGCTGGCATGAGTTGCAGCACCAAACGCATCGCTAATATATTGTCACCGTTAAGGTCAGCACTACAGGATGCTGTGTACGATGATTTGATTAAGGTGAACCCCCTTTATGGCTGGAACTACAAGAAAAATGAGCCACCCAGGGAGAAAAGAATCGACCCACTGACCAAAGACGAACAAAGGGTACTGCTCGATATGGCCTCTGGTTCGGCCAATAACCTAGTAAAACTCGCCCTTTGGACCGGTTTAAGGACATCAGAGATAGTTGCCCTTACCTGGGGAAATATCGACTGGAATAGGGGTGTTATTTCGGTCTGTATGGCTAAGACCCAAGATGCTAGACAAGCAGAAACGCCAAAGACGCTATCAGGTATCAGGGAAGTGAAGTTATTGCCCCCGGCACTCGATGCACTGACACACCAAAAAAAGTACACATTCCTAGCAGATGGACCTGTATTCGTTAATCCACGCACAAAACAGGCATGGGCCGGAGATCAACCGATCAGGCGAACCTTATGGATTCCGTTACTTAAAAAGGCCGGTATTCGTTACCGATCACCCTATCAAACGCGCCACACTTACGCATCAATGATGCTGTCAGCCGGTGAACCGTTGGCATGGGTATCGAAACAGTTGGGTCATTCTGATGTATTGGTCACAGCTAGAACCTACGCCACATGGATACCGGATGCGCGACCAGAGGCCGGTGATGCTGCTGTGAAGTTGTTTGGGAAAGGTTAGAGAAAATGCTGGCAAAATTGCTGTCATTTCTTGACCAACTATGACCAATCATGACCAACTCTGTGCCAACATTTCCCCATGAACCCAGTGTTTCTGGTGGAGGCGGGGGGAATCGAACCCCCAGTTAGTTGTTGATTTGTAAGGACTATTTCAAGATGCTGGCAGAATTGCTGTCAACAATGGGTGTGATTCCGTCTTTGGGAATCGAATTGCCAATTCTTAACTTGGCATTACCAGTGACGAGGGGTATACTCTAATAGTGTTTCGCAGTTCATTCAACACAAGACCCGAAGTGTTCTAGCACTTTGGGTCTACTTGTTTCTAGTGTGCAAGAAAGTTTTAGTAGTAGAAAACGTGCATCACTTCTTCCAGATAACCCACTGCTAAAGCGCTCATCACTGCTGCGATAGCTACATACACAAATAACTCAGTTATGATTTTCATGCCATCTGGCTTTTTCTGGTCGAATATCTATATGGACCCAACCCGAATACAGGCCAATGCCGTACCGATCTGGGTAGCGCTCATCGAGATATTGATAAATCTCCAGTGGGGTGTTGCCCTTGACGATAATGTCAGCAGCCTTAGAAATAACATGAAAACTTTTTAAAGCGCCACCAGCAGCCTTATTTCGTTTTGTGCATCGGTTGCCTGATGAGATGATTATCGGCCCTGTGTTCGATCTAAGAGCCTCTAATACCCTAATTAACTCATAGTCCACCGTATCCTGGCCACACCCACACTGACACGCAAATTCCTCACGGTTAAAATGCTCTGATAGCTTAGTCATTGGAGCAAGTGACTACCACTTTATGTGGGTACACAGCATCATTGAACGCTGTCCTAATACCTTTTCTCCCAATTGTTCCACCGGGAATCTTGCAATATGAGGACACGGCAAACGATGCAGCCTTACTAGCTGTGGACGCACATCCGGTTAACAATAACGGTAGCAGTAATAAAACCACCATCGCCAGAGTGAATAAGCTTGGAAATTTAATCTCTTGACTCATAGTGACCGGCTCCGAATAAACGTAACGTGAAATAGATAACAAAGGCCTGGGTTGTACGCATCCCCAATCCCAACATGGATTCTAAAAGCACAGAATCAGCTTGTTTTCGTGTAAATCCCAGATGGGCAGACTCGGCTGAATATAGGTAGTCGTGGATAACACTGCCCGGCCTGATCGTCCAATGGGAATCATCGCAGTACCAGCGTAAAATTGACGGAATGGAGGCAAAGTTAGTCCGAAACCCCCTCGGTACAATGATCTTGTCACCCAGATTGGTGATATAGGTAAACCGTGATGATAACTCAAACAGGTCCATCCCTTGCACCGCTTCAATCTTCAACTTATTCTTAAACACTAAACACCTCCACAATCAACAAGTACATTAAATGAGCCGTCAGAAACACCAGGTAAGCAAGCGCCAGCAGCACAATCATTATTGGGTAATGATGTAATGCAAACACTCACTTCAAAACGTCCAGGAAAGACTCAGGCAACAGGCTCAATACGAGGATGCCAGCAACAAAGGCTCTCACCTGTGCCATCATGGTCCTCAGTTCATCAAGCCTTTCTTCTAGTCGATCTTGTCTTGCTCTAAGCGCAACAATCTCCCTATCAATCCCGGTGATCTTCGTATCGGTTACAGCGCATTGTTCTGGTGTAGGCATTTCATTTCATCCCTATAATTAGTTTTAAACCGCCAAAAAGTGACCCAGCTAGAATTAAAAATGCCACAAAATAAGCAAAACAGGTCATTAAAAATTCGGTGCGCTTTACTCGCTCTCGTTCTTCTTTTTCTCGTTGTTTTCTACGGGCTTTGACCTGAGAGGTTTCAAAGACTATGAACTCTTGCCACATGTTTAACCGGGTTGACCTCATCATGTATTCAAGTTCCTCGCGCTGGTTTTTGACTTTCTCGGCAGCCATAAAAAGTTCTAAATCAGTTTCTTTTCCCCCACCTTTCTTGTCCTTGGCCTTGGCCGTAATCTCGCGTGATTTCTCTGACCAAATCCCCAGGTGTTCAGCGCAATCAACTATATCCTTACCGGCAGAAATCGTTTCTTTAAGGACCGCATATGCCGCATTGGCAGCAGCCAGTTCTAGAAGCATACTTTTCAGCGTATTCTTGTTGTTGCCGCTCTGTGTTGCTCGTCTGTTTTCCACTCAGGATTGACCACCCACGATGCTCCGTCAAACAAATAGCGCATTGGTGACCAATCATCAGGTGCTGTAACGTCCTTATGAATCATATACCCATCTTCTGGCATATTTAAAAAGGTAACTGCTGGTGTTATTAGGGTGTCACCATCTACGGTAATAGCCTCATCATCCTCACACAATAAAAAGGATGGGTTGTCTACAGACATCCCAAAAAATGAACTCTTATAAGTTATTGTTTTCATAACAACTCCTTTATTTTATTAAAATATCTGTT
>Ga0209494_1000141_pt1 | contig 30623 bp, 27 predicted proteins | sample EN1Hudseemescosm_FD_184628 | JGI IMG/M metagenome (GOLD analysis project Ga0209494, IMG submission 184628) | Methane-oxidizing microbial communities from mesocosms in the Hudson Canyon - EN1B Hudson Canyon (SPAdes) (version 2) | ecosystem: Environmental > Aquatic > Marine > Cold seeps | place... | reverse complement strand
GTCACAATATCGTGTGCCTGCGCTGCAACGCCCTCGCCATCGTAGGCAGAACTGCCCAAGGCCTTAGGTAAAAAAGGTTGTTCATGAATCCGAATAAAGTCAGGAAACACCTGGGTCTCTAAAGCATCTACTAAAAACGAAGATTTACGGTATAAACTCCCGCCGCTAATCGCACCGACAAAATGCCCTAACAAACTCGCCGCCACTTCAGGGGCATACAACACCGGACATTGTCGAGAACTTAAGCTTTGCGCCCCTAAGCGCCGAACCACTCTTTCTGCCGCCATCGCGCCGACATGTCTTGAAGAGTCCAAATCATTAGCGTTACGGGCAACGGTATACCAATAATCACGCTGCATATCATCGCCCTGCTGACCAATGACCGAACAACTGAGTGAATGCCGTGTGCTTTCATATCCGTTTAAAAAACCCAGTGAATTACCCAAGACACTAATGCCTTGATGGCTATTGACCGTTGCTCCTTCCGAATTACTAATAAGAGGATCTAACTCTCGCGCAACCGTTTCACAATCTAACGCCAAGGTAATCGCTTGATCGGCTGATAACGCCCAAGGGTGACAGACATCTAAATCAGGGAATTGTGTCGCTAGCCGATCGGGGTCAGGCAAGCCCGCATACGGGTCATCGCCGGAAAAACGGGCAATACTGCAAGCGGCTTTTACGCCGTCTTTAATGGAGTCTTCACCCAGATCGGTCACACTGGCCGAGCCTTTCTGCTGGCCCAAGAAAACCGTAATTCCTAAGCCTTGATCACGGTGATGCTCAATCGTTTCAACCGCACCGAGCCGACAGGTCACCGACAAACCGCTTTCAATGGACAATCCCACTTCTGCAGCACTGGCCCCTTGGTTTTTAGCTTCTTCCAACACCTTGGCGACAACCGTCTCCAAGCGTGCTATTTCTTCCTTATTTTGCAAAATAATACCCTACCCTAAACTGTATTAAAGACTGGTTCCACCCACCGTTAACGAATCAATCTTAAGGGTCGGTTGCCCCACCCCCACCGGAACACTTTGACCTTCCTTGCCACAGGTGCCAACGCCGCTATCTAATTCGAGATCATTACCGACCATCGACACTCGGGTTAACACATCGGGGCCATTGCCAATCAAGGTCGCGCCTTTAACCGGCCGAGTCACTTTGCCGTTTTCGATCAAATAGGCCTCACTGGCCGAAAAGACAAATTTACCGGAAGTAATATCGACTTGGCCACCGCCAAAATTACTGGCGTAAAGCCCTTTGTCCACCGAGGCGATAATCTCACCGGGATCGCTTTGTCCGGGCAACATATAGGTATTGGTCATCCGCGGCATCGGTAAATGCGCATAAGATTCACGGCGCCCGTTACCGGTTGCCTTACCACCCATTAACCGTGCATTGAGTTTATCTTGCATATAGCCTTTTAAGATTCCCTTCTCAATCAATACCGTATTTTCAGTGGGCGTCCCTTCGTCATCAACGGTCAAAGAACCCCGTCGCCCGGCTAAGGTACCGTCATCAACAATGGTGCATAATTCTGAAGCGACGCGCTCACCGACTCGACCACTAAACGCTGAAGTGCCTTTGCGGTTAAAATCACCCTCTAAACCATGACCAATGGCTTCATGCAATAAAATACCCGGCCACCCTGGGCCTAAAACAACCGTCATGGCACCGGCTGGGGCTTCTGTCGCCTCCAAATTAATCAGCGCCTGATGAAGCGCCTGACGTCCGTACTCAAGGCCTTTGTCTGCATCCAAAAAATACCCGTAATCCGCGCGCGCACCCCCGCCCATACTGCCTTGTTCTCGCCGCCCGGTATCTTCAATAATGACTGTAACATTCATACGAATTAAAGGCCGCACATCGCCGCTTAACTGACCGTCTTGATCAGCCACTAAAATACTGTCATGCACGCCGATTAAACTCACAATAACTTGTTCAATCCGGTCATCTAACTTTCGGGTTTCTCGATCGATACGGTGTAACAAATCAACCTTTTCCTGATCGCTTAAAGAATTCAAAGGATTAACCGGTAAATAAAGTGCTGGCGCACTCAAACCGGGCCTCACTTGAATTTGTCGTTGCTGGCCCTGACGGGTAATTGCTTTGACATTATTAGCGGCCTCTAAAAGCGCCGGTAATGCTAACTGGTCACTGTAGGCAAACCCTGTTTTCTCGCCTGAAATAGCCCGAACACCCGCGCCCTGCTCGCTACTATGAGTGCCTTGCTTAATGATGCCGTCTTCTAAAACCCAGGACTCATAACGACTGGATTGAAAATAAATATCCGCCGCATCAACCTGAGCGCTCAGTAAAGACCCGATAATTTGATCGATATCGCGTTCTAGCAAATTGGAGGGCGCCAAAATTGACTCTTTGGCTAACGATAAAGCACTCACTGTCATGGCGTTTCCTCCACATAAAATTTACGATGCGATAAAACTGGAAAAGAGGCACGGGTTTGACTCAACCGTTCGATATCAATTTCGGCAATCGCCATACCTTTACCGACTTTATGACAATCTAAGACACCACCCCAAGGGTCAATAATCATACTGTGCCCATAAGTTTGTCGTCCATTGGTGTGAAACCCCCCTTGATTGGGCGCGACGATATAACACAAGTTCTCAATCGCTCGCGCTCGCAACAACACTTCCCAATGCGCCGCTCCGGTTTTAGAGGTAAATGCTGAAGGCACAAAAATCACTTGTGCCCCTTGACTCACCAGACGACGAAAATACTCCGGAAACCGCAGATCGTAACAAATGGAGAATCCTAAGGTGCCAAACGGACTTTGTGCAACCTGTTCGCTGTGTCCGGGCTCAATGGAATTAGATTCACGGTATTCTTCATCAGTCCCCGGAACGCTCACATCAAACAAATGCACTTTATCGTAACGGTTAACCCGCTCACCTTGATCGTTAAAGGTCAAACACGCCGCCCTTATTTTATGTTCATCGTCGGCTACTAACGGCACAGTCCCCCCGATAACCCAAACACCGTGCTTTTTTGCCGTTTCAGAGAGAAATGTCTGTATCAGCCCGACGCCATCGTCTTCACGAATATGCACCTTATCGAACTCTGATTCCCCCATAATGGCAAAATTCTCTGGCAAGGCAACCACACGTGCGCCGGCTTGTGCTGCTTCAGCTATTAAGCTATCTGCTTCAAGTAAATTAGCGGCAACGGTGGGACCTGATGCCATCTGAATGGCTGCAAACTTAGTCATAGTAACTCTCTAAATCCTTTAATATACGGCGATGGTGTTATCGTCAGATCTATTGAACATCCTCAGCAAAACGCGTGATTCCTGTCCAAAACTTCTGCAATAACCCATCGTTCTCATAAATTCTGATCACTTCAGGCTGCGCCCATGGACCTTCAATAAAATACTGTAACTGTGTTAGTTCGTCTGGATGACTTCCAGTAATACGCTCAACAACATTGCCCGCAATTGTACCAGCAAATGGTATTAAAGCTGTGCTTTTAGGTGTTAAGGTAATTACTTGACGAATATTTTTGTGCGCCAAATCGACTGTCCCCATCACCGCTATTTTGGCTGAAACACCGTCAATAGTTAAATCTTGCGTTTGCCCTACGCCCTTGAATAGATTAAAACTGCCGCTCATTTGATTAAACGCCAACCCTTTCCCAAACATATCACTAAAATCAAGCTCTAGCCGCCGACGCCATTCAGAAAGATCAAAAGCCCCTAGAAGGCGACCAATCCCAGGCTCAATACCCAATAAACTACCCTTTCCTAAAACGCCACGAACATAGCCATTCAACTTTTCCAATGCAACCGACGTTGGCCGGCCGGTCCAATTTAGAGTGAAATCAATCGCTGCAGTCGCACCTAACAATTCATCAGTAATCGCCATCTCCGTTAACAACCCACCAAAATCATCTCCCTTGAATTGGCCAACTAGATCGGTCTGGTTTTCTAAGAAAGACCATCGCCCTTTGAGTCGTAACGCGTGGTCATTAGAGATTAAACTTAATTTGTTAATCGCCAACCGATCAGGGAACGTAGTTGTCGTTAGCCTTAATCGACCCAAATCAAACCCCCGCCACAAGAACTGCTCGCTGGTAAATTGTAACCGCGGCAAGGTTTTAAAACTGTCTGAACCGCGGTCAAACTGTTGATAAAAGTCATTAACTTCTACTATATCGAAGGTTTTTAACGCTAAATGAATCGTTTCATCTACACCCCCCTTAGTCGGCCATTGAAATGCGCCTTGGGTATGACCCGCCTTAAAATCACCGGACAACAGCCCAGCTTTAGGCTCAAGTGTTAACGCTATACCGGCTAATTCACCGCCTTTGTAGGTGAGCCTATCTGCGGCTACCGTGAGTAAATTAAGTTGCTCCCACCCGACGTTATGACGATCGCCGCCCGCTCGAACCAGCCCTAACCAGTGATCTAAGTCTATCTGCTCTTTATTAACCGCAACCTCCCAACCGGGCCGGGTGGGCATCGTCGGCAACCCCTCACCAACAACGACATGAGCGCCATCCACTTGTTGTGCTTGTGCATCGAAACGCAAGGCGGCTTTTAATTGCGAACCATACCGAACATGGCCTTCATATAAGGATCCTTCCCCAACACGCACCGATGCTGAAAAATCAGCATCAAGTGGAACTTTGTTTTTTGAAATTTGCTCCTGCAACCCCATTAGATCTGAAGATAATAGCCATTGCGTCGCGACTTCGGGGTCGTTCGGAAATTGAATAGCTAATTGGTAGTCTGCACCGCCCTTAATATAGGACCACTGTGGACTCGGAAAAAAAGCATCTAAATGATTAATGTCGGTATACCCGTTCAACAAGACGCGGGTCTGATCAGGTAAATTCTCCACCACAGCTGATACGGGAAAACCCAAAGCCTCGCCCTGAATAGCGGTGCCGGGCGTATAAAGTCCTTGTTCGCTAAAACCCAGCTCACCGTAGATATTTTGTATCACAAAATTAGCCGATGACCCTGCTAAGGATGCATTTGTAAGTCGCGCTAACCCATTAACATGCGCGGAGGCTGATAATACCATCGGAATTTTCATATCTAGAAAAATATGATTTTCCCCTTGTAGCGACAGATTCTCAACGACGGGTTCTAGCGTGCTTTTTAAGGGGCTGGCCGCTAAAAATGCTAAGGTTTTTTCAATCTTCCCAACGACTTCCCCTTTGACCCAAACATGATCACTCTGCAATAAAGACGGAATAAAAAACTCACTATTTAATACCGCTGAATTATTCAGTAACCATTGGTCGGCTGAACCCATCATGGCATCGTTTAAAAACAAAATATTGGCATCTATACCGGTAAATACAGGCCATTTCGGCTCATAATGAAAGCCCAACCCTCGAACCTCTAACAGCGCCTCTAAGATACCGTTACCCTTTACAAAAGGATAATCAGCGATTCGACCGTGAAATAAGAAATCTGCCTGCTTGAGGTCCCCTTCAAAAAATGCTTGCTGCAACCAAGCTGCCAAATCAGCATCTAAAATACCGACCGGCAAGTAAGGGCTTATATTTTGGGCTTGAACGGCTTTAATTTGACTTTGAAAACTCAACAATGTCTCTGCTTCGACTTCTGGTATCAGCAACTGAAATCGATTATGAAAAACACCTGGCGCCATTGCCACAGTTAAGTCGTCACTGGATAAAACACGCCCCTTCACTGTCGACTGTAACGCAACCGCACCGGTTAATGATTGAATCTCCAAAGCTTTTGCAAATACATTGCGGTCAGAATAACGAACATTCTTCGCATCAAGATGAAACATCATCGCCTGATCCGTTCCGGAAAAACGGCCGGTTAAATGACTGATCCCGGGGTAACTTTCACTCGGTAAAAAACCAAACTCATTCAACCGCCCATCAACAGTAAAAGCTTTAGACTGAGTGTGATAATGTCCCGTGAGTGCTGGTATGGTGCCCGTTAAAGCCCACTTCTTAAACTGGGGCAGTGGATGAAGTTTTAAAGACTTTAAAAAATCACTGACCTTAGCCAACAGCGATAACGGCATTTTTGTCAATGACAATCCGATTTGATAACCGCCATTGTGAACATCTTCAGACCAACTGACTGATAGGTTATTCAATGGCCTCGATCTTCCACCATGGCCTACTGTTATTTTTCTGAGATCTAAATAAGAAACGCCGGCGTCTCGACGCCACTGAAACCAACTGCCAAACGACTTCAGAAAGGCCTGATGTTGAAGCGAGTTAAAAACATTGACTTGGGTAAGATCAACGCGGCCAGAAAGACTGGTCAAAGCCATTTGTTTAAAGTCGCCCCACAGTTCAACGTCCCCTGAGCCAGCAAGAAAAAGCGCTTGCCCCTTAAGTAATTCAGTTAAGGCTGCCACTTTTGCAACATTTAATTGATCACTCTTAAGATAAAAGCGCCCGGTCATGGTTGGTAAAGAAAAATTACGCCGTTGTAATTGAATCGCTACCGTCGCCCTATGACCCAGATCACGTGGCCATCCAAATTCCATTCGAATCTCATGTTCTAATGGCTGACGGTTATTCAACCAAAGCTTAATATCCTTAAACCTCAGCGCCTGACCACCGACCCCCTGATCTTGAAAAACCAACTGACTTTCGAAGACATCGACCGTACCGACTTGTGACAACCAAACGGGCGAATCTGCTTGACCCTCAAACCCGGTAATCTGTAACTCACCTTGGCGATTCCGCGTCACGTTAATTTCCGCACCCACCAACTGAACCTGACTTGCTGAGAGTAAACTCTGGGTCTTAATTAAATGCCACAAATCCAACCTTACCCGCACTTGTTTCAGGGTAAAAAAAGACTCCGGGTTATCGGCCGAGACTATTTCAACCCTATCTAGAATTAACTCAGGCAATCCGCTTCGGGTTACTGAGCGTAATGCCCCGATACGAATGACTACCCCGGCTTCCTCTGCCACTACCGCTTCCAACGAGGCTTTATAGGGTTCAATATTAAACGTTAAAATCTGTACAACTAAAAACAAAACACCCCAAATAGCGATCGCCCACGCCAAAATACTGCGTATTTTATTCACAACCGTGTGCATTTGACTGGTCGATGCAACTCTCAAAAAACAACCCTGCCTATCTAAGAAAAATTAACGCTTTAACGCACGTTCAAAAAACTATAACAAGACCACATCATATTGTTCCTGCGTATAACTCGCTTCTGCCCTAAACTTTACGTGGACGCCCAAAAAGGATTCTAATTCAGCCAACATATGCGCTTCCTCATCCAACAATCTATCCACCACATCATTCGAACCTAGAATCATTAATCGCTGAACATTGTACTGCCGGACCTCACGAAAAATCTCTCTGAAAATTTCCAGGCAAATAGTTTCTGGCGTTCTTAAAACACCTCGCCCACTACACGTACTGCATGGCTCACAAAGAATATGCTCCAGGCTTTCCCGAGTCCGCTTACGGGTCATTTCAACCAACCCTAATGACGAAACCTCTGAAATCTGCGTTTTGGCATGATCTTTGGCTAAATTTTTCTCTAACGCTAAGAACACCTGGCTTCGATGCTCCTCACTTTGCATATCAATAAAATCAATAATGATAATGCCGCCTAAATTACGTAGCCGTAATTGCCGCGCTATCGCTTGGGTTGCTTCCAGATTCGTTTTAAAAATAGTCTCTTCGAGATTGCGCCCACCGACATAACCCCCGGTATTAACATCCACCGTAGTCATTGCCTCCGTTTGGTCAAACACCAAATGACCGCCGGACTTTAGGCTGACCTTACGGTCAAGGGCACGGGTAATTTCATCTTCAATCTGATAAATATCAAACAGCGGTCGATCGCCGCTATAATGCTCAATGATAGGCAATAACTCAGGTACAAATTCTTGCGCAAATTGAACTAATTTAATATGCGTCTCCCGCGAATCCACCCTGACTCGGTCTAACCCTTCGCGGTATAAATCACGCAGTGCACGTATGCTTAAAGGTGAGTCTTGATACACCAGCGTTTTACTTTTAGCGGTTGTTATTTTAGCTGCAACCGCCTGCCATAATTTATCCAGAAACATCAAGTCAGCTTCTAAAACACTCTTCTCTTCACCCTCGGCAGCTGTTCTTGCAATAAACCCGCCGGTTTCATATTCAACTTGGAAAGCTTCTAGACAAGCTCTGAGTCGATCTCGCTCTTCTTCGCACTCAATACGCTGCGAAATACCAATATTATGCGCATAAGGCATATAAACCTGATAGCGCGAAGGAATAGAAATTTCTGCACTTAATCGTGCACCTTTACTTCCAATAGGATCTTTAATCACCTGAACAGTCACACGCTTGCTCAGATATAAATAGTCCTCAATATTGGTCGTTCCTTTGGCGTCAAGATCACGCTGACAAAGATCTCCAATATGTAAAAACCCTGCTTTAGATAACCCAATATCTATAAAAGCCGCTTGCATCCCCGGTAAAACCCGACAAACTTCGCCAATGTAAATATTACCCAAAAGCTCCTGTTGGCTCATGCGCTCAATAACAATTTCTTGCAACACGCCGTTTTCAATCACCGCTACACGGGTTTCTGGGGGCGTGACATTAATTAGAATTTCTTCACTCATGCTGTTTCAATACCTTTACTCCAACGTTTGCTAACAGACTCATGGTTTCAAATAGCGGTAGCCCGACAATTCCTGAATAACTGCCTGAGCAACGTTCAACAAACATTGCGCCTAACCCTTGAATCGCATAAGCCCCTGCCTTATCAACCGGCTCTCCGGTTGCCCAGTAATCATTTATTTCCTGTAGCGACAGTCCCCGAAAGGTGACCTCTGAAATACTTAATGCCTGCCAATGTTGATCCTGTCTTAAAGAAACAGCGGTCAACACCTGATGTGTCGACCCTGACAATGCCGTCAGCATTGCCACAGCATCAGCCTGATCTTTAGGCTTGCCCATAATCATACCATTTAAGACCACACTGGTATCAGCGGATAATACCGGTAGATTTTTATCACTCGCTTGCCATACCTGCTGTGATTTTTTAGCAGCCACTCGACACACGTAATCTACCGGCAACTCAGCACCCAAAACACGCTCATCAATAGCGGCAATCTGCACCCTATAATTGAGACCCATTTGCTCTAATAATTCACGACGACGCGGCGAAGCTGACGCTAAAATAATTTCAGCAGCCATTACCGGTGATAAGGGTGATTTCTAGACAAACTCCAAGCACGATAAATCTGCTCTGCCACTACAACTCGAACCAAAGGGTGAGGGAAAGTCAAATTAGATAAACACCAGGACTCGTTAGCACTCGCTAAAACCGGCTCGGCCAAACCATCCGGGCCACCGACCAATAGCGCTATATTCTGACCCAGAGACTGCCACCGACTCAACGCACCGGCCAGTTCTTTGGTACTCCACGGACGCCCCTTAAGATCCAGTGCCACACGATGAGTGCCGAGCGGTATTTTGGCCGTCATTTTATCGCCTTCTTCTGCAATTACTCGCTCGATACTGGAACTTTTAGAACGTTTTCCTGGCGCAACTTCTTTTAACACCAGTTCGCACTCACGCGGTAATCGCCGCGCATACTCTTGATAACCTTGCGTAACCCAACCCGGCATTTTATGACCCACTGACACTAAAAAAATCTGCATAATACGTGCTAAAACACGACCTCCTTTGCACCGGTTAATGACCGTTATTAATCCTTATTTTTGTCGTCTTGAGCTCAAGAAACTTAACGGCTACTTATTTCACCGACGAAACCTAAAAAACTAACGTTTTGTTCGCCCCGCCACTGTCTGCCCACTGAACCGTTGTCGACTGGACTTATAAACAGTGGTATTGGTGTACATATAAAAAAGCGTCGTCATCACCTTCTTATGTTGCAAAATCTTTGGCGCTGCCTTTTCTCGATATTCAGTGACCGCTTTGTCAGCATACTCGTGATATTCAGTGACCGCTTTTTCAGCATACTCTTTTATTTTGGGCGCAATCTCTTGTTGATACTTAGAGACGTAAGGCTCTATTTTTGCTCGCTGCTTGACTATTTTAGCCACAACATCATCTAATTCTTTTCTGGTTATGTTCTTCATATCCCCTCCCCAATAAACAAAAAATGCACAACCTCAGCTAACGCAAGAGCAACTACCCTTGGTAACCGTCAAACAATTAATCCGCCAGACGGAGGTTCTTTAGGGTTTTTTCCATATTGATTGTCGCCACGTTCACTGTCAATGGCAAAAAAATAAATCAATGCCAAACTACCTAGAACAGGAATTAAAGCCAACAAGACCCACCAACCGCTACGCCCAGTATCGTGCAAACGCCGCACGCCTACCGCAATACTCGGCACTAACATCAAAACCGCATACACCATGCTAAACAGGCCCATTCCGGTTTCGGCATTAATATTACCGGTCATGGCATCAACAAATGCAATGACAAAACTCAACAGAAAATTACATAAAATGAAATACCAATACTCTTTACGGCGTGCTCGCCCGTTAAAAACAGCATATTTCTTTAAAACCGCTAGGTACCAAACCATAAACCACCCATCATCAAAAACTATTCCCTTCATAATATAATTTTTTCCTGCACAACACCAAGCATTGTTAAGTGCAAACAGATAAATGATAACTACGGGCTGACGATCAAATGATAATAAGAACCGACCTAGAAAATGCATACCGGCCGATAAAAACTCATCTTTCAATCCACTAAAAGACTCATAACGTCCTTGATACAATTTTTTTTTGAAAAACACACAGAAATAACACCGCATAACCCTTTATCCAAGGAAAAAGAATTTTGATGGGTTTTTTTTAAGAAGAAAAGTACAACACGTCAACCATTTAATCCGCTTAATTTCATTAATTAAATGGTGCCTCGGGCCAGAATCGAACTGGCACGCCCAGAAGGCGAGGGATTTTAAGTCCCTTGCGTCTACCAATTTCGCCACCGAGGCTTTAGTGCTACCTTTGGAAGAAGCGTGATTATAGCCTATCCATGGGATTAATTTCTAGTCCCTATTTATTATTAAATAAAGCATCGCGTTATTTACTGATAAACCCGAATTATTATCAGGAAAATTTCTTAACTTGAGTTACGCTAAAAGACATGAAGAAAAAATTCCCTTACGATTTGTGCGTCATTGGTGGTGGCGCCGCCGGCTTAACGGCCGCTGCCGGCGCAGCCACACTCGGCGCTAAAGTGGCTCTGATTGAAAAAAAAGCCTTAGGGGGAGATTGTCTGTATTCAGGGTGTATACCCAGCAAGACGCTCATTCACTTAGCTAAAAGGGCCGCTCTTTTTAAAAAAAATAGCCCTGCACCCCACGACACAGCTGCGCAAATTACAGCGCATCTCAATAAAGTCATCCAACAAATAGCACCTCACGATAGCCCTGAACGTTTCAAAAAGCTAGGTGTTGAGGTTATCTTCGGTCAGGGGGCGTTTATCAATCGCAACGAATTTAAAATAAACGACCAAATCATCAGAGCTAAAAACTTTGTGCTTGCAACGGGAACCTCACCGTTTATCCCCCCTATTGCAGGACTTGAACAGACACCGTACTTCACTACTGAAACGATTTTTACAACCTCAGAAGCCTTTTCTCACTTGATTATCGTCGGTGCCGGACCTGTCGGTTGTGAATTAGCACAAAGTTATGCCCGGTTAGGGGCGCAAGTCAGCTTATTTAGTTCAACACCAAATCTACTGCCCCATGAAGATACTGATCTGAGTGCAGTTATCCAGCACCAATTGACCCACGAGGGCATTACGCTATACCTTAATAGTACCGTAGAGCATATTTGCTCGACGGAACAAACCATAAAACTCACATTCACTGACGATAGCCAGCAAACTCGTTACCTACAAGGCAGTCATCTCCTTATTGCTACCGGACGCAGGGCGAATCTAACCGGTCTTAATCTGGCCGCTATTAACCTCGACATAGAAAAACAACAACTGAGTGTTGACCGGCGACTTCGAACCAGTCAAAAAAATATTTATGCTTGTGGTGATTTAGTCGGCCCCTATCACTATACCCATATGGCGGAACACCAGGCCGGAATCGTTTTAAAAAATGCGTTGTTCCACTGGCCGGCAAAATATGAACAACGTGTTGTGCCTCACTGCACCTTTACTGATCCTGAATTGGCCTCGGTGGGTCTCAACGAACACACGGCAATTAAACAAGGTATCAAACACCGCACGTATACGTTTCCTTTCGATCAAATTGATCGCGCCCTTACTGACGATAACGCCGTAGGTTTTGCAAAAGTCATCTGCTCTCCGAAAGGAAAATTATTGGGTGCTCATATTGTCGGACCACAGGCCGGTGAATTAATTAGCGAGTTTGTCTTAGCGTTAAAACAAGGACTGACTCTTTCAGCAATCAGCAACACTATTCATATTTATCCCACATTGTCACAAATTAACCGCCGTGTCGCTGACCAACACTTAAAATCTTCCCTTACGCCCAGCACCCAAAAACTATTAAAATGGCTATTTAGATTACAAGGCAATTAATTTAATGACCGGTCCATATTAAACTTAACCAACGCCATGTTTAACTTAAACACACTGCCCAAAAACCAGCAACGCACGGTATACCTGTTCCTATTCGTTTGTGTCGTTGCTTTCATTGCTATGGCGTTTAGTGACCCGTGGTTGAGTCTTGAACCGATACAACGTCATTCCGAACAATTACGCTCTCTCATCACGCAACATTTCTGGCTCAGCATTGTGATCAGTGGCTTAGTATATACCTTAGCCACCGCCGTCAGTTTTCCGGGCTGCTCACTGCTCTCATTAGTTTTGGGATTCTTATACGGACGTTGGCTGGGCACAACTATCATCGTGATATCGGCAACATTAGGCGCTGTCTTAGTATTCTTAATGGCCAGACACTTACTCGCCGACTGGACTATCCGACGACTTTACCAACATCCGTTATCCAGCCAAATCACAACGGGCTTTCAGCACAACGCCAGCCATTACTTATTATTTTTACGACTGGTGCCCTTATTCCCTTTTTGGCTCGTTAACCTCATTCCAGCGGTTACCGGTATACCCTTACTAACTTATACCCTAACCACTTTTCTAGGCATTATTCCGGGCAGCTTTATCTTCGCTAATTTGGGCCAATCACTGAACCGTATTGAATCATTAAATTCACTGATCTCAACTGAAATACTGCTCTCTCTTAGCCTGTTAGGACTTTTAGCACTCATACCCTTAGTGATTAAACGCACCTCAATACACTTTAAAACACCGCACTCATAATCGCCATGACCACTCTAAATACACGCCCCTCTCCCACGGATTTTCCAGCCATAACACGAGACCGGTTAGAAATATTACAAGTCAACCTGGGCTATTTGTGTAATTTAAGCTGCCGCCATTGCCATGTAAATGCCGGACCTAAACGTACTGAATTAATGGATCAAAAGACCATTACCACTATTCTCTCAATCCTTAAAAAAAGCCCCATTAAAATACTCGATTTAACCGGGGGCGCCCCTGAAATGCACCCCCAATTTCGCTTTCTGGTTTCAGCGGCTAAAGCCTTAGGCATTACCGTGATCGACCGCTGCAATCTTGTTATTTTAGAAGAGCCTGGCTATGAAAATTTAGCCGTATTCCTTGCCGATCATGCGGTTGAAATCACCGCCTCACTGCCATGCTACCTGGAAGACAATGTCAATGCCCAAAGAGGAAAAGGTGTCTTTAATCGCAGCATTACCGCGTTACAAAAACTCAATGCACTCGGTTACGGCCAAGCTAGCAACACCCTCAAACTTAATCTGGTTTATAACCCACAAGGCCCCACACTTCCTCCAGAACAATCAACACTTGAAAAAGCGTATAAAAAACACCTTAAAGAGCACTTTAATATTGTTTTCGATCAATTATTTGTCGTCACTAATATGCCGATCAATCGGTTCAGAAACACACTCAAGCAGCAAAATAAATTAGCCGGCTACCAACAACTGTTAAAAGACCACTACCAACCCGACACCGTCGCTTCGCTGATGTGTAAAAAGACACTCAGCGTTGATTGGCAAGGCTTTCTTTATGACTGCGATTTCAACCAAATGCTCAAATACCCTTTAGGTGCTGCACAACACTCACCCTGCCATATTACCGACCTTGATATTCACGCCTTAGATCAACAACCTATTACCGTAGCCGAACATTGTTTTGGCTGTACCGCTGGACAAGGCAGTAGCTGTGGTGGTGCGTTGAAATAAAAACGCTCCAGCAGCCTAATTACTTTATGATAACCACTCACATTGATACCGCTTAAAGGACACCTATGAGTCAAGAAAACAGCGTTCTCAAACGCTATTCTGAAGGCGCACAATCGGTTCAGCCTGAATTGTGTTGTCCTGTCGATTATGACGCCACCTTATTAAAACAACTACCGCAAGAAATTATTGATAAAGATTATGGCTGCGGTGACCCTTCACGCTACGTCAAAGAAAATGACATTGTCCTTGATTTAGGCTCGGGGTCGGGAAAAATCTGTTATATCGCCGCACAATTAGTGGGCCCTCAGGGCAAAGTCATTGGCATTGACATGAATGATGACATGCTGGCACTGGCTCGAAAATACCAACCCGAGATGGCTGCGAAATTAGCCGGCAATCGCGTACAATTTTTAAAAGGCCAAATCCAAGACCTTGCGCTTGATTGTAACGCCTTAGATGATTATTTAACCCAACACCCGGTTCACTCAACACAAACACTCATGGCTTGTCGAGACTGGCAAGAACAACAACGCCTGCTAAAACCCTTAATTGCAGACAACAGCATTGATTTGGTTATTTCTAACTGTGTACTCAACTTAGTCAATGAGCACGATAAACAACAAATGATCGATGAAATTTTCCGTGTTGTGAAGCCGGGTGGGCGCATTGCTATTTCTGACATTGTCAGTGATGAGACACCCTCCGAAACCATGAAATCAGACCCTCATCTATGGAGCGGATGTATTTCTGGCGCGCTACAAGAACATGACTTTTTACAGGCTTTTATTGATGCCGGTTTTGCCGCGGTTAAACTCGATGTTTGGTCCAACACACCGTGGCAAGTGGTAGAAAATATTGAATTTCGCTCAACCACCGTTACCGCTATAAAACCCGAACCAACACCTTGCCTAGATAAAGGCCATGCTGTTATTTATCGCGGTCCTTTTAGTGAAGTTTATGACGATGACGGTCACATCTACCCCCGCGGCCAGCGGATAGCCACCTGCGAAAAAACCTTCAATTTGTTAACCAACAGCGGTCCTTATCAGGATGAATTTATTGGCATTACGCCCGCACAGTTAAAACCCGCTCAACCGTGGTGTAGCCCTGCAGGAACCCTACGCTCGGCATCAGAATCAAAAGGCGGTGAACACCGTGCGCCCACCATAGACCCTTGTTGCTAACCGGCAAGCCATGTTGTTATCTATTATTATTCCAACCCTCAATGAGGCTGAAATCATTACCAATACCCTCAAGCCATTACAAGCACTGCGTAAAAACTGTGAACTTATCATCGTAGATGGTGGCAGCGTTGATAATACCGTAGCTATAGCTTCTCCTTACGTCGACCGTATAATAACCAGCCCCGCTGGTCGTGCTATTCAAATGAATGCCGGCGCAGCATTAGCCCAGGGCGATACTTTCATTTTTTTGCATGCTGACAGTTACCTGCCGAAAAATGTCTTTACCATTATTCAAGAAGCATTGGCGCAAGGCTATTGCTGGGGTCGATTTGATATTCATCTCACAGGCAAACCACGCCTACTGCCTATCATCTCTTTATTAATGAATTTTCGCTCACGACTAACCGGTATAGCTACCGGTGATCAAGCTATTTTTATAACCCGAGAAATCTTTACCGCTATTGGTCAATACCCGGTTATAGCGTTGATGGAAGACATTGCGCTCAGTAAAAAAATGATCCTACTCGCCAAACCTTTCTGCAGCCGAGATAAAGTTATCAGTTCAGGCCGGCGCTGGGAACAATACGGCTGCATCAATACGATTCTGCTCATGTGGTGGTTACGGTTACTATTCTTTCTCGGTAGAACACCTGAAAAATTAAATCAATGCTACCAAACGGGACTATTTTGGAATCGTTAATTCGCATTGGTATTTCAGTCGGCCTTTTTACCTTACTGGTCATTCTTGAACATTACCGCCCGAAAAGAATACACACCCAAAAAAAACTCAAGCGTTGGGGTATTAATATTGGCTTAGGATTATTTAATAATCTGCTTCTTAGAATTACATTGGGTAGCCTTGCCATACAAAGCGCGCTGATCGCACAAGAAAAACATTGGGGACTTCTTAACCAGTTTTTTAACACCGATCATTGGGGCCTAATGCTCGCCGGCTATTTGTTACTTGATTTTGCTATTTATTTACAACATATTGCCAGTCATAAATGGCAATGGCTCTGGCGCTTTCATTGCGTTCACCATTCTGATCTAGAAATTGATGCCAGCACGGCTGTGCGCTTTCACCCTGGAGAAATAATAATCTCCATGATTTACAAAAGTCTGTGCATCGTCCTGATTGGCCCAAGCGCCATGACGGTCTTCATCTTTGAAATTACTCTTAACGGTTGCGCGCTGTTTAACCACAGCAATATTGCTATTCCTGGTCGCATTGAATCCCGTTTACGCCGGGTACTGATTACCCCTGACTTACACCGTATTCATCACTCTCTCAGGCGTATAGAAACAGACAGTAATTATGGCTTTTCTATTTGTTGCTGGGACAAGTTGTGCCGAACCTACACAACGACCACAGCCACACGTCCCTTAGCGCAACTACCCCTTGGACTCCCTGATTTTAGAACCCCTAAAAAACTAGGCTGGGTTCATTTATTAGCGTTGCCCTTTAGACGACAATAATCCCGTTATTACCGTAATGATTAAGGCCAGCGCACCCTGATTTTTTGTCACAAATTGCTTGGCCTGTCTCACCATCTGCTGGCGTTTTTCTGCATCATTAATCAAACGACACAATTGTTGCTCAACGTCTGCCTCATTTGAACACTGACAGGCTCCCTCCACCGCTAAAAGACCTCGGGTAATTTCCTTAAAATTCATCATATAAGGCCCAAACATTATCGGCACACCAACGGCCGCTGCCTCTAAAGCATTTTGCCCACCGTGCGGCACTAAACTCCCGCCAACGAAAGCAATATCTGCCCCCGCATAAATCATCCTTAATTCACCCATTGTGTCAGCGACATAAACATCTGTGCTTTGATCACAGAGTTGCCCACTCGAACGCATGATGGTATTGAGCTTATACTTTTGAGATAAGGCTGTCACAGCCTGAAATCGTTCCGGATGGCGCGGAACCAGAACTAACAATAAATTAGGGTGCTGCTTTTTAATACGTTGATAGATTTTAAGTAAAATCTCTTCCTCACCATGGTGGGTACTGGCCGCTAAAAAAACAAAACGATTGGCAAAAGTCACTTCTTTTAACAATTCACCTTCCAAAAGAATCGTTGCGGAGATCGTTAAATCAAATTTAATATTGCCAACTGTCTGGACTTGGTCGGCACTCGCACCTATTTGTTTAAACCGAGTACTGTCTGGTTCCGATTGTGTTGCAATCACAGCAACATTCGCCAACGTCCTGTCAACTAACGATCGTATTTTTCCATACCCCACTACCGAAGAATCACTTAATCGACCATTGATAATAGCCAATGGAATATTAGCTTTACCACACCCCGCATATAAATTAGGCCAAATCTCTGTTTCAACAATAACCCCTATCTGCGGTTGAAAATGTGTGATAAAACGATTGACTACACGCGGTAAATCATACGGTAAATAAACATGTTCAACGCGCCCCTTAAACAAGGCTGTCACCCGCGCTGAACCGGTCGGTGTTGTCGTGGTTAATAAGATCTTTTCTTGATTAGGCTGATCTAGGAAATGATGCACCAACGGTGCAACGGCTTCCACTTCACCCACGGATACGGCATGAAACCACAACACAGCGGTTGGTGCACTAGCGGGGTAAAAACCCAAACGCTCACGCCAACGGCGCCGATAATCAGGGGCCTTAAGACTACGCCAATATAACCGCAACAGAATAAATGGCACCGCTAACGTGAATAAAAAAGTATATAAAATATGCATCTTATTCACTCCGCTCAATAGATGAGGTTAAAACTCGGCTCGACACACATAACTTCCCCTTCATCATGACTCTTCAGGCTTCTTCTTAGTTGGCATAATGGCGTAATAAATCAACATTATCAGAAAAAAACCCGCTATACCCAGAAAAACCTCCGCTATCGGGAGCCCAACAGCCAACCAAATAAACGTTTTTTCAGTGCCATTCCCTTTGTTTTGTTGCCCATTAACACGCAACATATAAAGCCCACGCGCCGTAAAAACTTGACTTAATTGCGCCTGCGATGCTGCCGGTCTGTTTTCTACTGTTTCATTTAAAATGATCTCCGCTAAAGCATCGGTAAAAGATAATAATTGCAACGCTACAGGTACAGCAGCCCCGGACTTATCGGTCACTGAAAATACCACGCTGCCTAAGCGTGGATAAAAATGGCAAAAATGGCGATTCTGAGTAGCCTCATCGCTCAGATGCGCATTCAAATAAAAAATCGCTTCGGTCAATTTAAAAGAACAATGCGGATCAGGCTCTCCCGGCCCATTGCCATGTGCAAAAACAGCACTTGACCCGAATACGAGCACCAAACTGATCACTCTAAATAATTTTAAAAAAATAATAATTCCACCCTGTAAAAGTAGTGACTGCGATTAACTCTGATTGTTTGATTTACAGCAAGTCATTAACCACACAGACTATTTAGTTAATTTTTTCATTAACTCTAATTGTGCGCTGCGTGGTTTAGAGGCATCAACCGGTACGGCTTGTTGATAACGCCCATCACTTTGTAATAACCACGCTTGAGTATCATCATTCAAATAACTATCCAGATCTTTTAAGACCCTATCGTGCAGTACTTTACTGGTGATCGGAAAACTAATCTCAACACGACTAAACATATTACGTACCATAAAATCGGCACTGGAAGCCAACACCTCATACTCGCCTTTATTTCTAAACGCATAAACCCGTGTATGTTCTAGAAATCGGCCGATAATTGAACGTACTTCAATATTCTCAGAAATACCTGGAATACCCGGTTTTAAGCAACAAACCCCACGAACAATCAACTGTACTTGCACACCGGCCTGAGAGGCTTTATAGAGCGCCTGAATCACCTTCTCTTCAACCAATGAATTGACCTTAAAAATGATATGCCCTTTACGGCCTGATTCAGCATAACTAATTTCCTTGTCAATCCGATCTAAAACCCCCTTATGTAGGGTAAAAGGCGATTGCAATAACTTATTTAATTTTGCGACTTTACCCAAGCTAGTCAGTTGGACAAACACCCGTTGAATATCCTCACCTAATTTAGGATCACTGGTAAACAAACCGTAATCGGTATAAAGGCAAGCTGTTTGAGGATGATAATTACCCGTTCCCATATGCATATAATAGCGAAATGTTTTGTCTTCTCGTCGAAGTACCAAACACATTTTTGCATGTGTTTTATAACCCACAACACCATAAACAACATGCACCGCTTCTTTTTGTAATCGATTGGCTAAATCAATATTATCCTGCTCATCAAACCGCGCCCGTAGTTCAATAACTACAGTGACTTCTTTACCCGTTCTAGCCGCATTCACTAAAGCTTCTACTATGGGTGATTTAGCACCGGTTCGGTATAGGGTTTGTTTGATCGCAACAACATCAGGATCTTTTGCAGCTTGTCGCAAAAACTCAACCACCGGCGCAAAAGAATCAAAGGGATGATGTAATAAAACATCATTCTTCCTAATGACATCAAAATAATTTTTTTTGATCGATAACTTCGCAGGAACCTTCGGGGTATATTTTGGAAATTTTAAATCGGGGCGATCTATTAATTTGTAAATCTGCTGCAATCTGACAATATTCACTGGGCCCTCGGCTAAGAACAAGCGATCAGTCGTTAATTCAAAGCGCGCCATTAAGAATTCAACCGTTACCTCCGGACAATGAGTATCAATTTCAAGACGTACCTCATCGCCATAATTACGCAGTGCTAATTCGCCCTTCATGGCATTCATTAAATCATCGGTGGCTTCTTCATCAACAAAGAAATCACTGTTTCTGGTCACCCTAAACTGATGACAACCGACAACAGTCATGCCATGAAATAAATCATTAACAAACTCATGAATAATAGAGGTCAGGAAGACAAAGTCATACTCCCCACTGTCAGTCTCATCTTTAGGAAGCTGAATAATCCGTGGCAACGACCGGGGCGCCTGTAAAATTGCGCGTTCACTATTTCTGCCAAAAGCATCTTTACCTGACAAGGAAATAATGAAATTCAAACTTTTATTTAATATCCGAGGAAAAGGGTGTGCCGAATCTAATCCGACTGGCGTGAGAATGGGACGTAAATGTTGAAAAAAATAGTCGGACAGCCATTGATGCTGCTTTTCTGACCAATCGACCCGTTTAAGGAAGTTGATATTTTCACTGGCTAACTGTGGCAACAATACCTCATTTAAAACGCGGTATTGCTCTGCTACCAGTTCATGCGCCCTTACTTTAATAAGCGCCAACTGTTGAGCGACCGTCAATCCCTCACTACTCATAATAGTTGAATCAACCTTAGCAAGTTGTAATAAACCCGCTACCCTAATCTCATAAAACTCATCTAAATTTGAGCATGAAATACACAAATAATTGAGTCGTTCTAATAATGGAATTGAATCAAAGGTGGCCTGACTCAAAACGCGGCTAGTAAACTCTAGAAGACTAATCTCCCGATTAAAATACAATAACGATTGATCTTCTTGTTGCTCACTCATGATTCATCAATTATATTTTTCCTGCTATAAAAACATGTCGATCGGTCACTTGTTCGACCGACAACTCCAGTCCTACCCGGTTCAATTGCTGGCGTATTTCTGAAATAGAAAATGCCGCCAGTAAAGAATTGTAAAAATCCGTTTGTAAAACCTCTGGTTCTCCAGAAGCATAGTCATAGACTAACTGTTTTGCCTCAGAAATGGAATTCGGTCTGATTAAATCCATAATAAAGACCCTTCCTCCCGGGTTAACAACCTGTTTAAGGCTCCCCCATAATGTATAAGGGTCGTGTAAATGATGTAAAAGACTATTACTAAAAACCACCGGATAGCGTGGTTTTGGGAATTGTATTGCCGGCAATAACAACGGATAAAAGTTGATCCGTTGCTGTAAATGTAACGGCAACCTATGCGCTGCAAAATTCAACATGGTCTGGGAACCATCAACGGCATCAATAACACATTGCGGGAAGGTTTCAGCAAATCGCTGCGTTATATCTCCAGAACCACACCCTAACTCCAATACAATTTCAGGAATTTGGTCGGTGACAACCTGCTGCTGGATTAACGCTATAAAGTGATCGTGTGCCTCAGAAAAGTCAGCATTAGCATAGGCTGACACCTGCTCCTCATCCTCCATCAACTCAGGTTCAGTGATGCGTTTCATATCGGCGCCCTTATCGATTGCAAACCTCCGGTGTGTAAAGCAATAATATTCTGCCCCTTTTTAAAATGTTTTTGTTTCACCAAGTCATAAATCCCGTAAAGCATTTTCCCGGTATACGTTGGCTCAATCATAATACCTGTGGTTGCCATAAAAGTATCGACAAAGGCAAGTAACTGAGGCGAGGTTTTAGCAAAGCCCCCAAAATGGTAATCTAAATTCAATTGCCATGATTCTGGTGTGATTTGATGCGGTAATAACGCTGAAATTTCATGTTCAAGGTAGGCTCCGCCTTTGAATACAACAAAACCCAAAACAGAAAAACGACCTGTTCCCGTTGAGGCAATACCGGCCAATGTCGTTCCCGTCCCGCAAGGAAGGCAGAAGTAATCACAGGGCTCATTAATTTCCAAAACTAATTCAGCAACACCCCGCAGCGCCAAAGGATTAGCTCCCCCCTCACTAAGCCAGTACCCCACACCATATTTTTCAGGCAGCCCGTCATGACCTTTAATCTTCCGTAATTCTCGGTATTCACTGCGAGAAATAAACTCCAGTTCCATCCCCCAATCAACAAGATCCTTGAGTGTGCTATTAAATTTAACAGGCGGCTCACCCCGTATCCAAGCTTTTGTTGGTAACCCCAACTGTTTGCCCACAAAAGCTAAAGCATGTAAATGATTAGAATACTGACCCCCCATACTGATTAACGTGCATGCCTGTACGGATAAAGCATGTTCTACACTATATTTTAATTTACGCCATTTATTCCCTGAAATAATCGGGTGTAATCGGTCATCACGCTTCATCCATAAATTAACACCGGCGGTCTTTAAAAAAGGATCATTAACCTTTTCTAAGGTTGATTTTTCTAACTGATTTTCGATGACTACTAGTGGGTTATCCAGCAATTCTGGTTCCTGCATCATCTATTTTCGCCGTTCGAATCGCCCAGCTGACATCCAAAGCCTGACGATTTTCGGCCACATCATGGACCCGGAATAATTTAACACCGGCCATAACCCCCAGTGCCGTCGTCACCGCTGTCGCCACAGCCAATTCACTGGGTTCTGTCACCTGACACACCGAACCCATAAAGCGCTTCCGACTCGCCCCTAATAACACGGGATAGCCTAAATCAACCAAAGCCTCTAAATGGGCCATTAATAATAAATTATCTTGCTTACGCTTACCAAAACCTATCCCGGGATCCAGAATAATATTGTTAGTGGGAACCCCCGCTTGCAGCGCCGCTTCTGCTCGTTGTAGCAAGAAAGCAAACACCTCGTCGATAACATAACTATAGGACGGATTTTCTTGCATATTTTTAGGTTGGCCCTGCATATGCATTAAGATAATGGGTGTTTGATGCGCGACCGCACAGGCCAACATAGCCTTATCATCACGTGCCGCCGAAACATCATTAATAACCGTTGCACCGGCCTCAATCGCCGCTTGAGCGACTGTTGCTTGGGTAGTATCAATACTAATGGGCACGACCTTAGACAGGTTTTCCCTAATGGCTTTGATAATCGGAACTACACGCTCAATTTGCACCTCAGGCGTCACTGACTCTGAACCGGGCCGAGTAGATTCACCGCCAATATCAATCCAATCAACCCCTTCTGTTATCATTTGTTCCGCATGCTCTAGGGCCTGATTTTTTGAGCTATAACGCCCGCCATCAGAAAAACTATCGGGGGTAACATTCAAAATACCCATCAAAAGTGGCTTTTTAACCGCTGCTAAATTCAAAATTATTGCTCCCTTATCACTGCTGAATAGTCTGATTTTGCTATAATCAACACTCTTGTCAATATGTAACTGTTTTAATAGTTCCAAAAACAACATTCATTCCTGACTAACGCCCTATAACTCATCGCTAAGAAATCCACCATGCCCGAACATTTGTTATTTATAACTGGCAGACTGGCCGAAAAGCAACTGCATAAAATTCTGGATCAAATGCAACCAGAATTCACCTATACCGTCCACTCCTTGGGTGTAAAAGTTGCCGCGCTTATCACCGCTGATATGATTATCCGGCGTTTAACCGATACCTTTAATGCTGACCGCATCATTATACCCGGACGATGCCGGGGCGACCTGACTACACTTTCTGAAAAATTCAATATCCCTTTTGAACGCGGGCCCGAAGAACTCAAAGACTTACCGCTCTATTTCGGAAAGTCTTCGATCAAACACGATTTAAATCACTATACCTTACAAATTTTTGCTGAAATCGTTGACGCACCCAACAATTCTGTAGAAACAACATTGGCTCGTGCGGCCTATTACCGCCAACAAGGCGCTAATGTTATTGATATTGGCTGCTTACCCGATACGCCTTTCCCGCATTTAGAAACTGTCATTAAGGCTCTCAAAGATGAAGGCTATCAAGTCAGTATCGACTCCTTAGAGCCTGATGATTTATTACGTGGCGGCCAAGCCGGTGCTGACTACATGCTGAGCCTGCATGAAGAGACACTCTGGATCGCTGATGAGGTCAGTAGCACACCGATTTTAATTCCTAAAGAACACGGCAACCTAGACGGACTCTATCAAAGTATTCAGACCCTGCAAGAAAAAAACCGAGACTTTATTGTTGACCCTATCCTTGACCCTATCCATTTTGGTTTTGCCGACTCACTGGTCAGATACCATCAGGTCAGACAACAATTCCCTGATATTAATATGATGCTAGGCATCGGGAATTTAACAGAACTCACCCATGCCGATACCCTCGGCATCAATACCTTACTACTCGGTTTATGCTCTGAACTTAATATCGATGCTATTTTAACCACTGAAGTCAGTCAACATGCACATCGTGCTGTTAAAGAGGCCGACTATGCTCGTCGGATCATGCACGCCGCTAAACAAGCAGAGACCTTACCCAAACATATCGACAATCACTTAATAGCATTACACGAAACAGCCCCATTCCCCTATACTATTTCTGAAATAACAGAACTGGCTACTCAAATTACGGATCCCAGCTATCGCATTCAAATCAGCACAGAAGGTCTCCACATATACAACCGCGATGGCCTCCATTCGGCAACGGACCCTTTTGACCTGTATCCTAAACTCGATATCCAAAATGACAGCGGTCATGCTTTTTATTTAGGCGTAGAACTGGCAAGGGCTGAAATAGCTTGGCAATTAGGAAAACGCTTTAACCAAGACCAGCCACTTACCTGGGGATGTGCCACTGAAATTAACAGCCTAACCATTGATTTACATAATTTTAAACCTGCTGGAAGTACCTTAGAAAAGCCTAAAAAATCATGATTCAAGAAAGCATTGTCATTACACAAGACGCACAACAATCCGTTCATATTGCCCCCATGGGTATTCATGTGGTTCCTGAAGGTTTACTGATTTTACCGTTTAAACCCTCAACAACCCTGAGCAACCTACTAGCAACCGGGTCTGCAACCATTAATTATACGGACGATGTCAGAGTATTTGCCGGTTGCTTAACCGGCAGACGCGACTGGCCAGTCAGCCCTTGCACCCATATTCAAGGCCACTATCTCAAAAATGCATTAGCCCACGATGAAGTGGAATTAATCGACGTTGAAGAAGATGCACTACGCCCTAAATTATTGTGTAAGATAATCCATCGAGGTAATCACGCACCCTTTCTAGGCTTTAACCGTGCCCAATATGCTGTACTTGAGGCCGCAATACTGGTCAGCCGATTAACCATGCTATCAGCAGAAAAAATTAATACTGAATTAGAGTACCTCACTATTGGCTATGAAAAAGCCGCCGGTGTACGCGAACAAGAAGCCTGGGAATGGCTAATGACAGAAATTGCCCTTTTCCGACAAAAAATCACTGAGGAAATCAAAAAATGACCGGAATGCTGGCCAGCGTCAATACAGTAGATGAAGCACTATGGGTATTCAATGCCGGCGTAGATATTATTGACCTTAAAGAACCGGCGAACGGTGCCCTCGGAGCCTTAGAGCCCGAGACCATTGCCACTATTGTCAAACGCATTAACGGGGAATGCCCCATTAGCGCTACCATAGGCGACTTACCGCTACACCCTGAAGCCATTACCTCGGCCGTTAATCGCATCGCTAAGACCGGTGTGGACTACATCAAAATAGGATTCTTTCCAGAGGGCGATCCACTGGCTACCCTACAAAGTTTAGCGCCCACCACACAACAAAATGTTCATCTTATCGCGGTATTTTTTGCCGACCATAACATAGATCTTTCTCTTCTTCCCGTACTTAAGAAATATGGGTTTTACGGTGCAATGATCGATACAGCCGATAAAAAATCAGGCTCACTTTGCCATATTAGCCGCGAAGAATTACTACGCTCCTTTATTAATGAATGCCAGCAACATCAATTATTCTGCGGTCTTGCCGGTTCTCTATCATTAGCTGACATCCCTTATTTAACAACATTAAACCCTGATTACTTAGGCTTTAGAGGCGCCTTATGCCATGCCCACCAACGTACTGAAAAACTCGACCCTCTTGCCTTTAAGGCCGTAAAAGAACAACTCATTAAAAACACATGAATAAAAAAACATCCATCACCCAACAAATCCTAATTGCGATGGCAATCGGTCTTATTATCGGTAGCTTAATCAACACCTTTGCTGACACCAACGAATGGATCAAATCATTTATTGTACAAGGCGTTTTTCATGTTATTGGCTCCGGGTTTGTCAACGCCCTTAAAATGTTAGTTGTCCCACTGGTGACTTTTTCACTGATTTGTGGCGTCTGCGGCATGGGAGATATTGCCTTATTAGGACGGGTTGGCTTTAAAGCCTTTGGCTTATACCTAATGACCACAGGACTCGCTGTTTCTTTAGCACTGGTTATGGCCATCTTGATCAATCCTGGCCAAGGATTTCAACAAAACACAGCACTGCTCTCAGAATTCACCCCCAAGCCGTCACCACCACTGACTGACGTGTTTATTAACATTATCCCCAGCAATCCAATACAAGCCTTTGCCGAAGGCAATATGTTGCAAATCATCTTTTTTGTGATTTTATTTTCTATTGCTATGCTGATGACTGGAGACATTGGCAAACAGTTAGCAAAAGGCGCAGAGAAACTCAATGAAGTGATGATGCAAGTGGTCATGCTAGTCATGCGATTTGCACCTATCGGCGTCTTCTGCCTCATGGGTAAAACCTTTGCTGAACAGGGGATAGGCTTAATCATACCTATGATCGGTTATTTTGTTGTTGTTGTGAGCTGCCTGTTAATTCATAGCCTGGGTATTTATAGCGCTTTATTACTGCTATTTGCACGCGTCAACCCCTTGATATTCTTTAAGAAAATGCGCTCCGCGCAAGTTTTTGCCTTTAGTACAGCCAGCTCAAACGCCACCATTCCTGTTACCTTAAAAACCGTTGAGCAACAACTCGGTGTTAACCGTTCAACGGCGGCTTTTACCGTTCCACTCGGCGCTACGGTTAACATGGATGGCACTGCCATTATGCAAGGGGTTGCCACCGTTTTTATCGCCAACGTCTACGGCATTGACCTTTCCCTGATCCAATACTTAACCATTATTGCCATGTCCATTCTGGCATCCATTGGTACCGCCGGTGTCCCGGGTGTCGGACTGATCATGCTTGCTATGGTATTTAATCAAGTCGGCTTACCCGTTGAAGGTATAGGTCTTATCCTCGGTGTCGATCGACTTTTAGATATGGTTCGTACCGCCGTGAATGTTACTGGCGATGCTACTGTAACGGTTATTGTCGCGCGTGGCGAAGATGAAATTGATTTATCTGTCTTTAATGGCGTTGATACGCCAGAGCCTACTCGCCCTAAAGGCAACTAATAGCAAGATTAATCCGTGACTATTGTTGCCGGTAATCGGTAAACTAGTGCCTTTATTTTTATTCACTTAAAACCAAACATAACATGCGTACTTCCCAATTCCCTTTAAATACGGTTAAAGAAACGCCGGCAGATGCTGAGATTGCCAGCCATAAACTCATGATTCGTGCCGGGCTAATACGAAAATTAGCCGCAGGCCTATATACTTGGCTTCCACTAGGTATCAGAGTCCTTCGTAAAGTTGAACAAATCACTCGGGAAGAAATGGAAAAAGCCGGCGCCCTTGAAGTCCTTATGCCCGCCTTACAACCGGCCGAATTATGGCAAGAATCAGGTCGCTGGGAGCATTACGGCCCTGAACTTGCGCGCCTACAAGACCGACACGGTCGCGATTTCTGCTTAGGCCCCACTCATGAAGAGATCATTACTGACCTTGCACGTAACGAAATAAAAAGTTACAAACAACTCCCTATCAGTTATTACCAAATTCAAACTAAATTTCGTGACGAAATCAGGCCCCGTTTTGGTATTATGCGCTCGCGCGAATTCATCATGAAAGATGCCTATTCTTTCCATCTAAGCGATGATTCGTTACAGGAAACCTACGATCTCATGTATCAGGCCTACAGTAATATCTTCACCCGTCTAGGTCTTAAATTTCGCGCCGTGCTAGCAGATTCCGGATCCATTGGTGGTAACCTTTCCCATGAATTTCATGTGTTAGCTGATTCAGGTGAAGATGCAATTGCCTTTTCTACTGAAAGTGATTTTGCCGCTAACGTGGAGTTGGCCGAAGCCATTGCCCCTTCATCAATACGCCCTAGCCCACAATTTTCAGAAATTAGCCTGATTAATACGCCCAATCAACAAACTATTGAAGAAATCAGTACATTCTTTGAGATTTCTCCTAAAGAATGTCTAAAAACACTAATCGTCAAAGGTGATAACGACAGCTTAGTAGCCCTACTTTTACGCGGCGACCATGAACTCAATCCTATCAAAGCAGAAAAAATTGCTGGCATTGCCAGCCCGTTCACCTTTGCTACAGCAGAAGAAATCAAACAGGCTACCGGCGCCGAACCTGGCTCTATTGGCCCGCTTAACCTAAATATGCTCACCATTGCTGACCGCAGTGTCACGGTATTGTCAGACTTTGTGTGTGGCGCTAATGAAACCGGGAAGCATTTTTGTCATGTCAATTGGGAACGCGATCTGCCTCTACCTGAACAAATAGAAGATCTAAGAACCGTTATTGAGGGTGATCCAAGTCCAGATGGGCAAGGAACGTTAACATTAGCACGCGGTATTGAAGTCGGCCATATTTTCCAACTGGGCACTAAATACAGTGAAGCTATGAAAGCAAGCGTCAGCAATGAAGCGGGTAAAAACCAAGTCATGACCATGGGCTGTTATGGCATTGGCATTTCTCGTATTGTCGCTGCTGCTGTTGAACAAGCTCACGACGACAAAGGCATACTCTGGTCTGAGCAATTAGCGCCCTTCCAAGTGGCTTTATGCCCGATGAATATGCATAAATCAATCCGCCTTAAGGAAGCTGCCGAAAAACTTTACCACGCACTACTGGACGCCGGCATCGACGTGCTATTTGATGACCGAAAAGTACGCGCGGGTTTCATGTTCTCTGATATGGAACTAATTGGTATTCCACACCGAATTGTGATTGGTGATAAGAGCCTAGATGCTAACCAGATTGAATATCGAGCCCGCACTGATTCAGAAAACCGTTTTATCACTTTGGATGAAATTGTCCCCTTTCTGGTTTCTGCATGTAGCAAACCCAATTAAGCGTATGCAACACAAAACACTGGGTAACACCCCACCTTAGAGGGATAAATAATTAGGTTACTATTATCGCTGTTGGCGCCAGCGATAATATTCGTTTCCATCATCACAAAGCCAACTACTCTGGATATTATTGCCGCCTTTACTTTTAATGACTTGGCAATGATTCTCAACGATGAATTGATCCCAATTATCAATAACCTGAGTCCGGAACTGCAAGCGTAACAGTCCAGCAATGGCGATAAAAAAAATCAATGAAATAAGGCAAAAACCACGATTATTCGCGACATAGGTTAACAACGATTTAAATGAATCAACCATAACGCTGTTTTAAGACTATCAACACAAGCACCTCTCTTATAGAAACACTTTTTATCTCTACTGTTTAAGTCTACACCTCTTGGTTACCGTTTCAAACCACCGTGTAATAACAGTTGTTCAACGCGCTGTAAGTCTTCCAAGGTATCAACACCCGCATCGGGCATTTGCGCAACCGTACCTACCTTAATCGCCTCGCCTTGCCATAGAATACGTAACTGTTCCAAACTTTCTATGCCTTCAAGTGGCGAGCTCTCCCACGCCATATAACGCCTCAAAAAACCAACCGAATACGCATAAAGACCAATATGCCTAAAAGATGATTCAGGTAATAACTCATTATCGTAGTGATTAGGGAATTTATCTCGATCCCAAGGGATTGGGGCACGACTAAAATAAAGCGCATAGCCTCCTTTATTAAGGACCACCTTTACTGCATTGGGATTAAATAACTCTTCTGCATGGGATACAGGTGCGGCTAACGTGGCCACACTCGCACTGGTTTGAGATGCCAATTGCTCCGCTACCAAACGAATATAATCCGGTGGAATCAAAGGCTCATCACCTTGAAGATTGACAACTATAGTCTCATCACTCCACCCATAAGATTCTGCGACTTCAAACAGCCTCTCAGTGCCGCTATTATGGTCTTCTCGGGTCATCATGACCTCAATACCCCTTTGCGCCACACGGTCAAAGATTCGCTGGTCATCCGTTGCAACCACGACTTCTTCGGCCTTAGCTTTTAAAGCCTGCTCGCAAACATAACTGATCATTGGTTTACCGGCAAGAAGCTGGAGCGGCTTACCGGGTAATCGTGTCGAGCCATACCGCGCCGGAATAACAACCTTAAACTTTATTCCCATAAAAAATCAGGACAAAGCCTGATACTCTTCATCTGAAATAGTTCTGGCTGAATCTTCCAGCATCACTGGAATACCATCCTGAATAGGAAAAGCTAAACGGTCCGCCTTACAAATTAATTCTTGTGCGTCCTTGTTATAACGCAAAGAACTTTTACACAACGGGCAGGCCAATATCTCAAGTAATTTACTGTCCATATTTATTCCTTAAGAAAAAG
>Ga0209494_1000136_pt1 | contig 30958 bp, 29 predicted proteins | sample EN1Hudseemescosm_FD_184628 | JGI IMG/M metagenome (GOLD analysis project Ga0209494, IMG submission 184628) | Methane-oxidizing microbial communities from mesocosms in the Hudson Canyon - EN1B Hudson Canyon (SPAdes) (version 2) | ecosystem: Environmental > Aquatic > Marine > Cold seeps | place... | reverse complement strand
ATTATGGCGCACAAGAAAAGAAAAAATGAAATCCCATATTTTTAGTTATTTATTCAGCTAATAAAAATTCTTAATATTTCTTAAATCTGTAATATAATCTTTTTTCTTTCATTTTCGCTTGGATATAAACTTAATATTTTCATTTCGATTTAATCTATACTTTATGGAGCAGAAAACGGTCATCCTCTCACCAGAATGAAACCTCGTTTTAATTGTTTCATGGACCACTCTTTTAGCCAAAATTAATGCTGAACAATCCAATAAGGTCATTTTCCGGAAACAATAAAGTAATCGCCTACCATTATCATCCGTAATTTTGATTTAAAACACTTTGCCTGCTTTCTAAAAAATCGCTAACTTGGAAGTTCACCACCTTAAAAAACCTAAGGGATTATTTTATGCGTGTCTGTCTTGGTTATCGTTTCAGCGATGATATAGATTGGGCGAGCTTTAACCTCATTAAAGACCTTGCCCAGATACAAACCAATCAACCCCATATTGCCCAACAAAATACCAGTAGTAAAATAAATCGAAACCATCACACTTGTCCAACCTTCAACAATGTCACCTATCGCCCATTTGTAAACTAAAAATATGCCATAGAAAAAGGAAACCAGTGAAAAAATAAAACCGAGTTTAACTGTCATTTTTAATGGCTTGTTGGTCTCGGAAATTATACTGCCAATGGCAAACTCAAACAATTTTGTAATAGTATAGGAACTTTTTCCATGCCTTCTTTTTGCATGTGCAATGTCAATATCGACGCGATTAAATCCCAGCCAACCAATAAAGTAACTGTATGGTCTATGCTGCTCAGACATTTGATTATAGCTATCCACAACTTTTCTCGAAATAATACTAAAATTTGCGATGGAATGGTCGGTTTCAACCCCTGACAAAAAGTTAAACACCTTGCTAAACATCTTCGAAGACAGTTTTTTGAAAAATGAATTCTGCCTTGACACTCGCCTGCCAAATACAACATCAGCACCTGCCAAAGTAGCTTTATACAGCTTTGGGATTTCCTCTGGCAAATCTTCCAAATCACAATCCATCACAACAACCCACTCGCCTTTGGCTTTGGACAATCCTGCCGCAATGGCATTATGTTGACCAAAGTTTTTTGATAAATTGATGCCAACAACATATTCATTATTTTCAACAACTTGTTTGATACCATGCCACGAATTAAAAGGGCAACCATCATTAACAAGAATGATCTCAAAATCGTTACCGACAAGACTTTGCAATGTGCTGGTCAGTCGTTCTGTCAATTCCGGCAATGCCCCTGGAGCCCCATAGACCGGAGTAACAACGCTAATTTTTTTCATAAATCAGTGTACCCTAATGTTATAAGCTTTAAATATTTCCCATATTCAGTTTTTTTGCAATTGCGTCGCAACCACTTTTTCCATGTCTTTTTAAATACCCCAAGTATCGATATTCCCCACGGGAAGCGCAGCAAATGACCAAGAGACGATCCTGCCGCAAATATTACACTCAATACACTATTAATAGGCGTAAATTGCTGTTTAATAATCAATTCTTTCTTCTGTGCTAGTGTCATACTTACCAAACTTGGCCTCATGCGACTAAGTAAATAAAGCGGACTGAGATAAAACATGAAATAGCGAGCATCACACAAGATCAACCCAGACTGCTGTGCAAGCCGAGCAAAATCACTACGGCGGTAGCGATTTACCACCCCCAGCATAAATCGGTGCCGACCGCGATACCAAAAATGGCGTTCTTGCATGTCACGTAAGGTTTCAAAACCACCCTCCTCGTATTCCTCATCACAATGCTGGACGAGAACGAATGGCATGTGAATACCATCACAAAAATAAATTGATCAGTCACGTTTACGCTGAGGTATGGTAAACACTAAAGCTTTTACTGAATCGGCCAAAAAACAGAGGGTGCCAATCGCGATAAAACGAAAAGGGAATAGCCTTGAAGAACTAACTCCACGCCGCCAGGGCAACAAGATTCCCCGCGTGGCAATATAAGCCAAAGGCGGTAAGACTGCCACTATCTTAGTTACATGACCGATGTATAATGACGAATCCATACGCCAATCAGCAATTAGGTGATTCCAGTTAAATGCAATAAACATGAGCAGTGGGTATAAAAAAAACCATATAAACAACTTCTGGGGGTATAAATGCGGCAAATTACGCGATACGGTGTAATTGCGATACCACTTTTTTAGTAACTCATTTAAATCTATGCCAATTAGTCCAACATAATCAATCAAGATGCTTTGCGGATAATAGCAAGGGATATGGAGCAAATTTAGCCTTAGCATCCACTCGGTATCCTCCCCCGCTCTCACCTGATCAATAAACTGACCAGCCTTAACGAAGACCTCTCGTCTAAAAACAGACCCCGGCAAGGTCTTACGTGGCAAGATGCCATAAAAAGCATCGCGAACCAATATTTCAAACGAAGTCTCCGCACTGAAACCACAGCCCCCAAAAACGCCAGCAATATCTTCTTTTTCAAGCAGAGTTAAAGATGCCTCAAGCCAGTTGGGTCGTGGAATAGTTTGCACATCAATAAAAGCAACTAGCTCTCCATTGCACAGACCCAAACCAATGTTCCTTGCTTGGCCGGGTAAGGCTTGCACCCGCGACTCATAGAACAATTCAATGCCACTAGCCCCACACAATGCTACGAGTTCCGCAGGGCATGTACCACACTTGTCTGACGAATCAATGATGATTATTTCAGCAGGTTTAATTGTCTGACAACAAACCGCATCAATAATTTTCAGCAAGTCATGATAATCATGATTGCTGGGAATGATAACTGAAATATTAGGAATGGTTCTCATAAGTCAAAACTTACTCCAGTGCCAAATTTTTCGGTAAGCTTCGGAACCGAATGACCTTACCAGTTTAATTATTATTGTAAATCGTGTGCTCAATAATAACCCATCTACCCAAAAGTGACGCAATAGAGTAGAACGATATTCTACAAATCGATTATAATTCGTAACAGATTCTTGATTCGGATGACTACGCCACGCCACCAATTCATCACGTGTAAAAGCAAAATCACACACTAAACCTACCCTGATAAAATATTCATAATCACAAGCATAACGTAACAATTCATCTAATTTTCCTATCTGATTAATGGTCGTGAGTTTGATTAAATAAGCAGAACCTATAAAGCACCCTTTGGTTATCAAAAACTCTCCTGCTACCCCCTTTTTAATAAATGATTCAGGCAAGTCGTAAGAGGATAAGCGGCTACTTAAAAACCTCCCCCTTTCATCAATAATAGATGTGTCACTAAATATAAGACTTGCTGTAGGAAATCTATCTGCCAGCTCAATTTGCTTTGAAAGCCTTTCAGGGTAGCAAAAATCATCTTGATCAATTGTAGCAACCCACTCGCCCCGCGCTTGTTGGAATGCAAAATTTCTTGACGCGGCAAGACCTCTATTTTCCCGGATAAACAAACGAATACGAGTATCAAATTCCATGTATTTTTCAATAATTGAAACCGTCTTGTCGGAGGAGCCGTCATCAACAACGACAACTTCCATGTTAACGTAAGTTTGCGTGAGCACACTATCCATGGTTTCTGAAATGTAACGCTCGCCGTTATATGAACAAATTACTACTGTTACTAATGGCATAGTCATTTACAATATTTAAGATAATAAGCGCGCCACTAACAACGTGCGCCAACGGGGCAGTTGTAAGTCAAGCGTAAAAAATTCTTGCTGCCTACTGGCTAGACTTCGCACCAACGCCGCAGATAGTAACGCAGTTGCCAACTCTTCCTCTGTACTGGCAAATAACGCCCCAGCACAACCACGCAACGGACTAAGATTAAGCGTGTTCGGGTCAAGCACGGACACGATCGGCACACCCGAGCAGTAAGCATCGACCGCTGCCGAGGTAACAGCACTGGAGTAAGCAACATCACAGTCAGCCAGTAATTTCGCGATTGGTTCCATGGTTATTGTCATGCTGAGTCCTGGGTAATCAGCAGGTTGAACAGGGCAATTAGGATGAGGCTTAATCGTAATAACAGTATCTGCAGGCAACAATGGGACTGCTTGCAGCAACAGATTCATTTGCCGTTGCGTATTACTGAGTAAATAATCGCCCAATACCAACAACCGTATTGCATTTTTTTTAAGTAATTGAGTTGAAATAGCTTTTACTTTACTATCACCGAGGTACAGATAACGCAATGCTTCGACTTCAACCAAATCATCCACAGGGTAGCCGCCATTTTCATAAGCATCCCGCATCGACGGACCATTAAAGGTCACCTGATTTGGCATAGGTAAATCATAGCGACCTGTTCTGCGATAACTACGCGGGTCAAAAAAATAGCGTAAATCCCAATAGCGCACCGATGCATGTGGCGTACCTATCAAATGACCATGGCGCGCCGCTTGCCACGATTGAATAAGACCAAACTCCCATCCCTGATTTTCTTGTAAATACACGCCACGCTGTTGTTTAGGCAGGCATTTTAGCGCCGCTTCAAACAGATTTAAATTCAGCAGGTTGCTCATGGCAACAGCTCCAAACATTGATTGCTTCCAATCCTCCTCAAACAGAGGCCACAAATTTAGTGCCGATGATTCCTGCGCATGAGCAACTTCTTTTCTTAAATGCACGCCAACCCATACCAAGCGGATCCAATCTCGTAGTGTCCGAATAACAACACCCAGATTAATAAATGTATCCAACGTGACATGATATTGCACGCCTTGCCCAATCTTATTGAACGCACGAAGCGTAGCAGCCGCCTCCCTAACTGTGGGCAACGCTACATCTTTGGCATACAAATGTAGCCAATTGGTTTTACAAGCTTCGCGCCGCAAGGTCTCAGGTAAATGCGCCCAATAACGGCTCTCGTAGCGCCCCTGTTTAATGGCATCGGGCACCAGATTAAACAGATAAGAAAAAAATATGACACGGCCATCCGTCTGCTGCCATTCTTTTAAACCTATGCCGCGCAGGGGCCAACGGTTAATCAGATATCTTGGCATCCATGCCAGTGCCTGCAGAACATGAGGGAGTGCTTTATATATCTGTTTAACCCAAGAATGAGGTGCAGCTGGTTTTACTATCCGCTGCCACTCAAATGTCACACCCGAATTTGCACACCACAGCCGCATACATTTAGCCAGCGGCTTATTGGCCGTCGCTAACACTACAGTGTTAATAGAACGGTTTGATGCCCACATGTCAAAGGCCATTAAACGAATAGCATGATCAATCTGCGTTGACTTAGCGTAATTACACTTTTCTGCCAAAAGCGTCATCCACCAATAACTAAAACCGGAGCGTAGCTCTAAGCGCTCAACCAAACGCCTACCTTGTATAGAGGTTTCACCTAAATCGTAAATCCACGCAAGATAACGCTTTCTGAGAACGTCTGTATTGGCTTCGATTAACGCTGGAATAGATACAGCAGTAGGTTGCGCAGTTGACTTAAAACCTTGCCAAAGCACAGGGATCCACTCACCTAATGGCGGGGCACCTTCTACATCCCATACTAATAATTCGCAATCTTTCGAAACACTCATAATCTGTTTAATATATGGAAATTAGTTGCAACAACAATTATGCATATTGTGGAAACCACCGATCAATAGGCATCTTTTCTCTTACGTATTCAAGATCACTTGCTGTATCGACACTAATTGCATCACTTTCCACATGAACAGCCCGAATACGGTACCCCCTCTCAAGAATACGCAGGAGTTCGTGGAACTCAATTTGTTCAAGAACGCCCTTATCCCATTGCGCATACTGCAAGAGGAATTCTTTACGAAACGGCACAATATGATATGCCTTGAGCATAGGTGGGTTCTCAAAACGCGCGCTGGATGGAATATCTGCACGTGAGAAGTACATCACATCATTATGATTATTTAGTATTACTTTAATATCTGAAGGTGAATTTCTCTTACTATATGGGTTCACAAGGATTCCAACATTGATATCTGGGTTATCCCACATTGTATTGACCACTTTATCGATAAACTGCGGATTGACCAATGCTTCATCACCTTGCACATTGACGATAATATCAGCATCTAAATATCTAGCTGCTTCAGCCAAACGGTCCGTACCTGTTTGATGATCTGGTGATGTCATGATGACCTTACCGCCATGTCTCTCAACATTATCCTTAATTTCTGTGCTATCTGTTGCCACGTAGACGTCATCAAGTGTCTCAGCGAGAAGGCATCTTTTATAGACATGAACAATCATTGGCATCCCACAAATCTCTGCTAAAGCCTTACGTGGCAACCGGGAAGACTCCAACCGTGCCGGGATAATGGCTACACTTTTTTTTCCACTACTCATCTACCCACCTCACCTTCAAACCACTCAGCAATTACACTGAAATGAGTATGGATGATTGAACTATCGACTTCATAAGTAATAAAACGCATTCCCATATCCAACAACCATTTAATATCGTCTTTTGATTGAGGCACAAAACCACCAGCATATTTCCCCTTACTGCTTACAATATCGACTCCTTTTTGAATTGCATCGATCACATTTGGGTGCTTAATTTCACCTGGATACCCCAATTCCTGGGACAGGTCATACGCACCAAAATAAACTATATCGACCCCATCTACAGCAATAATTTCTTCAATCTTCTCCAGCCCTTCTTTTGACTCAATAATTACCACCGAAAGCGTTTCTTTGTTGGCACAGTTCACATAAGCAGCAGTACCCTTATTATTGAAACCACCCGCTTTTGAAAAAGGGGTGAAGCCACGCCTCCCAAGTGGATGATATTTAATAGAACACATTAACCTCTCGACCGCTTGACGATTCGAAACATGAGGAACCACCACACCATGAGCCCCCTGATCAAGTGCTTGCAACACCATCCAATCTTCATTTGTAGGAACTCTAACAAGTGGCGTACAGGCCGATGAATTTTCACATGCCGAGACATGTAGATAAACTTGATCAAGTATGAATGGCCCGTGCTCTAAATCAATAATCTGAAAATCAAAACCCGACTGAGCAATTACTTCTGTTATTAAGGGCGACGCAAGCGTATTCCACGTCCCTAAAACAGGGTCACCATTACTAAGTTTGTCTTTTAATTTATTAGAAACTAACATGCCACCTCAATACCTTTAAGATCCTTAATGACCAAACAACCTAAATTATCAAATAAAACTGCATGAGATAGACCTGTTAAAACACCAATATTTAATCCAGCATTAATTGCCTGCCCCATACCAATATCAACAGGGTGATCACCGACTACAACTACCCTATCAGAAGAAACACCAAGCCTATCTACTATCATCAATGCTAGGTCTGGAGAAGGCTTAGTATTTTCAACCAAATCACCCCCAACAATTTCACTAAAAAAATGATCTATCTTCAACGATTCCATCGCTAATCTTGCACGATCGGTTAAGTCTGTTGTAGCTATTGCCACAGCCACACCACATTTTTCTAAATTTCCCAACAACTCGACCACCCCTGGCAGTAACCTTAAAAATGGTGACATATCTTTTGAGGTTTGCTTATCAACTTCTAGAAAAACACTTTCCATGTCATAATTGCTAATTATAATGCCATGTGAACGTACCACCTCTGAAGCCACACCTACAATAAAAGAGCGCGACTTGATCCCTACAGGTCCAGTTGGCTTCATCTTTCCTGATAGAAAATCAACACCCATTGCTTCAATTAATTCTCGCTCCACATTCTCTTTCTTTGATAACCATTTAGCAGCAATTAAAGTCGCTCTTATTTTTATAATTGACCCCCAATAATGATGAATATCAATTAATGTCCCATCCTTATCAAAGATAATCCCCTCTAATTTATCTAATCGCATTTCTCCATTAACGAACAACTTACTCATTAATCTCGCCAACGTTTGCTACCACTAAATCTCTAGCAATTAGCAAGCCTTCCTTAATCAAACTCTTATTTTGATAAAAATCATCACTACCCACCACTTCCTTAACAATTTTTCTTGCAAAAGTTCCCAACGATGCGCCCTGGAATCTAACCCCAGCTTGCTTTGCCAAAACCGCTGTCAACGAATTAGTACCTCCCGATAACAACTGATTGACTTCATTAGTCCTTTTATAAATAAGCGTATTCGTAGATTTTCTAAGCTTCATATTAAACTTCTTATTTAAAACGTCAGCAGTTGCTATAGCCTGTAATGTAGTATTAAAGTCATCTTCCCCACCACTCATGGGGTATCCATCTGACTGGATTATTAAACGTTCTTTAGCAATTTCTTTAGCCTTGCTTACTCGATTTTCGAATGCAAAATTTGATAGATGAAGACGATCTAAACACATAGAAATATGACCCTCTGGATTTAATTCACTTATCATCTCCCACTCTTTAAAAATTGATTCATCATCAGCTACTGCCGCATGAAGTTCAATTTGTTCAGCACCCGCTTCTAAGCACTCAGGTAAAAGTTTACGTAACTCTCTATCATTATGTTCATAATGAATAATATCTGACTTGGGACAAATAGCACTACAATTACCACATCCAATACATTTATCTTTTATAACCACTAAGCTTTCAGGAATAGCATCCGTTGGACACACAGGAATACATAAATCACATTTTAAACAAGTATCTAAATTAATGACGGATTTACGCACATGATGATCACCCGGCATTCCAACGCTCACCATAATAAATGGACGTATTTTAAGATTAACACCAAATTCTTCTGCTAGATTAAATGCAACATCTATCCCCTCCATACAAGCTTTTACAACTCTCACATTTGCGGATACATCCATACCTTTCGCGCCCGCTAATGTATACAAAACGGTTAATCGCTTAACCTCTTCCGCATCTTCATTCCCAGCGCCACAAACCAATTTAAAGTACGTTCCAGAACTGAGCAAACTGCTCATCTCTTCGAATCTGCTCTGCATAATAACTCCTCTAAAAAGTAAATTAAAACTATCTCTCTCGTCAATCCTTTTGAAACTATTAGGTACTCGCTTAAGAGACATATTAATTCATTTTATTTACTGATTTATAACATACTGAAGCCCTACAAATAATCAATGTAATTTATTTCATCATTACTTTCCAATATTGTACTAAGGTACTTTAAAGATACCTGTTCACAAAAATTAAATTACAATAAATGAAAAACTGAGTATCGTTCAACCGGGTAGCTAGTAGGTGTAATCGCTATCAGTCTTAAGGCATCGGCCCTACGATTATATTGTTCCAGCACATTAATCATCTCCAACTGCTTCGGACTTGATGCTTCATACCCATCAATACCCGTCATGAATATTTTTTCTGCTCCCCCAGCCGTAGCAACTGAAATTGCATACATGAGTGCCAAGGACGAATTCAATACACACCCATTTGTAGAAATTTGAAACTCAGCTTGATCAATTCTTAAACCATAATCAAAGATATCTGTACCTTGCAATTTTTCACGAATACCATAAGGTACTCTCGACAATGGTAAAATGATCGGTTTTCCTAGGGATGGGTAAACACTTGATTCAATCAATATTCGTGTATCATGGCATGCAACATAAGCATCAACCATATCAACAGGAATCGCATTATTTTCATTTAAACATAATACGAAAGGTCTGTATTTTTTGACAAAGACCTGAAGCGTTTCAAGATATTTTTGGGAACTTGGGCCCGCGCCTAAAATGAGAACAGTTCTGTTCTTTAACAAGCCTGTAGCCGACCACGAGCCATTCTCATTACCTTCAATACCTGAGGTGGCACGCAACATTTCCTCAATGTTAAAAGATGAGCCTGAAGACGACTTCAAAAAATTAATTGCTGACAAAATATGATCGACATCATAGCGTTTGTCCCCCAACATTTCTTGAATATAAGTCGGATGAATGCCATGCATAGCTGAGAGGTAATAATAAAGATTATGCCCCCACTGGTGTTTATTTTGTAGGTTTTTAAAGTCCTGCGAAATAATTGGAAAAAGCGCTTCAGGGAAATACTCCCCAAAATTACGGCCCATCATCTCAACGAGTAAACATTCTGTTTTGGCATTACCGGCACCACGGCCCATACCACTGAGCGTTGAGTCAAGATATTGAACACCGGCGTCATAGGCAGCTAATGAATTAATTATTGCTAGGCCTTTATTATCGTGAGCATGAATACCTATAAAACCAAACCATCCCCGCTTTATAGTAGCAACAACCTCTCCAACCAAACCTGGGTCCATCATACCAAATGAGTCAGAGAAATAGAGCACCTCAATCAATCCCCAAGTAGAAATCATACTTGATATTTCAATTAATTCAGATTGATCTATAGCATCAATTTGCATCAGATTTAGGAAAACACGATAACCATGCTCATGTAGCCGTTCAGCAATTTGGTGGCATTCAGAAACATTCTTAATAGACGTTGCAATACGAACGATATCGACGGGCGATTGACTCTTCGATGAAAATAACCTATCAATTGCTACTTCAATTCCATTTTCATACTTGATTAATTCAGAAGCATTAACCATTACTGCAATTGGGATATTCGCAGGAAGGTTAAGCGATTTTAAGTACTCATCCGAAGAATATGCAAATGCTCCGAGAAATTTATTAGCAGGTAAAAAACGAAAACCGATCTCTATTACATCTACTTGCGACATTGCCACAGCAGTAAGATATCTCGTTACAGTACTGTGATCAAAATCCCAGTCAACATAATAGCCACCGTCACGGAGTGTGCAGTCTAATATCATATTTTTTTAATGTTTATTCTCATAGTCCAAGGAAATCAAAAAACATTTGTAGAAAACAACCTACTTCAAAACTACTCACCAGTAGTATCAGAAACTAGCCGAGCCATACTAAAAGAACTAGTAACCATAGAAGAAGCTACGTTTTACAAAAGAAAACGATCCTCTTTTTTTCTATTGTGAAATCATCAACCAATTTCATTAATTGGTTAGCATTTTCCCAAAAAACAAGCCGCCATTCATGCCACCCCTTAAACCGGTTATTTTCATAGACTAAGGAGCCTCATACCATCTTCTCAAACTGAATAAGTTTACTGGCCACATCTCGTCCTTTTTCATCTCTAACTTCTAAAAAAGATAACTGATAATCAACTTCAAACAACCCAACTTTATCCCCAAAGAGTGTTTCCTGACGTAAAAACTCAGGGTAGGTAACGCAGCACAAACCCTTAAACCCAACATAAGATTTATCTTTAAACAATCGTGGACCATCACCGCTATCTAGTCGCGTTAGCACCTCATTTTCACCACTTTCTTGCCAGAACGACCCACTTTCTTGTTTCGCTGCAACAACTGTATCAAAACCTTCATTAAGCGTATGTTCAATCATATCATCGATTAATCCCTCCCGCCTAAATGGAAATGTTTCCTCTAAATGTACAATTAAATCTGGAAAAATACCTGCTTTTTCAATATGAGATAGGGCATTCTTAAGAACAGCATCTAATCCAACATAATCTCGCGTTAGATCTTCGGATCTTATAAAAGGACATGTTGCACCCAGTGATACTGCAACCTTAGCTGTGTCGTTGTTATTTGTATCGACAATAACACGACTAATATACTTAGAGTTAAGCGCTGCATCTATTGTAAAGGCCATCTGTGGCCTGCCATTAATCTCCCAATCCAACCCTTTAACTGGTATTAAAGCTAGAATCTCTAAATTCTTAGGGTTAATTCTATCTCCTACCTTTTTATTCTTCTGCATTCCCTGAATAATACGCACTACATTTTTACATCGCTCCTCATTGCCATTCTGATGTATTCCATGAAAGTGATATACACTTGCTGTAGGCTCATAAGCAAGCTTATAGCCTAGATTTAGCATCTCTTGACCCCAAATTCTATCTTCAATATTGGTTATTTTTTCATCAAAAGGCACTTCATCCCAAAGTGATCGATGAATAATAGAATTTGCATTATGAAAAAAACTATCTTTAGACTGAATTTTTTTATCCAACCCAAAAACCAACAACATATCCCTCTTATCTGCTGGCGCTGAAAAGGACATCGACTCTTGCCGCCCATATACTCCAGCGAAATGACTGTCACTCTCCAATATTGTAACTAGATTTTCAAGCCAGTACTCGTTAACTGGGATACAGTGTCCAGACAAACAAACAATATATTCACCTGAGGATGCTCTAATTCCAATATTTAACGACTCACCTGGAAGATATTCTTTAATACTAACGTATTTAATTCCAGGAAACTTTCGCGCCTTATCTATAGTTTTATCTGTACTCTCATTATCAACTAATATGACCTCTATGTTTTTATAAGTTTGGCTGTAAACCGCACCTAGGCATGATGCAATCCACCTCTCTTCATTTTTAGTCCGTATTATTATTGAACATTTTTTTTGCATGTAAACCTTCTTAACTATTAACACAAAGTTTTCTTAACAAGAATCTACAAAATCTACAAAAAATAAATTTTATACTTAAGAAATCTTTTTCAACCATGGATAAATAATATTGTGAATCTTTTCTAACGCTTTCCAAAGCCACACCCTTTCCAAAACCAGATAAAGACTTTTCCCTCTGTCTAAATATAGCTCTCACCCACTCATCACCTTGAACCAGTTCAAACCCATTCCTTTCCCAAACAACCCTTAAGTGATCCAAATCAAAATGATAATTATGTTGAAATTGAAGATAGCTAAGAAAATTGTTCGTTGAAATTAGACCCATTGATTGCATCACATCATTGGACACCCTATTCCAACCTAATACCCCGGGAACCTCCACAAAAACCAAACCATCTTCTGCAACATGTTTTGCAACCGACTGTATGGTTTTATCCATATCAATTACATGCTCAAATGAATGAATAAGCAAAACTAAATCGAAAACTTTATCTTTTTCAATGCTATCAATATCACCACATACCAAATGCAATCCCTTTGAACGACCAGGCTTAAGAAAATCTTCATTAAAATCACATCCTACAGTAGATCTCCCCTGTAAATGGTATGGATACAAATTACACCCATCACCACAACCAACCTCAAGCACAGTATTTAATTCCTTGAATCTTTCTCCTAAGCTCTTCGCAAGAAAAGCCATCCTTTTCCATGAATAGCTATTGGAATCAGTTCTTTTATTAAAACTTTCTTCAGGATCACCTCAGCGTTCTGACCCCCAAACATTTGTATAAAAATCTACTGGGTCTGAGATATATGTATTATTAAAAACAAAATAACATTGTTTACATACTACTGTGTCACACCTAAAGCCAATACGATCCACTTCGGCAATCAAATCTACTTCTCGACCATCACAGATAGGACATGACTTATGTGATTCTGTCTTAATTTTTTTGTTTTCTAAATTTAATTTCTTGTATTTAATATGATTAAGGGTAAAAGATTTTTTATAGCGAAAACTTAATAAGTTATTTGATATTTTCATAATAGTTATGTGTATTTCACAACTAACTCATCATATTTAACTTCAACACTACTATCCATTTGATTTATAGAGCGCATTATCAAATCTGCTAATTTTAAATCATCTGCAGTTTTAATAAGAAGTCCGGACAACTTACTAACAGAACACACCCCGAAGTGCCCACAAAATAATGCATGGCCATTTTTTAAAAAATTATCCAAGAAAACATTCCTGCGCCACATCATAATAGAGTAAACAAAAGGTTGGACTGGAAATAAATCTTGCGTCTGTGCAAACAAATCGTCTACATCATAATTAATGGGCTTGTCTTTATAGTTGCAATGAACTTGCTTGTCTTCAACTGTGATTAAAGAATCAAGCTTGTTACTAATAAAATGATTAATAACATCCAATATCTCTCCACCCGTTTGAAAAGGAGAGATTGGATTAACCCAAACGACTATATCTGCCTCAAGATACGAGTTCATAAAGTCAGCAACAACAACGTCACTTTTAGCTTCAGACGAACCTAAATCACTGGGCCTTTGGTAAAAATCTACACCATAACGAGATGCAATATCTTTAAAGACATGATGCTCTGAATTAACCACAACTTTATCAAAAGCATTGGATTCAATTGCTGCTCTTATTGAATAACTAATCATAGGCTTTTCATCTATTAAAGCCAAATTCTTCATTTTCAAACGAGTACTACCAAATCTAGCCGGTATCATTGCGTAAATTTTCAAGTTATCCATTTTATATCTTTAATTTAAATTTTAATCCAAATATTCCCTTTAACAAGACTCTGATGTGCCGCTTCAACTACTGCAGTACCAATCAATGCTTCTGAAAAGGTTGGCCGGTTATTCTCCAACTGCTCCAATGTTACAGCTCTTGAATTTAAATTCTCCACATCTGTCAAAAAACCTTTTACACTCTCAACACCATAACCGCGCCATTCTTTTTCTCCAATATCACTTCCATATTCGGCACAAAAATAAGGATTAGGCTGCTCTATGCCCCTGTCATCTGAATTTATTGTGATCCCTCTGTCTTTTTGATCAGACTCAAATCGTCCATTAGTACCTACAATCTTAATTTTTTGATCTGACATGGCACTAGAACTCTCAGGATCAATCCAATTAGTTAGGATTACTTGTGTGAAAGTACCTCCGCCTGGAACTAGCCATTCAATAAAACATTGTATAGAGTCGTAGGCATTAAACCCTTGCAACGGTAACCATTTTTTTTGGCCTATAGCCATAACTCTTATAGGTAGAGCATTTGTTGTAAAGCGAACAATATCAATATAATGAACACCAAGATATTGCAAAACACTCGTTTTCCCAGTCCACGACCTAAAAACGTCTGTGGGCATTGACTTTCTCTGACTATATTCAACCCAACAGTAAAGCAAATCGCCTATGCGATTATTTTGTATTACATCCCTCATCATAAGATTTGCATTATCCCACCTCTTATGAAACTCTACTGCTGCATATAAATTATTTTTTTGGGCTAGCGCTATGAGTGCCTTCGCTTCTTTTGCCGTAGGTGCCAGCGGTTTAACTATTAACACTGGAAGTTTTTCTTGCAGACAGTCTTTTGCGACTTGGTAGTGCATATGATCAGGAACAACAATGACAACACACGCGGGTCTTGGTATCTCTTTTAGCGCACGCTTATACGCCTCTATATCTATATCATCTTTTTCAGGCAAGAAAGAAATGTCAAGATTAACACCCGTATCTTGAGCTAACTGCGCTGCTTTCCTACTAGAACTAACACTATGAATACCATTAGTTCCAACAAATATCACCTTACTCTTTTTGCTATTATTACGATACCATTCGGTAATCGCCGGAAGCACTGTACCATAGGTATCTGTGCCTCTTCCAGTCGAATACATCCCTGTACCGATAACCAAAATATTTAACAATTTTTTGACTCCATATAAGACAACCATTCCATTTTATGGTCAAAATCAAAAATATGTTCTGACCAAGATATCGTCTTATTTTTATTCTCTGTATGATTCTTACTCCACCAGAGTAATGCTGGAATTAAATTGTTTTCTGACATGACAGAATAAATTGCAGAAATGTTATTTTTTTTATTCATTGAAAGTTCTTGAGCAGGTATATGTTCATATTTTCCATCTGAAGCGTACTGTAACACGGGTATCTTATTTTGAAGTGCCTCTTCAATAGTTGTAGATGAGTAACTTATTAACAAATCAGAAGCTAATAGATAATCTATAAATTCTCCATCAACATAAATTGAATATTTGCTAGATTTTATTAAAGACAATTTTAAATCTTCAAGACTAATTCCTGGCTGTGGGCGGAAACGTATCGCTAAAAACACACCAGGTATGCCTTCTACTGCCCTTATTACATCATTTATATTACGTACATATTCATCTAAAGTTTCATATACCCAAGGGCGAAAAGAATGCCACCCTTTTGGAGTACCTGCATGAAGAATAATACGTTGATCCCGATAACCACCAAATATTTTCTTTCTTAATTCTTGTTTTTTACTCACATATTTATCCTTACGTGTTAATAACAATGGACCGGTTTCGATAATCTTAGATACAACCCCATTTTGTCCATTGAGAAATTTTTTTGCCCAAGGCGTTTGGAGCGCTACAAAAGGATAATGACCATTGAAAATAGTATGAGCATGTATCGACCATTCTAGTTCAGCCAATGTTTTATTATGAGGCACATGGGTGCCATGTGAAATCAATAAAGCAGCAATATTTCTCTGGAAGCAAATCTCACCAAGAGCATAACCTAATCCTAGGCTGTGTTGAGCAAAAACTTTTTCAGGTTGAACAACACCTAAAATTCTTTTTAAATAATTTATCTCGCTATAAAGAAGGAGCATTCTATGGCTTAGTATATTTTCAATATAACTAACTAAATACATACTCATATTCACACCAAATATTGTTGATGTATCTTGGTTTTCATTTAACCAATTATTAATTTGTATAGTGGTAAAATTAAGTTGGTCATGAAATTTTACTGGTATATTAAATTTAGTGCTCGCTGGTATACTTAAAAAAGAGAATGTTTCTCCCTTTAGCATTTCTCTTAAACGCACCTTTAATGAGCTTCTTTTTATTGTCAAATATACTGGCAAAGATTGCTGATGATTTCGACATACCTCGCTAAGTAAGTGAGGCATATTATAAGAATCTTCTAGCGCAAGCACAGGACTCCTGGACCACCTAAATAGGGGGAAAATACTTAATTGAAATTCAAAAATCAAACGTTTTGTGCAATTCTTTATTTGACTAAATATTTTTTTCTGGGCTGTTATCTCATCACTTTTCTCAACGTATCGAATCTTAATATCATTTGATAGGCCATATTGTTCAACAATTTTACTAAGCGAAGAACTTATCTCGGGATTGATGCGAATAACAATCAGTTCGACTGGATCATATTCTTCAGAAGCCTTGTTGATAACATAAAGCATAGTAAGCCAATAATTAAGATGGTGACGAAAATAAACAATCCATGTTTTCTCAAATGATTGTTGAATTTCTGAAGTTTTAATTTCATTTAATAAAGGACGAAGCCCTTCAACTATTTGAACTGATTTATTGAGCGTTTGACGGTGACCCGTAACATCAAAAAAGGGAAGTGTGGTCTTGTAAGATATAGACCTTCGTGACAATTCAGCGGATACAGAAGGCACCGTTGAAATAACAACCGTATCTGTATTAATAAAGTTTTCGAGCAAATCTATTTCATCTATCTGCTCAATAAAAACTAAACGAGTAACCATTATTTTAATTAAACTCTGAATTGAAATACATCATTTTCACCATCTTTTATACAAGTATCTACATGCACGGCAGATGATCTAACCTAGCGATTATTTAATTATTCATCCAATAAAGTGAGAATTAACAAAAAAATATCTAATCCTGTTGTTTTTTCATCATCAGAGCTCAATTCTGATCGATTAAAATTATTTTTCTATCAGTTTTAAATTAACCTTATTTTCTTTTCCAATTTTTATAAGCGCCTTTAATGTTGACTCATCTAACGGTATTCCGTTTTTCATTCTATTTTTAGCACAAATAATTTGAGGATCACCTGGTAACATAACTGACTCCCCATCTATTGCAGGTTCAGTTCTGACCTCATCAGTCATTTGTTGCATATATTTAATAAACTCTTCTTTTGGTATAACGCCATCAGAACGCATAACCATATAAAACTGACCTAATTTTCTTTGTTCTGTCATTTGAGTTGTAAACATTGCAGGAATTGACCTACCAAATGCCATGCCTGTATATACCCCACAAAGAATATCAACCATGGAAGATAAACCATAACCTTTATATGACCCTATGGGCATAACTGCGGCTGCTTTATGAGGATCTTGAGTAGATCTCCCATATTTATCAGCAGCAATTCTAGGCTCTAAGGGCTCATCAGAACTTCTATTTAAAAGCACACGATTCCAAGGTATAACACTTGTTGCCATATCCAAACAATAAGGCTCTTGTTCTTCTCTAGGGGCTGCAAAACAAATAGGATTAGTACCAAAATATGGCCGAGCCCCCCCATGAGATAAAATCAAAGCATCCGCATGTGTAAACGCAAAAGCAAGATATCCCTCTCTAGCTGCTTTTAGAGCCATACTAGCCATAGCCCCAGGATGGCTAGAATTAGACACTGCAACAACACCAACTCCTTGAGTTTCAGACATCTCCATTGCATATTCAATAGCTTTCATACCAGCCGCATGACCAAAGGCATCGTCTGCGTCTAAATGACCAATTGATGGAAATGTTTTTTTAAATATAAAATGAGGCTTAGGATTTTTTCTACCCCTTAACGCGGATTGAAAATAATGGGGTAGTAAGCGAACGCCATGAGAATCAACTCCTCTCAATGAGGCCTCACACAACCCAGTAGTAACTGCATCAGCAGAAAAATAATCTAACCCTGCAATTTTAAAAATTTTTTTATGAAATAAAACAAGTTCTTTGTAGTGTATTTTATTAATAGAATCACCTGTTGAGTTACTTAAAAAAAATTATAAGAATACCTGACTCCACAACTAACAACATATTCCCAGTTAACTATCAATTGTTTAATAATTAAATCTAAATACTTAAGTATAACCATAATAAAATTCCACTCAGTATCAATACCCACTGTTTCTTACGGCGATTCAATTAATAACGGTATTGTTTTTGCCCCCAGAAAAGAACACCATGCTCTTAGCTCTACTGGAGCTATTAAATAAAAACTGCCCTTCACGACATACGCTGTCGGCAGGTCTTGCGAGCATATTTCTAGGTTATGTTCGCCAAACAGCTCAATGCCCTGTTGCACAGTTGCTTGGGTTCTAAAAGGCGAAGTGGGTTAAAATAAAAGGATACCACCACCTCTGCCTTTTTCAGTTTCATACTAATTCAGTGCATGCAGGGCTACACCAACCGAGCTTGCGGTATCAGTCGCCCATAACCATGGTACGTAAGCACCCGCCTCTATACAAACTGAGGCAATAGCCAGATAGCCACTTAGGGCCAACGCGTGCGGTAATTAAAGCTAATATTCTCATTGCAATATAAAACGGCGTAAAATGTTCAAACCGACTTCACCACTCTTCTCTGGGTGAAACTGACAGCCGGTGATATGGTCTCGTGCTATCATCGCAGAGATCTTCTGGCCACCATAAAAACAATCAGCGATACGATGCGTTGGATCAGTGGGAACTGCCATGAAGGAGTGCGCAAAATAGACTGCTTCATCTGGGCAGTTATCTTTTAGCAAAGCATGTTGCCAACCCATAGCATCATTGGATGGTTGCAATCCGCTCCAGCCAATGTGTGGATTTTTTTGTAATGTGCCTGATAGCGTACGGTTTGGTACGGCAATCACACGGCCTGGGATTAGTCCCAAGCCAGTCGTTACAGCAAACTCATCACTTTCTTCAAGCAAAAGCTGCATTCCAAGGCAAATACCCAACAAAGGCGTTTTCCGTGGTGCAAGTTCGCGGATGACTGCAACCAACCCCAAATTCTCCAATGCCTGCATGGCATTAGTAAAAGCCCCAACCCCAGGTAGCACAACCCGTTTGGCGGTGAGTATTTGCCTCGGGTCAGCCGTTACAATCACTTTTGCACCACAGTGTTCCAGACCGCGCTGAACACTAAGCAAATTACCCACACCATAATCAATTACAGTGACTTCATACGCACTCATAATGCCTCACTCCTAATCCTGCATTTTCCGCCACCGTTCTAATGTCGCCTATTTCTGCGCGTTTATAATGTAGAATGTCAGCCATTGCTACGGCATCTGCATTACCTTCATTAACAACCGCCAACAAATCTTCTGGCTTACCCATGCCACCACTAGCAATTACTGGCACAGAAACTTCTACGGACACCGCTTTAACCAGCGCAATATCAAAGCCTTGACGTGTACCTTCTCTATCCACCGAGGTCAATAATATCTCACCAGCGCCCATCTCTACACCGCGTTTTGCCCACTCAACAACATCCAAACCCGTGCGTTCACGGCCATTATCGGTATAAACTTCCCAACGATCTGGGCCTACTTGCTTAGCTTCAATAGAAAGCACCATACACTGACTGCCAAAACGTCGCGCAATGTCGGAAATCAATTGAGGGTTGGCAACTGCTGCTGTATTCACCGCCACCTTGTCAGCACCTACGCGTAAAATATCGGTGGCATCATCAACCGAACGAATACCACCCCCCACGGTCATCGGCACAAAGATATCTTTCGCCGCCGCCTTGACAATACCACCCAAATGGTTTCGGCCATATAAACTTGCCACGCAATCCATATAAATCAATTCATCTGCCCCCTGCAAATAGTAATGCAACGCAAATTCACTAGGTAAACCCATAACCCGCAAGCCCTCTAAATGAATACCTTTGATAAGATTAGGACCCTTAATATCAAGGCGAGCGATAAGACGAATATTACTCATAAATGACCACACATGACTAGTCACTCCAAACAGTATGATGCAATTTCCAATCATCACCTTCTTTATACCAAAGATGGTCAGAACGCCAACTGTCAATCACCTCATTAACTTCTTCGTCAGTGATTGAACAAAAATCTAAGAATTCCTTGTAATACTTCTTTGGTGGCTCATGATCATAGCGTTTAACTAGCGCTATGCCCTCTTCACGCGTTATTTTTCCGTCGCGTATTTCATGTGCCGCATCAGATGTTGCCCTTCCAATACCAAATTTAATATACGCAAGATAATAGTGAAAACCATCAATTTCATCATCCAAACTTGCATACTTTGAATAAGTGCCCTCTGTCCTCTCTGTATTTGCTGTAAAACCAGTGTGCTCATGGCAATAATAGTAATTTTCCTGCGGATCCCAGGACTTGTAATATCCAAGAAAATGAATTTCAGTCCTGTTTTTTTCTATTGCTTCAAATTTTGGTGCCATAAATGGATAAAGATCGGCCAGAGAAACGCCGTGTTTAGCCCAAAACTCTGGCGGTGCACCAGAAAAATAATGACGATCATGGTCTTCTATGTCCCTTGTTGGACGCAATGCATTTTTCATGTCACCGCCATACTCAACCTCACCGTTTTCACCATACATAATCAGTTGTACATTATATTTTACCGCCATATGTAGAGGAAAATTTGTTTGCCCATAGATAAATGGTTGAAATGGATCGCCAAGATGTTTGAAAGATAAATGGGTGAGTTTTTTGGTCACTTGTGGATTGGGTGTCCCCAGCACATGATTAAAACCAGATGCAATAAATGCATCTAGATTCTGACGACCAATAGCAGACGCTTTTAAAGGCGCCCATGTTACTGTCAATGGATTCATGCCATATTTGTATTTCAGCTGATGCGCTACAAAGCTTCCATCCTTGCCGCCACTACAGGGAACGATAACATCATATTCACCATTACCTTTACGATGCTTATGACAAAGGGTGACGAGCTCAGCTTCACGTGCACCCCAATCGATACTCTGTTTTTTATATTCTGCAAAATTACAAGCAGAACAAATACCATTCTCATCAAAGGTAATACGCGGCCTTTGATTAGAAACAATGCATTTGATACAAAACTTAACCTCGCGTGGCAAGTTATATAACTTAATTAAATCTCTTTTCATGGGGGAAATCCTAAATCCAATTATTTTCTATTACAGTAAAATCTTACTTTAAATTATCAGGCTTGATGCTCATTCTTTCCCAAATTCTCAATACTGTTTTCAAAACTAATGCCGTTAGTAGTTAAACTAGCTTGCGACATTGCAGACAATACAATATTTAAATCACTACCAACAGCATCATTCAAAGAATTAGAAAACCTAAAATTCATTACACTAATTAAATTTTCACTTTTTCAATTGCATGAATTCTACTCATCCCTAACTCGAAGTTTTGTTGAACTTGTTTCAATATGCTACCAACTCTCAAATACGCCTTACCATCTTGATAAGAATCTAAACATTTATGTAACTCTTTACACTCATCTATTGAGATACCTTTCCCTAGAATTTGATTTTCTATCGCCAATTCTAAATCAACCACATTCCTAAAAACTACCTTCCCCAAACCATTATTAGCAAAAACATTACTCTCATACCTAGTAAGATCCGCATGAAAACTAACAACTCCTGAAAAACAACACTCTGCCGCTGCTGTACTAATACCCATACCTACGGTTAAATCACTATTAGCACCAACACTACTTGGTGTAATTCGTTCGCCTGACCTATCACAAAACAACTTAACTCTATCTTCTTTCCAGAACCTTAACAACTCTGGCTCAATAGTTAAAATACTAGATACTTCTGAAAAACGTTTTGGTTTCAATTGTAAAATAATATGGTCGTATTTAACTAACAAGCAAACCAACATCCTATATATTTGTTTTTGCATAGATACAGACAAAGGAAGGTCAGGAGAAATACTATTGTCGAAATATGTGATAGTGAACTCACACTTGAGATGAACATTTCTTTTTACTGATTTAAGGTCTAAAAACAAGTAATCGGCCACGTACCCAACTATTTGATATTTTGAATTGCCGTGTTTTTTAAAGTGTGAATCTACAAATAATGAACTCCATGCCAAGGTTAAGTCGTAACACTTTTTATTAATAAATTCACAAGACGGATAATTGCTCCAGTGTGACCCTGTATATATAGCCCCAACATCCTCTAAGGCTTGGGACTTAATCAATTTTTCAGGGTCAATATCTGCCATAGTCCATAAAATTCTTATGCCAAGATTATTATAAATACCCCCCCAATATTTAACCCTTATCTTGTATCTAATTTCCGCAAAATCTAACCATGAATCTATATTGTCTCTAGTCTTCAAAAGAACGCACGGCAAACTCGACAACAATGCTATATAGCGCCAAAAACCAATACCAACAACTGTGGTTGTCTTAATCAAATCAAAGAATCTTCTGGGGTTTCTAATAAAATGCCCGGGCGTTGCAATTAAATCAATGCCTATAGCCTTAATTAGTTCAAATGACTTAGAATCATAATCAACTTCCAAAAAACCTCTAACTGACTTCGGATCTACACCAGAATCTTTTAACCAAAAAATATCATTTAGTTTATCAGCCCTATGCTTAACTTGAATTAAGTCAACACCAATATTATTTTGACCTTCAAAACGCCTACTGAAAATAAACAGCATTTCACCTAGAAGACCCAATAAACATTTCACAAAAAATTGTAACTTCTGCCTAAAAAGCCCTTGCTCTATAAACTTATCAAAATGATAACCGGATCTTTTAATAATTAACCTTGTCAGCAATGAATAATGTTTCTCAAATATGATGTGTTTATTAGGGTTCTTATGTGAAATAAAGTCATCCAATGAATTGCTACGAAAAATAAAAATACTACCTTTATCGCACTGTACATAATCACCCATGGCAAAAATTGATACAGATCTGTAGAGTTTTAAATATGCCAATTCCTTTATATGTTGCACATATTTTTCATAGTTAAAACTGTTCTCGCTTACAAACACCTTTCCTCTTTGTTCAACTTTACTATATTCAATTAGACCATCTAAATTTTCAGCTAGTGCCTTCTGAATATAGTCATACAAAGACATCCCTTCCATTCTTACATCAGACTGACTAATAAAATTCATTTGCTGTATAGGAATGCCAATAACCTTACGTGAAAAAAAATTAACATACGGCTCAAGGAATGTATAGGTATTAAGGTAGATAACCTTATCAACCTTATTCTTATTACAGTTAATCTTATATAGAGAACTAATACTTAGAACATCTACCCATAGAATTCTCTCTCCTAAGGTTTTTTTCATTGTAATTTAACCATTCAAAACTCTTAAAAATTGAGGGCCACTCGCTCATTAATATTATATTTATTTTCAGGATCAGGAAGCATCTCAGTGGCACATGAACAATCTCCTCCATCATTAATGTATAGCTAAAAAAGAACTTCTTTATACGCCTTACACACTGACTGAACAAGATTACAATTATCAGTAAAAGTTAACATCACCTTTGGTTCCACTTGCTAAATTAGTTCGCAATATGTGCTACGTGCAGTTTCATTGAAAATCTTTTTTCATATCTTGCAGTAATATATTATCAGCAATAAAATCAGACAAATGATTTTATGCACCTACACAATCACATTGCACCGAGCCGCTAACAGCGTTTCCACATCCTTCAAATCACCTGCCGTATCTATATCAACAGAATCAGATGCCTTCATAATAAATGGGATTGTGTTTTTACGATATAGACCATCTCTCAGCGTGCTACCTTTAACGATAAATATTGCTCCGTTAGGTAAGTAGTATGGCTTCAATTTCTGTCGTTGTGGGTTTTTCGAACTCACATCGAAACAAAAATTTATGTAACCCGAATGGTCTTCTACTTGCATAAGCCAGCCATTCTTTGGACTCACTCGATATACAGATGCCAATGTATCTTCATCACTCTGGCTACTTTCAAAATAAAGCTTTATTGCAGCGCTAATATGGGCAGATGTTCGTAATGGCGATGTGGGTTGTAACAGCACCACATAATCAAAACACTCCCCATTCGAACGGAAATGATTGTCCCAAGCATGGCTTATCACGTCGAGTATGCTTGAATCATCAGTAGCGAGTTTGTCAGGTCGGAGAAATGGAACGGAAGCACCAGCACCCCTTGCGACATCTGAAATTTCCTCCGAGTCTGTCGACACAAGCACTTCGTCGATAAAATTGACGTTTATCGCAGCAGAGATACTCCACTCAATTAATGGCCTGCCTGTGCAATCTATTATATTTTTATTCGGCAATCCTTTTGAACCAGCTCTTGCTGGTATTACAGCCAAAATACTAAAACCACCGTACATTTTAAGAAGTTTTCTTAAAATATATCGGCGCAATCCCATTAGCTACAGGCCCATCAATTTTATTCCGCTTAAAGTTTGTGGATTGCTGAGGAATAGCTATCGACACCGCTTCAGATCGCCCCCAGTGCATTTCAGCTTGATCAAGCAACCGTAGATTCCACTGTGCAACTATTTCTTGTAACCCAAGCAATTCCAATCCCGTAAAATTATGTGAAATAATCCCTGTGATCTTTGATGCATCCCCTAAATCTTTAATATATTGCTCCATGTCGCCGCCATACTGCTCTTTAATCGAATCTTTGTAAGTGTAATACCACTCAGACCCTGGATAGGCTGTTGCAAAATGAGGTCGCACATGAATGCCTAATTTTATCAATGAACTAATTGTATTTCGTACACTCTGAAAAGTCTCTTCTGGGAAACCAATAATGATGTTGGGAATTGGAATAATACCAGATTTCATGCACGTACCTACTGAGTCAATATTCTTTTGGACCGTGGTACCCTTTCCAAGTTTTTTGAGGATTTTTCGATCGAAGGATTCAAGGCCATAAACAAGGTGGGTGCAACCAGCCTCGTACATCAAATCTAGAATTTCAGGTGTATGTAGCGATGCGTGACTAGTACCCGACCAGTAAACACCGGGTTCCTCACCCGGTGGTGCTGCAACCCCACCAAGACGTCTTGATGAAGGCTGGAGACCTGCTGCGATCCATTTTTCACATATTTCTTTAAGCCATGTCCGCCGACTAGATGCATCCATAGTCATCAAGTTTTCATCCAAAAAATTAGCGAAGTCGATATTGTATCGCTGTTTCATGTCCTTGACCATGGCGATAATATAATCTGGGGAGTGATATCTAATATTTCGACCATAAGTAAAAACAACATCATTCTCACCCTTCCCATTTTGCTCGATTAGCATATCTCCCGTTGTACCCAAGTGCCAACAATAGCGACAAACCAAGCTACAACCGAAGCTAGCATTAATGTCGATACGACGTTGGCTACGATGGGCATCTTCGCTAAACAGCGAAGCAGAGTTCTTAAAATACACCTCTTCAAGCGGGAACAAATCCCAAGCTGGCACAGGCAATACGTCGAGCTCAGGAATTATTGGCCGTGTAGCATTTAATACCGGCGCACTAGTCGCATCGCGCCGAATAACCCCTAGCGTAGATGAGAAATCCAAATCTTTATTGTCGAGTTTAGCCAGCACTTCCGGCCAAGTTACGAACGCTTCCCCTACAATGCCGAGATCTATTTCTGGAATCCACTCCATTATCTCTTTAGGCATGCTTGTTAAAAACCCACCGCCTGCAATTAAAAAGACGTCTGGCGCTGTCTTCTTAGCAATTCGGCAAGCTTCCTTAATAAAGTTATAAGTTGTGGTAAGTCCACCTATAGCAATAACGTCCCAGTCATCCGTGCTATATACTTCTGGCAGAATGTCAAAACCCTTCCTCCAAGCATTTGCATCATAAACCTGAACCTGATGGCCATTATCCATAGCAATAGCTGCTAGCAAAGCTATGCCATAAGGGATATGCCTAGGAACATCCTCTTCGCGCACTACAGGGTTAATAAAAAGTATCTTCGCCATTATCCTATCCTTACACACTTAACTCACAAAATTTTTCTATTTCAACGCATTCAACGCCATCGCCGATTAGCGTACCGCCGCCTGTACAATTGAAAACTGTGGAACCAGAAGCAGAAATTAAATCAAGCAGGTTACTTCTGTACCAATAATAGGTTGGATCTGTATAAAAGTGCTCCCCAGTCTCTGGATAGACAAATTCAGGAAAATATTCATCCATATTTTCTTCGCCTACCTGAGCCCTAAGACTGTAATAGGTCTGTGTTTGTAAATAACTGGTATCCGCCTTGTAGTATCCAAGATCCATTCCAACCACTGCGATCCTTGGGATTTTGAGACTCGTTAGCGCAAATACCCAAGCAGCCGTACCTACTGTACCGCCCGTATTCATTGCAGGGAGCTTTGCCTCCTTGACAATTGCTCTAGTTAAACTTTCTGGTTTCTCAGGATTGTCAACAAGCGGTGCCCACCAGTATGTGTCAAAACCAACCGATGCGGTTCTTTCAACAACAGTTCTCGGGGCAGCTGAGCAAATGATTAATTTTTTATCTTTACCATGCCGATCAACCAATGCAATATTTCGACGATTCTCATCGATTGAATTGTTACGGAAGGCGACGTCCAAATCTTGCCTAGAAAAATAGTCATCCCCCTCCATATTTTTTTCAAAATCAGGATCACCAAACCATCTCACAACCCTAGTTGGATGCGGATCAAGGGTTAACACATAGTCCGGTTCCAGATCAGCTTTAATGCATCGCACATATGAACCATCAATTGCAATAATACTGCCCTGGTAGCCCGATGCCTTTATACGCGACAAAATATTATTCTTATAGAGGCTCGGCCCTGCACTAATAACAATTGCAGACTTTGCCTTGTCGCCTATGGGCATGGGTATATTCCTGATCGTCTTCGAAATATACTTTTTGTTCCACTTTGAGTTTTCGACAAGTGTCTTAGCATGCCAATTCAAACCGATAGATGTAATATCTTGAGTCAACTTCTCAAAATTAGGACTTATACGCCCAACAGCTGTGGTCATTTGTCCTCCGTCGAATCAGGATCCTCCCAAAAGAGCTTTTCACGCTCAACAAAAACCATACTGCCGCCTATGGATTCAAGAGCTTTCTTTCTAAACTCAGTTGCTAAATCAGCCGTTTCGTTTTTTTCATTTACATCAATCTGACGCTTAACTTCAAAGTTACCTTTAAGTAATTCACTCATAACCGCTCCTCTCTATTATTGTTATGATCGTAGCACACTAAGACTAAATAACTACCTATTCTGTTATCCCACGAACCGTTACCAAATCATCAGGCCTACCCACATCAAGCCATGGCTCATGCATTGGATACGCCACCGTGCGCTGCGCATTGGTTTGCAAGCGCTCAAATAAAGTTGGCATGTCGCAATGCACATTGGTAGTCAAAACACTTAACGCTGCTGGGTCAAGCGCATAAATACCCGCATTGATATGGCTACGAGCGATAGGTTTTTCTTCAAAACCAACAAGTTCAACACCTTGAGTTTGCACCACGCCAAAGGGATGCTCCCATTCATGTATGCGCACAGCCATAGTAGCAGCTGCGGCGTGTCTGGTATGAAAATCAAGCAGTTCACCATAACGAATATCGGTCATCACATCACCATTGGTCACTACAAACGGCACATCCGGAAACGGGCTTAGCAAGCCTAGCGCACCGGCCGTACCCAAGGGCGACTCTTCACGCAAATAATTAATTTTCACGCCTAATCGCTCTCCATCACCAAAATACTCTTCAATCATGTGACCTAGGTAATGAATGGCGAGCACAAATTTGTTGAAGCCTTCACGTTTGGCTCGCTCAATAATATGCTCCAGAATTGGTTTTCCTGCTACTAATAACAACGGTTTTGGACAGTTTTCGGTATGCTGACTCAGCCTTGTACCTCTACCTCCCGCCATAATCACCATCAGATTTGACCGGGCAGGCGACGTGGTCATTTCATCCCATAGATGCAGCCCAATGATATGATGCTGTTCATCCACTACAGGAATCTGCTGAATTTTGTTAGCTACCATTAACTGCATCACCAACTCACGCTCCAACTCAGGTGGCACCACCAGCGCATCACGATGAATAATGCTTGCAATAGAGCTATTCATATCCAGTCCCTTGAGTAAGCCACGCCGTATATCACCATCCGAGAGGGTACCTTCCAACACACCTGCTTCATTAGCCACCAAAATAATCTTGATTGCACTTTTATCCAGATTGCGGATAGCTTGCTCAATGGTGATATTAGCGGGTAAAATTACTTGACGCCAAATTTGTTCAGATGCCTTCATCCTGACAATCTTTCCCGTAACAATTCAAAAGCCTCGGCAGCTTTAAAACCCGAGGCCGTACCTCGCAGGGTAGCTAATGCCCGAATCGCCTCATGACTGCGTGGAAAAGGGAACGCCCCTACTTCTGATGCGTAAATGTCCATTGCCCTTAATTTATCACCTAGATACGGCTCAATATCGATAAACACATTCGGCTGAAAAGCTTGGCTAGTTCCCAATCTAAAATCCGTTTCTGAAAGCGTTTCGTAAGCCAGAACACGCTTTACTGACGGGTAGCGGAACCATTTGGTACAACTTGCCACTGCATTAAACACAATGCGGTGATCGCTGTGCACATCCGAAGGATGAGGTACAAACACCTCTTCTGGCTCAAAAGTTTTAAAAACATTTGAAACTGCAGCGACTAAATCACTCATTGGCACTTGGTCAAGTTGCGTAGTTGGGAAATTGAGTTCAAATACTGAATCAAAGCCAAATAATGCGGTGACACGCTTAATTTCGTTGGCGCGTTGCTTCATTTTCTCTGCACTCCACCCCGTTTCAATACTAATGCTAGTCACAATCAGCCAAGCCACTGTCACGTCCTCTGCCTTGCGTCGCAGTAGCGTGCCTCCAGCACCGAGCACTTCGTCGTCTGGGTGGGGGGCAATAATGATGGTTTTCACAAATAGATTCCTGCGCTTGGTTTAAATACGGGCTCTGTAGCCAAAATATTTATTGCACCTTCACCACATTTAACAACTGTGCCAGCACTTGATTGCATCAACACTTTGCCTGGTTCAATATTTTTTATAGTATCCCTCACAATGGCAGTTTTCCAAACCTTTATTTCTTTTCCATCTGCCAAAAAATGCGCCCCAATATAAGGTGCAGAAAGCCCACGCACCAAGTTATGAATAGATTGTGCCGACATACGCCAATCAATTTTCCCATCTGGGCTTCCTCGCTTTCGCCAAGTATTTGCAAGCTGCTCATTTTGTTTAATGCGCTGAAATACTCCTGTAGAAAGCTGAGGCAAAAATTCTACAATTTGTCTCAATGCGGTCTCTATCACCTTGTCATACAAAGTTCGCGCATCATCTTGATCAGTAATTATGATCCCTTGTTGCGAGAGAATATCGCCACTATCAGCGCCAGCATCCATAAAGAAAAATGTTGACGCCGTTTTTTTAAGCCCCAAAACCAAAGCCCAAATAAGTGGATGCCGTCCACGGTTAGCAGGTAACGCTGCAGGATGAAAACCAACAACACCCAATGGAGCCAATTCCAGCAAATCTTGCTTTAGTAATCTTGACCAGCCAAAACAAAAAATAACATCCGGTGATTTTTCCCGAATCCAAGTCAAGGTTTCAGTAGAATTAATATCGTCAACATAAAAACTAGATATTCCATGCGCTTGACTAAACCTAGTCAGGTCAACATGATCCGCATTAAATTTAGATTCTTGTAAGGTGCAAACCCCTACAACTTCTGCGCCTAACTCTACTAAGCGCTCTAATGCGCGTAAAGAAAACTCAACGGCGCCTATAAATACTATCCGCATATCTTAACTATATTGTGAAATCTTTTTTTGAGAATTCGGTCAAACGAAACCGCTTTGATAGTCGAGACAATCGCCTCACTGGCACCGCCTTCACCATAAGGATTGGTAATTTTCTGCAAACTCGCTTGAAAACCAACAGAATAAAGCTGCGCCAAAGCATAAGCGATACTATCGCGAGTTGGTTCACAGTTAATGACACTTTCAGCTTGTAAGCGGCCACGTTGACGGTCTCCGATATTGATTGTGCCTTTCTTAAAGCTAGGCACTTCTAACAAACCGCTGGACGAATTCCCTACCACGCCATCGACTTGAGCTATACACGAGAGATAGCGTAATTGACCTAACGAGGTGTAGTCACGGGCGTTGGGGTGTTGCTCTACAAAATACTGTACCCTTTTAATCAACGCACGACCATCGGTATCAGCATTAGGTAAGGTAAAGATGAGTTGCGTATCTTTTAACTCGGCTAAGGCGGCCAGTAGCTCTTCCATTTGAATTGCCGCCGTAGCTGTTTCTAACGTGACTGGGTGAAAGGTGATCAACAGATTTTTGGGGCCTAGTTTAAAATCAAGCGAAGCCTCTAATGCAGATCTATCAAGCAGTTGCAAACGCTTTATATTATCAACACCAAGACCTCCGACCAAAAACACAC
>Ga0209494_1000135_pt1 | contig 31343 bp, 24 predicted proteins | sample EN1Hudseemescosm_FD_184628 | JGI IMG/M metagenome (GOLD analysis project Ga0209494, IMG submission 184628) | Methane-oxidizing microbial communities from mesocosms in the Hudson Canyon - EN1B Hudson Canyon (SPAdes) (version 2) | ecosystem: Environmental > Aquatic > Marine > Cold seeps | place... | reverse complement strand
CGACAGCGATGTCCATCAATCCCATCCCACATCACTTGGCGAACAAAACCACCTATTTCTTCAAAACATTCACGTCGATAAAATTTAGATGCCCCAATTGCATTTTCATCACCACAGCCTTCACTAACAAGATTCCCTGTCAGCTTATCAATAAAATAAGGCTTACCACTGCAATTACCCAACCGCGGGGTTTCCTGCATACGTAAAATTAAGGTTTCAAAATAACGAGGCGGCATAATCAAATCTAAATCAAGCTTACACAAAAAATCAAACTGCTTTAACTCAACCGTATCTAATCCAGCATAAAAAGCTTCAATAACACCCGGCCCTACACTACGATGCCCGCGATTTTCACGTGTAACAACTCGAATAAAGCTATATTTCTCAGCATATTCAGCTAATATTTGAGGCGTATCATCCGTAGAACCATCATCAACGATCACCCATATATCAGGTAACACCGATTGTTCCACAACACTATCCAGTGTGTTTTTTACATAGTCCGCTTCATTACGGCAAGGTGAAACAATTACATAATTAGGTAACATATTGACTCTCAAATTTTACTCTTCATAAATACTATTCATTAAAATTCTTTATCAGAAATTTTAACAATCTCTTTTATACAACAATAAATAACGAAATAAGCCGTCGTAATAAATATTAATAGAGTAATTATAAGATTATCAGATGAATATAAACTAATTCCAAAAACTAGGCCTAATATAATTGAAAAATATGCAAGCACTGTGAAAATAACACCTCTTTTTAGAGTGTATATTTTTACTCTCATTTTAAGAATATTTCTCTCAATATACCAATATAAAAAAGCACCAATACCATAATTCATTAATAGAGAGAGAAACTGACGAACACCAGAATCTCGCAACCCAAAAGGCTCCAATATTAGATGAAAGAAAAAAACACCAATCCAATGATTCAAATAAACAGGATAAGATATTCCACCTAAAAAACTTCCAACAGAACTCCTTTCACCTTTAACTGCCAACAATAACACCAAACTTACAGAAAAAATAGGGGCATATAGTTTATAATTCAAGGTAAGAGCAAGTCCTGCAATGGCCCCTATAAAAAGAATTACCAAAATAACTCTACTAATAACCTTCATATGAAAGCTTGGGTACTGACTATTTATAATTGCCGCTAATACACCAAAAGATATAGATGAATATATACCCATACTCCATGTAATAACAACCAAAAAAACCCATGTAATTAAATGCTTACCTATTTTTGAAAAAACAACTAATAACAATGGAGCTAAGAGATAAAACTGCTCTTCAGCATTAACACTCCAAAAATGATTACCTGTCCCATCTAACGGCATAAATTGCTTGTAATTAGAAACTTGTGGCGATCCAAATATATTATATACCCACAATATTTTGTAAGTTATAAATTCATACCACTTAAAATCTATAGGGTCCTTTATTAAACTTGCAATTATTATTAATACCAAAGCAATATAATAAGGAATCCATATCCTTAATGCTCGGTTAAAATAAAACCTTGGTAAATTTGAAATATCTGTTTTTATTAGAATACCACCTATCAACCATCCACTTAATGAAAAAAACACATCCACAGCTAACGAACCGCTATGTTTCCAAAAACTAAGTCCATCATGCCCTAACATCACAATGCTAACTAAAACAATTCGTAAATAATCAAAATATGGGTAGTAAGTGCTCTTTTCTATCATTTAATGTACTCAGTTTATTCTCGTAATAGCCATGCTATATAGCGCCCATCAGCACTCTCACGCTGAAGAAAATATTTTTTAAAATTATCATACCTAAGCTTCCACCGAACATCACTATTTAAGATATTAACAAATGATCACCAAGCTAATTCAATCAAGGTATTTTACAGAAGGAATTATTCAAACCGTATAGATAATCCTTTATCATTTGATCTAGCGACCACAACCCACCACAAACAGTGTAACGTCATTCATCTCTGCCACTATCCAATGTATTTTTTACATAACCCCATCATTACCGCAAGGTGAATAATTACATAGTTAGAAGCATCTCCTTACACACAAGTATAATAACAAACTAAAATCAATGACTTACGTAATTATATGTTTTTGTACAATTGGCTGTATCCCCTTATTTTACTGACTTCTCTACTTTTAGCTGACTCCTGTAAGTCGTTGGTATTTAATTGGTAAAAAGATGTGTGTAAGGAGATGAGTTAGAAGTCATATTGACCCCAAACAAAATTATTTACATTACTTTTTAGTAGTTATTCTTTTAGCCAAAGTAACCCAATACTTCTCATAATAGAAAGTAGATAAGTGCGCTAATACAAACAAAATAGAGAACAACAAAGGCCTTTTTGCATATTTTTCTATCACATCACCACTACCTAACCAAGTATGCGCCAACAAAGGATGAATAATATATAAAGCATAAGAAATACTAGCCAAATAGACTAAAACCCTTAAATGTAAAACCTTGACTAAAAACAAATTGGGTCTATATAGTGTAATAGCAACTAACGTAGCCGCTAAATAAGGCCTAAAATAATTCATCATTCCACCTTCAGGATGACAAGAAATAAGTAATAAAATCAAAACTAAATAAGGACTAGTATGGCTAAACTCCCTAGGTAACCATTCCCCTATTTTTTTGTTATAAGCCAATGCAACAATAACTCCGACAAGAATTTCATCTATCCTAAAATATGTATTAGTGGCAATATAAACTCCTTCATATACGCGGAATGCGGTAATTCCTAAACAGGTAAAGGGAATTATTAATAAAGCCCGCTGTTTAAACAAAAAAAACAAAAATGCAATCCCTATATAAAATTGCATTTCTACACATAAACTCCAAAAATGCGACGTCCCAGTTGCCACCCATACTTGTGAACCACTAAGAGCTGTCCAATTACCAAAGAAAAAGAAATGAGCTAAATAAGTATTTTCATCAGCACCTAAAACAGGTAGAGCAATTATTAAATACAGCCAAGCTAATGGAATAATTCTAAAAAAACGCCTAACAATAAAATGATAAACATTGGGTTTATGAATTAAAAAGTTAGCAATTAAAAAACCCGATAAAGTAAAAAAAAGACACATTCCTAAAGGGCCTGCCATCTCATTTAGCCGGAGATATTTAGGACCTAATGGCAATAAATGCGCAGCTAAAACAAATAAAATACTTAAACCACGCCAACCATCCAGCACATAAAAATAACCGCTGGTACTCGCTGCACGCACAGCAATTAGCTTACCTAAAAGACCCTTTAATTTTGCAAACATAACACTACAGGCGCCCATCAACACTATCAGATGGTAATAAATATTTTATATCATATAAAACATGATTATCTTTTGCTAAAGCCTTAATCCCATCAACACCCATGCTTTGAAATTGCTCATGCGCAACAGCAATCACCACGGCATCATAATGCCCTGATTTCAACTCTGAAATAGTTCTCAATCCATACTCTTTGAAGGCTTCATCAGCATCAACCCATGGATCATAAATATCAATATTGGCATTATATGATTGGAGTTCATCAACCATCTCAACAACACGAGTATTACGTAAATCAGGACAGTTTTCTTTAAATGTTAAGCCTAGCATTAAGATATTTGAATCAACAATATTAATTTTTTTAGTTGCCATCAGCTTAACAACCTCACTGACAACAAAATGCCCCATATTATCGTTAATACGGCGGCCTGCTGAAATTAATTGCGGATGATAACCTAAGGATTCCGCTTTATGTACCAAATAATAAGGATCAATACCAATACAATGCCCCCCTACTAGTCCTGGTCTAAAAGGCAAAAAGTTCCACTTTGTTCCTGCAGCCTCTAGCACCTCTTCTGTATCAATTCCCACCCGATTAAAAATTAAAGCCAACTCATTGACCAAAGCAATATTGATATCACGCTGGGTATTCTCAATTACCTTCGCGGCTTCCGCGACTTTAATGCTGCTCGCTTTATGCGTACCTGCAGTAATAATCGATTGATACAATTCATCAACAACCGTTGCAATTTCTGGCGTAGAGCCTGATGTAACCTTGATAATAGTGGTTAGTCGTCGCTCTTTATCGCCCGGATTGATTCTTTCAGGACTATAGCCACAATAAAAACCCGTATTAAATTTTAATCCCGACACCTTTTCCAAAATAGGCACACAAACATCTTCTGTAGCACCAGGGTAAACAGTCGATTCATAAATAACAATATCACCCTGCTTTAAATATTTCGCCACTAAATGAGTCGCAGAAATAACAGGGCTTAAATCAGGTGATTTACTGCCATCAATTGGCGTAGGAACAGTCACTATATATATATTGGCATCAACTAATAAACCTGGATTATCCGTACAGCTTAATAAACTGGCTGACGCCAATTCTTCAGGCGTTGTCTCCAAAGTAGCATCGGTGCCCGAATTTAATTCACTGACCCTAGACCTATTAATATCGTAGCCAATTGTATTTATCTTTTTACCAAATTCGACTGCTAAAGGTAAACCTACATAACCCAAACCAATAATTGCAATTTTTTTCATAGAATTTTATCGTTTTTCTTTAAGCCAAAAATATTTCTTTATCCATCACTTGTAACTACTATAAACTTAATTACATAACCTTATGTCATACTCCCTTATAGTTAAATAATGAATTTTTAATGAAATTAAAATTAGGATTACTGAGCCAAGAATTAATCATATCAGCCCACTTAAGGTCAAGAACAAGATCATTCCACTCAAGGGGGGCGCTAACACATAATTTATGATATGTCTTAATATCACTACAAAGTAAAATAATTTCCTCTGCTAAATTTCGGGAGTTCTTCTCTTGAAAGAAAAGAACAGCACCTCTATTCCCGACCCTTCCCAAAAACATTGGATGATCTGAAGCAATTACTGGCGTATGAACCATGAGACTTTCCATTATTGTCATTGGCAAACCCTCAGGATAAGCATGATGTGAAGGTACAATCACAACATCGGCTAAATTCATTTGACATAAAACCTCATCATGATCAAGTAAACCTAAAAACTCTATACTTTCCCTAACGCCTATACTTTTTGCAAAAATATCCACATTTTCAATATTTCCTTTTCCTGCAAACTTCACTTTAATCTTTCTTTTTGCTTCAATGACGTACTTTACTGCCTCCACAAGATCAAGTACTCCTTTCATTTCTGATATACATCCAGCATAGAAAACTATCAATTCTTTTGTTTCAAGATTGCTTGGAATACTTTTCTTCCAATTTTTTGGGTTATCACTATGCTCCCAATCATATGGCAATATTTTTCTTGAATCAATTCCTAAATTTTTTATTGAAATAGCTGAATTTATTTGATGATTAGCAACCCACTGAATAGATTTATCAGTTAACTCTCTTGATAATAAATACCTATATAAACGTCCCCTTATCCATCCAGAAAATTCAAACGAGTCAGCAAAAACAGGAAGCGTAGGTATTAATTGTTTCCGTAAAAACCTGAGGATAGTTACATCAGGCATTCTTAATATCACGCGATCCGGCCTAAATTTTTTTATCTCATGCTTGATAAGAGCATAATCTGTTTTTCCTTTATTTAAACCCACTGTAGTTAAATTCTTTTCCAGTTCTACACGATAACCATCTGTTTTAAGAACTAAAACCAAAACTTTATAATTATCTCTTGCCTGTTTTACAACAGCATCAACTGAGTATTTCTGTCCATAATAGTTTTCTTTTCCTTTTTTCCTATAAAGACGATCATATGCCTCTGCAAAATCTCCAGCATATTGGATATATAAAATATTCATATTTGTCCTATTTTTTTAAAAAAAAACTAACACCCAATGAGTTGCTTAGCTAAGAATTTTAAGGTATAGCTTTACCTATCAGTAATCTCATGACTTGAAATAACAAATATGCTTAAAGAGGAAAGAAATTAGTTACATTTAGTATTAAAGCGATTAAATACGCCTCCCTCCTAAAAGAGTTGTTCGCCAAAATCGCATCATACCTACTAGTTCAGGCCACTTTCCAACAATACAAAAAACTGCATAAATCCATGAGTCACTACCTATATCACCATGCTTACGCCTCCGAGTATAAATACGTAATGCAAGCACCACATAAAGGCAAACAACTAATACAGGAACAATCAAGACAACAATATCCCAAAAACCAACCACTAAACCACTTAACGCAATAATCGGCATAATGCCAGCCCACAATAATGCCCGAAAAACATAGCGACGTTTTTGTGAGTCTCCTAACCCACGAGAAATAGATTCCGCTGTAGCAAAACCATACTTAGATATACGCCCCGCCCATTGAGAAAAAGTCGTTATCCCTGCATCATGCAGTCCCATTTCGTGAGCATCACGCACAATACGATAACCAGCCTCTTTAATTCTACAACAAAGCTCAATTTCCTCACCCGCACGTAAACCTACATTAAATCCCTCTACACTGCTAAATACATTAGCCCGCATCATAGCAATGCCACCGCACGCATCAACCTCACCAATGGCTGTATCCCATTCCATATCGCACAATCGCCCATATATTGTAGTATCTCGATACTTTTCGCGTAACCTCCCACAAACAACACCTAACGTACTATCTAACTCAAATTGCTCTACAGCATATTGCAACCAAGCAATATTCATTTCACAATCAGCATCAATAAACTGAATATATTCAATACTAGAATCAACCTCCATCAACTTATCAAAACCAGCATTCCTTGCGCGCGCGCAATTAAATGGAATAACTGAAACATCAAGATTAACAATTAAAAGGTTCTGTGCTTCAGCGAGCTCTAAACTACCATCGGTTGACCCAGAATCAACATACACTATCAAACAATTTTCACTCCCTAAAGATGCAAGACAACGTTGAAATTTATCACCTTCATTAAACCCTTCAATAACAATCCCTAATTTACTCACCTTTAATCACCTTAGAACCCGCTTTAACAAATGCCTTAATATCCCCCCAAAGAAGGTCTAAAGCAATCATTTTAGGCTCCTTATTTATTTTCCCCTGAATAATTATACGTATAAAATTACTAAATCGTCCGAATGACCATAATAAATCAGCAACAAAAAGACCCGTAACACCATATGCGTTAATAAAAAAACGACGACGTGACTCAAACCAATAATTGTTACGCCTTGTATGGATTTTAGTAATACCTGTTGCCTGCCCTTCTAAATGAATAATTCGTGCACTTGGTACCGACCAAACTGTCCACCCCTTTTTTTTAGCACGCCAACAAAAATCTACTTCTTCAAAATAAAGAAAGTAATTTTCATCAAACAACCCAATTGAGTCAAATACTTCACGCCGAATAACAAAACTTGCACCAGAAACCCAGTCGCACTCATGAGGTATTTTTACAAATGCTGGTGAGACAGTATACTTTTCAAAAAACCGACTCAGTAGCCCAAGTTGCGCCCCCCGAAGCAACTCACTCACTGGAGAATGAAAACGATGTGCCGCGCAATCTAATGTTCCATCAAGTGTTTCTAGCGACGAACCTGCAATACCAACATTTGGGTTTGCATCCATAAAACGCGTCAGTTCTAGCAACGCACCTTCAAGTACCACAGTATCCGGGTTTAACAACATGATATATTCAGGAGACTCATTTTGAGCCAAGGCGTCACGTATTGCTGCATTATTACCCGCTGAAAAACCACCGTTATAATTTAGGCCAACTAAAGAAATAAAATTACTTAACTTATTAACTTCAATACTTTTACTAATAACCTCCACCGAACCATCTGCAGAAGCATTATCAACAACAACAACAGTAAAATCCGCCCCTCTCTCTCTCTCTAAAGCCAGTGAGTTCAAGCAATCAACAACAAGATTAGCTGTCCTATAATTCACAATAACAATCAATAATTTATTAATATCTAAATTCCACGCTTATAATTTCAATTCTTTTTTTAACTCTTCTGCACGCCCCAAGAGTGACCCGGCAATGAGCCAAGTCAAAGGAGTTAATGTATCATTTGGCAAAAGGTCAAAAACATTTATAGCAAGTATTAAACTCATACCTGACAGCGTCACTTTATCAATTAAGTTAACCTTTTTTTTCAAAACTGATGCAGCCTTAAAAATAGGCACAACTAACAAACCAAAAATTGACAAAAAACCAATCAATCCATAACTACCAAGTTCAATCATCCAATACCCATCTGTCACAGTTAAATCACCACCAGTTTCGCTATAAACTCTATTTCGGCCCCACCCCCCCCAACCAAAAAAGAACTGATCACGACTATGCTCCAACATCATTGCTTCCATATCAAATCGATAACCTAGGGACTGCCCTCTCTCCGCATCAAAACCACTAACAAACTGAAGAAGATCAGACAAAGGTACAATATCATATAGACGCAACAATGGATAAGTTATAGCTAACAGTCCTATTATTTTTGCAATTTTCATCTGTAAACCAACTGGCCCCCAGTGCATTATAGGTAGCATTACAGCGCCATATACTATTGAAGCAACGCTCTTACAAAAAATAAGAACAACAAAAAGGTAAGCTGTTAACTGCTTAGCAGAGAAACGCTTCGACACTCGCTCCTTAATATTTGATAATATCTCAGATGTCAATAACATTGTTACAGCAAAAAAAGCCACGTACAAACCATGTCCTAAAAAAACAGTCGGTCTAAACCCACCATAACGCTTTTGCTGAGCAAGGCCACTCATTCCATGATACCCATAGAACCAGTTATGAAGCTGAGGACTCATTCTTATTTCAAACAACATTAAAATAGAATAAAATAAACCTATAATTAATATACTTTTTAACAATATAACTATAGCATTAGGTAATCGCAAAAAACTATACCCCAACATAAATGGAATCAATGCTATCCACTGTTGGATTAATGCAGAAATTGCATCATAAAAAGTTAAACCTGGAATAAAACCATAGGGAGTTGAATTATTAACTGCAGTTACAAAAGGACTTAACAAACAAACAATACATAAAACACCTACAACATTAAAACCTACTGGTAATATAATGCGCTTCCCTTTAATAAACCTTAAAATAAAAAATACAGATAAGCTAGGGATAGTAGCTTTGTCTAATGGAGGAATCAAGGGAGGGTCAACAGCCAAGCCAAAAGGTAATAACAAAAACCCCCCAATAATTGAAGTAATTATTGCTTGCTGTATAGAATAAACTCGGAATAAATAATTTACTACAAAGAACCAGCCAAACAATACAATATAAGCCAACCAATTAGCCACTACCTGCCTCCCTAATGTTTTCTTGCATACATCATATATATTTTTTTAGTATTTTCAGCCAATACTTCACTCCATAGCTCAATTTTAATTATCTAAATGGTTTATAAAATGGTTTATTTGCAAGCTCCAACATTTCTTTATCTCCTCGACTATCCCCATAAGCATAAATACATTCGTACTCTGAAAGTTTGTATTTCTTCTGAATTCTATTTACTTTTTCCATTCCATAACAGTTTTTTGTGGCAAATTTACCAGTTATTTTTTTATCTTGTACTTCAAGACGAGTAGCAATTAAATCAATATTATTTTTTTCACACCATTTTTTTAGCCAGCTCTCAATAGATGCAGAAACTATAACGACTTTGTGACCTTGTTTTTTATGCCATTGTATTTTTTTTATTGCTATTGGTCTAACTATCTTATCTATTTGAGTAACCGCATATTCATCTGCAATATTTTGAAAATCCTTTTCGTTCCACCCTACAAAAAAATGTGACAGAAAAATTTCTTTGGCAACATAGTTAGGAATAATTTTAAATGTATATGCTATAAGTACTAAACTTAATTTAAATAATCCCGTATAATATATTCTTTTACTTAAGGAAAACTGAATAAACTCAACTAAGCTATCCTTTTTTGTAATCGTTCCATCAAAATCAAAAAATGATATACTTTTCATACCTTATGCCTAGATTGATTAAATTTCATTAATATATATTTATCATCTTGATATACATAATCCGTATTTTCAATCACAGTTAAATCTCTATTGTCAGTTTTTTTAGAGAGCAGTATATAGCTAACCTTATAGTTTTCTAATATTTTCACCCTTGTTTTGTTCGATGTATTTTTATTAAAAAATAATTCTGTCTTCTTTTGCCGTAAAAAAAAGTCACTCATAAATGGATTTGAATGCAAGACTCCCACTACTTTACATCCCAAAATAGCTGGAATTTTCCATGAATCTTCCATACTTGCCATTACAACATCTTCTGATTTTATATAGTCACCCATTCGAATAAACCGGTTAAATGTATCAACATTTAACTGCTCAATTATTGGTTTCTTATGGATAACTGCTCGCACAACATTATCAATTTGTTTTAATGAATCATGAATATGAAAAGGTGCTAGCACCACCAGTATACTAAAATAAGAAACAACAAAGAATTTAAATTCTTTTTTCCCATAATACTCCTTCATTCCCATAACAATTAGAATATGCAAGAAAAAAACCACATAAATCACATACCTTGCAATAGTAAAGCTATGTAGCATACAATAATTCAATAAATATATACTTGAAAAAACAAACAAACATAGCACAATAAAATAATCTTGCTTTTTAATAAAAGTATAAATAAATATCATTCCAAATAGCGCAGGAAATGTTTTATAAAAAAATGGCTTATAAAAAGCCATGTAATCTCCCGCAAATCCTAAGCTTACAAATTTACTTGAATTTATAATTGTATCTAAAACTGGATAATATGGCCATAAAAAGCTCAATAATAATGCGATAGGCAATGTAACAAGAATTTTTGTTTTTTGTTTCCTTGTTTTATTTTTAAATAAAACAATCTTAACTGATGTTGTAATTATAAGAAAACTACCTGTCAACGGATGTATTAAAAAAACTATTGAAAACACCGGAATAAGTAGAATAAAAAAGGTACTATCCCTTTCCTCACTATACAAAGCAACTACTAACATTGCTAATGGCATAGCAAACCAATATGGATAAACAGCAGTGACAGGTAAAAGAGAAAAATCATAAAAACCACTCCACCCCCATGGGTCAAACCAGAAAAAAAGCATTGTTAATATCATTAATACAGTATACTTACAATCACCAATAACGTGCTGGCAAAATTTATTGGCCGCATATATATATAAAATAATATTACACAAACCAATTACAGGCAGTAATATATATGGATGAATATTAATTATTTTAGATATACCACCCCAAAAAAAATGATATGGAGTAAATAGGTGCGTAGGAGATTGAGTTAAAATATAAGGATTTTCTGGATGTAATATATTTAAGTAATAACTATGTATCGCTGCAAGATGTTCCCAATAATCATACCCACCTACTTTTTCAATAAATATCAACCCAAAAAAAACATAAGAAATAAATAAAACTGAAAATAACCAGAAAATATTTCTTGATGTTATAATTTTAAAAATCGTCAAGGATATATTCATAAACTCATACCTTTAAACTTCCATTCAGGAATATTTCTAATAATTAACATAACCCATTTCCACTTCCATTTAGTATAAAGCACATTCTTCCCCTTATTCTGTGCTTGATAAATATCATTTGCTACTTCTTCTGGTTGAGCCGTCAATTTTTCAGGTAAGTCTATTCCAGCTGTCATTTGTGTATTTACAAACCCTGGTTTTACCGTCAAGACATGAACATTAGCTCCATATAGTCGATTTCTTAGTCCTGATAAATAAGCGGTGAGCGCAGCTTTAGCTGAACCATATAGATAGTTGTTTTTTCTTCCTCTATCTCCTGCTACAGAACTTATTCCAACAATAAAGCCATCTTTTCTTGCCTCAAAGTCATCCGCAATAATATTTAGCAAACTGACTATGCCCGTGTAATTCGTATCAATAATTTTTTTTGCTTCGTTAAAATCACTTTGTGCCTTTTGTTGCTCACCAAGATAACCAACAGCTGTAATTAATCCTAATGGCTTGTCTATTAAAGCATTGTAAAAATCTTGATGCGAGGCATAATCTAAAATATCTAATTCAACACATCGCACGTCTCTTTCAGTGCGCACCTTAATATCATTTGCAAAGTCTTCTAGCTCAACCGCTTGTCTAGCCCCTAAATAAAGGTCATAGCCCTGTTCGGCATATTTCCTTGCTAATGCTTTGGCTATATCACTTCTAGCCCCTATGATTAATACATAACTCATCTTATATGCCTATACGCTGTGATTGCAATGATACAAACTTTTCATTCATGTGGTATTTTTTTCGTAATGCTCTAAATGCATTGATTTTGGGATAGCCTTGTTCAAAGGCTTCTTTACTGACTCGCACGTCCTTCGCTAAGTAAATCCGTCCTTGATACTTTACTACAATCTTATCCAGTTCATCTAAAAGTTCAAACAAGCCTTTTTCTATTTTAAAGTCTAACGCGAGACTATACCCTTCCAACGGAAATGATAAGTAGTTATCGTTAGCTGGGCCATAAAGTTTAAGCACAGCTAAAAATGAGCCTTTACCTGAATTCGATATTGCTTTTAATATTCCGTCTAGGCCATCATAACTATTTTCTTTAGGTAAGATAAATTGGTATTGAGTGAAACCATTTTTACCGTAAATTCTATTCCAATGACCAATAGCATCAAGTGGGTAGAAGAAGGTATCGATATCTACTTGTTGTTGTGATATTTTTTTTCTTACTTTCCCATAATAAAGCCAGTTAAATGCTTTGACTGTGAATTTATTAAGCGCGAGTGCCGGAAAGTTAAAAGGAATACTGAGGTTTTTTTTTGTTTGATAGTCTAGTCGACCATTATCACAAAAGTCACCAACCATCAGTAAGCACTTTCCCATTTCATTACCTTTAGCAAGACAATCAATCCAAGCGACAGAATAGGGTTTATCTCGATATGTCTCAAACGCTTCAAATGTTTCTTTTAGATTACTTGTTTTAATCGTTGTTTGGTCAATATATTGTGAGTTGATTGTTTTTAATTGTATTTTTGCATCTAAAATAACACCAGTTAGTCCCATTCCTCCACACGTTGCTTTAAATAATTCAGTGTTTTCCTGCTTGCTACATTCAACTATCTCGCCATCAGGGAGCATGAGACGAAACATTGTGACACTTTCACTAAAGCAGCCTGCTATATGATGATTTTTACCATGAACATCACTTGCAATTGCACCACCCACAGTAATCAATTTAGTGCCTGGAGTGACTTTTAAAAACCAGCCTCTGGGAATAAATGAATTTAATATTTCAGAAAGTAGCACACCAGCCTGCACATGAAGCAAGCCAGTATCTTTATCAAAACTGATAAAGTAATTATGCGACCTCACTTGGATAATGTTCTTACTTAAAGCAGAATCACCATAGCTTCTTCCATGTCCATGTGGAATTAATTCAGAATATTTTTGAGTAATTTCTTTGAGATTTAAAAGTGTTTTAAAATTAAAAACTGTATTGCTTACTTTAGGGTAGTTGCCCCAGCTAAGAATACTCATTTTGCCTCCCATTTATCAAAAGCTTCTTGTAATAATGGGGATAAATATAAAGCCCCTTCTCTACTAACATGATTATCATCACTATATAATGGTTTATTTTTATAATAAACATTACAAACAGATGTTTTACATAAAATATTTATAGGGTCAAGAACATTAACTAATGGTTTATTGTCTACAATGTAGAAAATTTTATCTATAAATTGTCGTTGATTAATGTAATCTTTTTTTAGAATGTTACGTTCTTTAAATTTATTTATATGTACAGGTAGTGTAGGAACTGATACTAAAATATTAGTCATAATACTTAATTCTTCAGAAATTTTATTAACAGTACCAATAAATGATTTTCTTAAAACCTTTGAGCTATCAATAGCATTCTTGCTATTATTCTCAGTATCAGATAAAAAATGTGTAGCATCTTGAAGGCGTCCATTTTTTATCCATCCTTTTTCGTATAATCGCCACCTTGAGACTAAAAAAATCATATCAATATTTTTTTTATTTTCTATAATAAAAGTTTTCACATTTTCAGAATACACGCCAGTACAATTTTTAGCATTGCCTATGCCGTCTTCTCTGTAAACACCAAATAAAGATGGACATCCAGAGAAGGTAGCGGAGATCCCTCTCCATCCATTTTGGAATGCTATTTTTTTAAATGCCGGGTACAATGCCATTGCATGAGAATCGCCAAATAAAAGGAATATTTTCTTTGAGTCTTTGTCTCCAAAGCTACATTTCATTGTGCTTTCTAATGTTTCATTTTTTTTAAAGCAGGAAGTACCAATACCTTGCGAACCAAATATTTTTATATGCTCTGTTTTATGTATATAAAGAAGAATGGATGCTGAAATTATTGAAAGACTAATTAAAGCTAAAATACCATTTTTAATTTTTAAAAACCTTTTAAAACTTTGTCTTGTTCTAAATGGCTGTTCAACAAACATATAAGTAAAAACCGACAAAATAAATATTATCACAAGAATTAAGCATTTAACTGTGATATCAAAACCACCAAATATACTATTTTTAGATAATGCTATAATTGGCCAATGCCAAAGATAAAGTGAGTATGAAATAAGGCCAATATACCTAATATATTTATTAGATAAAACAACTGATAGAAAAGATGATCCTCCATTACTTGTAAATATAATCAAAGCTGTACCAAAGACAGTAGCTAATGCATTTACTCCCGGAAAGACACTGTTTTTAGTTAGAAAAACAATTGAAGAAATAACTAATATAAGTCCAAATATAGAAATAAAATTATTTAATATCTTGTTTTTATCAATTGAATACCTTATTAAAAATGCAAGTAATGAACCAACCAGTAATTCCCAAAACCTAGTAACAGGAAGAAAAAAATTTGCCCCCGGATGTTCTATTCCTAAAGGTGATACAGAGATTAAAAATGATAGAATTAAAATAATAATAATCCAAAATATAATTAATTTTTCCTTTACATTACTAGTCACAAGCATGAAAACAGGAAAAATAATATAAAACTGCTCTTCAATACCAAGAGACCATGTATGTAGCAATGGTTTTAATTCTGATGCAGCAGAGAAATAATCTAAATGTCTCCAAAAAAATATATTCGAACTAAAGCTACTAACACTAAAAACACTTTTAGAAAATTCTATAAGTTCATTTATTGGTAATATAAAAAAGGAAAAAATAGTTGTTATTAAAACCACAAAAAATAGGGCTGGAACAATTCTTCGTATTCGTTTAATGTAAAAATTATAAATAGAAAAATTTTGTTTTTTTATATCCTCCCTTATACTTTGTGTAATTAAAAAACCCGAAATTACAAAGAAAATATCTACACCAACATACCCACCAGATATAATAGAAAAATCTAAGTGATATAAGATTACAGAAATTACAGCAATAGCTCTTAATCCATCAATAGCACTGTAATAATTCATAACCTTGACACCTTAAATACAAATCGTTTATCCAAAAAATATTTAATAATATAGCCAATACCAAGCCCAATAACAGCCCCTACATATTTTGCATGTTCTTCCTCAAAATACATATCAAAACCAACCTCAGCTCCCCAAAAGATAAAGGTTGTGAAAATACCCATTATCGTATAACGAATAAATTTTTTAGCGTCATCGACTTTACCTTTAGGCTTATGAAAAAAGATGAACTTCTTATCTAGTATATATTTAACAATTAGCCCTGCTAATGTCCCTACAAACATAGCCACATAGAGACTGGCAAAGTCGGTATAAACTAAAAAGCTAAAGTATTGGAAAAATAAGTTAAAAAGTATCGATAAAATCGCAAAGAAGGTGTATTTAATCGCAATCATAAATAAATAATCCATGTATAAGAAAGTACCCAAGCGAAGATAGTGATTTGCATAAACCTATCTTTTAAAACAATACTAGTGGGTGACCCACTATCAAGCTCTACAAAGGCTATTTGTAAATATCGCATAATGCCTAAGATAACAAATAATGCTGTTATGTAGAGGTATTGTGAGTTTAAGCGCTGAACAACCTCTACTGAGGTCGTATAAAGGAGGTATGAAACAATAACAACTGATGCCATTATCATCATAGCTCCATCTATTAGCTGGATATTATAGCCATCTATCACCTTGCGCATTTTCTTCCCGGTATTTAAAAACAGTAAAACATCATCTCGGCGCTTAGCTAATGCCATGAATAATGCCAGCAGAAAGGTCATAATTACAATCCACATTGAAAGAGAAATTCCAGTCACCATTGAGCCAACAAAAAGACGAAGTACAAAACCTACGGCTATGATGGTGACATCTAATAAAGCAATGTGTTTAAGTAATAAGCTGTAAGCAACATTTAAGGAGATATAAGCACCAAGCACCATAAGGGCTTTGACTGAGATTACTCCCATTAACGAAACACCCGCAATGAAAAAAAGACTCATCAATCCTATAGCACGTTTTTTAGAAATGGCGCCCGATGCAAGAGGACGATGTTTTTTCTTAGGGTGCTGTTGGTCCTCTTTTATATCGTGATAGTCATTTAAAATATAGATTGCACTGGCAGAAAGAGAAAAAGCAGTAAATGCTAATAAGGCATCAATAAGTAGTTCTACATTATTGACTTGCCCTGCAAAGAATAGAGGTAAAAAAATAAACAGGTTTTTTATATATTGATGGGGCCGGATAAGTTTTAAGAAATTCATATATTTTATATTCCTTATAGGGGATATTGCCGTTTGATATAGGTAATCATAAAAAATCACAAACTAGGGCCACAACCCCTCCAAGGTTTCTCGTTAGTTTGTCATACTGTGTAGCAATAGCTCTGAAATGCTTTAATCTTACAAAAATGTTTCCAACAAAGTACAGCAGCCCCTAATATAGCTTCATATTTCATTATACCCACAAGCTTTCTCAAATAAGTCAGTTGCATCACTCCATGTATACTGCGTAGCTGTCTTATAAGCTTCACCTCCCATTTTTTGCCATTCATCATTTGACAAAGCCAATACATCCAATAATTTGGAAGCCAAACCATTAACATCTTCTTGAGGCACAAGATAACCATTTACCCCATCTTTTATTATATCCGCTGGCCCACCAACAACTGTCGACACAACAGGACAACGACAAGCCATTGCTTCTAGTGGAGGCAAATGGAACCCCTCCGTTCGACTTGCACAAAGCCAAACATCGCATTGGGCATAAATCTCACGAATTTTCTCTTGAGCTGGCTGATGGTAAAACTCTACTCCACTCGGTAAAGGCAATTCGCTATCGGGGTAGTGGCTGCCAAAAGCAATTACTTTTAATTCTGGAATTAGTTTAGTCACGACCTCTATTACTCTAAAGATAAGATCACAGCCTTTTCCATGAGGTGAAGAATAAAGAAAACCAATCGTTGCTTGCAGATTTTTTGTACGACTAGGTGCCCAGAACTGATTAGTATCAACACTATTAAAAACTAAAGACACATCAGTATCGTCATACTTTTTCTTCATCAAATCAAGTAACCAGCCAGATATCGTGATTTTATGTAACGGTAACTGGTAAGTCGCTTCCACCCTATCTTTATGTAAAAAATCAAAAACCTCATAACCTTGAATAAAATAAAACTTTCTTCCTTTTTGAGGACTTAAAGCAGCCACCCATTCTGCTGTCTCCCACCACGTTGCAATCACAACATCAGCATCAGGTACATCAACATCAATAACTGGACGCCGTGATTCTAAAATTTTATGAGGGACATAAGGGTATAAATCAAAATGACTTACTTCCTTCAAATTTTTATCATTTTTAAATATAGCTAACTTCAAATTTTCTCGTCGCCTTAATGGCTTAGCTGGCCACGAAATAACAAAAACCTCATGCCCTCTTTTTCTTAACAGATCTGCATAAATAGCAACGACACGGATACCTCCTTCCAACCTTGCACAAGGTAAAACAAAAGTGATTTTCATATAATCTAATAACCTCTAAGTACACAGAACACTAATCGCCAAGATTCCACATTGAACAATTCAGCAACAATAGAACGCCACGCATATTTACGTGATACTACAAGAGAACCTGACTTTAAAGCTAACCAGCCAAATTGACGTAATAGGTCGGCTTGAGTTAATGGGGAAATATTTAACTCAGGTAAAGGCAATATTATCCCTCGCCTGTGCCAGCAATCATTTAAAATCCAATGAATCGCTTTTTTTTGAGATGCTTGTGAAGATGCTACAATGCCATCTAGAGTTCGTCGCCATATAAAAAGTTTATCAGGAAGGTTAGCTATCTTTCCTTTCTCAGCCAAACGTAACCACAAATCCAAATCCTCTGCTGGCCATGCCGGTTGCCGATACCCACTCAACTGACAAATAACATCTCTACGTATTATGACGGCAGGATGAAAAATTGAAGAAATTCCTTTTAAATGCTGTGCATCTATCCGATCGTGCTCTAAAGGTAGTTGTGCATTACCTAACATATCACCTTCTGGATCAATTACAGCAGCACAAGACCCTAAAGCCACTAACTCAGGCTCAGCTTCCATTCGCGCCACTTGTAGTTCAAATCTATCTGTTCGACAAAGATCATCAGCATCCATACGAGCAATATATTTGCCTGTACACAGTTTTAAGCCATCATTTAATGCACCAACAATTCCGCTATTAGGTCTACTAATAATTTTCATACGAGAATCTTGTTGTGCAAATTCCTCTAATATTGATAACGATGAATCTGTAGAGCCATCATTAACAATAATAAGTTCAAAATCTATAAAAGTTTGTACAAGAATACTATTAATTGATTCCTTTACATAGGATTCTGCATTATAAACAGGCATTAAAACACTAATTTTGGGCATTTTTTTTAACTGTTGTTTTTTTTATAAGCGAGCATATAAATAATCTCCACGCCATCGATCGCATAAAATTTTTCTTAATTGCTTTAACACTATATATTATAGCCGTCATTCTTTCACCAGCATTAAATGCCCACCAACCGCACCGAATTAAAAAATCAAATTGGGAATCATTATCTTCACCTGAGCGCCAGGGCTTTGCAGGCACAAACTTTACATCAATACCTCGCCGCTTACATGCTCTATCACTAGCAAATCGCGCCATATCAAATTGTAATTGTCGTTTTCGTGCACCAATAGACTGTGAGTGCAACCTTACTTTCAAAATAGTATCAGAAATATTTCCAAGCTCTCCAACTTCACCAAGCCTAAGAAATAAATCCAAATCTTCTGTTGCCTTTTTAAATGCAGAGTCGTATCCGCAAATTTCTTTTAATGCTGACTGGCGAATCATAACGGCTCCATGACACAGTGCGGGTACTCCCTCCATACAACTTTTCTGAATTGACTCATTATCTAAAGGCATTTTAATTGTTGTAAGCTTTCTACCTTTTTCATCCATATATTGATACCACCCACTAGCTGCAACAACGCTAGGATTAGCAATAAGAAAATTTAACTGTTTTTCAAACCGGTCGGTCACAGATATATCATCGGAATCCATCCGAGCAATATACTTACCTTGTGCTAGCGACACCCCTTCATTAGAAGAAACAACGATTCCTTTGTTTTCCCTTGATATTAAACGTATACGTTTATCTGTTCTAGCAAAATCCGTCAAAATATCAAGTGAATTATCTGTTGACCCATCATCAATAATAATTAACTCAAAATTATCGTAAGTCTGATCTAAAATGCTCTGAACAGCCTCACTTATATACTTTTCAGAATTGTAAACTGTAATAATAACGGATATAGTAGGTTTCTTACTATCAAACATAAATTAATCCAATGCTTATTAATGTAGGCTCTAGCGAATAAACCACCATCGCAATAAATTTTCAAACTGTTCCCCGCCCCAATTACCAACGCGGTATCTTGGTAACTCAAAAAGCGATTGAGAATTCTCATTTAAGTTACGTCTTATCGTACCCTGAGAACCAGCACAAGAACTTTGATACCCAGCTTTCTTCAAAAGCGATAAAGTCTCAATAGAGTAGTCATTTTTACTCCCATAAGGAAAACAAAATGAATTTATTGGCTTATTAATCACTTGCTCTATATACCGCTTACTCTCTATAATTTCACTCTCTTGCTTTTCTAGTGCTAAAGTTGATAAAACTTCATGGGTTTTTGAATGGCCTCCAATCTCAATCAAATCACTTTCTGCCAAATGAATTAATTGCTCAGTTGTTAAAAACTGACAAGTGGGTCGTAAAATTTCTTCTACACCAAGCTGGGAACGTATCTGAGATATACAGCACTCCTTATCAGAAGTAGATAAATCCCTAAGTAAGTGAAATATTTCCATAAAAATGCTATGAAATATCGACGGATTACTATTTTCAAAAACAGTCCACCTAAAGTTAAGTGACGAAGGCTTCTCTGCAACCTGGCCTGAAAAATCCCAGCTGTAGGATTTCCCAGCCAGAGTCAACTTTAAAGCTAAAGGAAATGTATACCCCGAAAAAAACAACTGCTCTAAAGAGTCTGACCAACACTCATTTTTTTTATCTATAAAATCAGAAGTAACAAAAATAGTTGCAGGTATGTTATAGGACTCAAGAATAGGTTTTGCAAGTAAAAGATTATCAGCATAACCATCATCAAAAGTAATTATAACTGAACGGTGCTGCCATTGATTATGTAAAATCTGTTCTGTTACTCCCCCTACAGTCATTGAAGATGCTATTTTTTTTATTACAGCTAACTGTTGAGCAAAGTTTTCTTCACTTACGTTAAGCTCAAACGGATCTTGCTCTACGTGACCAATACGATGGTACATCAGTATTACAACCGATGAGCGAAAAGTATATCGTGCTCTATGATATAAGGATTTAATAGACATCTCTTTTCCAAAAATATAAATATAAATATAAATATAAATATAACAAAATAAACTGGGCTGCTTATATTATTGTATACGAAAATTTGCTTGTCGTTTTCTTAACTAATGTAGAATCCAACAGTAACCATCCAGCCAAACGAAAAGGAAACATAAAAATAGCTTTCATTGCATACTCCAATGCCATACAGCGCCTATTACTATTAAAGGCAAACCACCCATTACGCACATATGTATTAAAAACATCACGAGAAGAGAATTTTCTATGCTCAGTTGTTAGCAAAGTATATATAGCTTTTCCCTTTTGCCTGCCATACTTTTTCACATATAGACTTAGTCATTTTAATTTGTTCTTGATTCATCTGAGTACTAATGGCCTCATCATGTACTCTATACAGCAAAACAATATCTTCAATATTGGCAATCTTAGTTTTTAGAAAAAAGTCCATATCTTCGGCCGGGTAATACTCACATTTATACCCATCAATACCTAAAACAGATTTTTTCTCATCATCACAGCCGGATGAATAATCGGAGTTATCCCTTGTAACGCACTCAACTCTAACTCTTCATGTGTTACATCTTGCAATAATGACCTATACACCGCCCTTTATATATCGACCAACTCCACCCTACCTCCTAAACATCCAGTTTCAGCATGTTTATCTAGATAAGTTTTTCTGTAGAAACAAACGATTAGGTAAAAATATATCATCTGCATCCATCCGAGCAATTAAAGGTGCTTCTGCTAAAGCAATGCCCTCATTTAAAGTCGCAACCAAGCCTTTATTTTCACAACTAACTAAGCGAATGCGTTGATCCTTCTTAGCATAGCTTTCTAATATGGCTAACGCACCTTCCGTAGAGCCATCATTAATAATAAACTCAAATCGGTAAAGGTTTGATTTAATATACTGTCTACTGCAGCTTTAATGTATTTTGGAGCGTTGTAGACGGGCATTAATACTGAAATTTTTATATTCATACCTTATTACGTAGGCTATTGATAATTCTTTTTGAACTCAAAAGAACCCTATATACTTTAAACAAAAAACTTTTCTCATATCTTTGTAGTACTGCCTTACTGGCATTATTATCATTCCAGAGCGAATAAAGAAGGTTAGAAACTTGGTCTATATCTTCTTGACAAAAAGAGTTAGCACTATTTTGTCTTACTTTCACTAATGGAAATAGTGTGCTTTTATTAGGAAAATACTTCTTACGAACCCATTCATTTCCCAAGCTGAATGCATCTTCATACAGCTCATATAATGAGCTGTCCATTAAAAACTTATCCCCTTTACAATTAATTGATATATATTCAATTAATTGTAAATTAGGTATATCATCAGCATTTAACTTATTTATAGAACAAATTAACTTAACTGCAAAACTAGATAAACTTTCATTCTTATTCTTAGGGAAATTAAAATCATTATATTTTTTTATATTAATAGCAGCACTAAAGTCTTCTATAATATCTCCATTAACAAACTCTGTTTTATTAAATAGTCTAATATTCATATTATCATCACCAAATACGTCACTAAACCTTTCAATGGTTTCTTTATGATTACAAACATTATTAAAATATTCTTGGTCTGGGCTTGGTGGCTCCTCCATTCTGTATCCACATTTAAGTGTAGTAGAAAATAAAGACGGGGCCAACTCTGTCTGACTTCTTAGGTAAACTATTATTGTTATTTTAGAAAAACCAAGATCATTCAATATCCTTTTAAGTCTGTCAACCTCATTTACAGTTGTTAATCTTGACTGTATATGTTCTGAACTAAAAACAACCTTTACGTTTGGTATTTTTTTCTTAATATTACTGATTTCTCTATCCAAATCAGTAATTATTTTATTCTGCATACAAATAAAATTCTCTACTGACGAAGCATCTAAAGTAAATGCATCCCTACGTGTTACATCATAAGCAGCAACTGCAAGATTAGTATGGTTTTTCACCCCAACACTTCTTGCAAAAAAAACACCTTGCTGTATAAGTTTTTCTGAATTCAGGTGTAAGAATTCCTGAATTGTTGTTGTCGCTGTTTTTTCAGTCCCTATATGTATAAAACATTCCATAAAATTACCTTATATTCTCTAATAGTTTATTTTTTATAGTGCCCACTATCTTCAATAAACTTTATTTATAACGACGCGTGCTTGCTCAGCAGTAAAGCTAAATTCTGTTACTAAAAAGTCATTCATTTCTTGCATTACTTGAGTACTATTATAACTTTTCCCAACTTGCCTTAATGTATGAGTAATAGGGATACAGATCAATGATCTCCATTCTTTTATTTTCCTCTTTAATTAAGGCTGGCCATACATAATCAAGCCCCCCAATTCAAAAATAAACATGCTGAACCTTATCTTTATTTTCTAGCTTTTTATCTGCCTTTAAAACTGCCTTTAAAACTGCCCATAATTGCTGAACTTCATGTATTTCTGAACGACTAAATACTGATGCTATATGCTCATAATGATTTGGCCAATCTCCCAACACAACCCCAACCACTAACACCTTTTGAGCTACAATATGATTGTCTGCATGCTGACATTACAAATATACCCCCAAGATACCTAGACAATCGTAACTTTAAATTGCGAATTTTATTTAGATTTTATCGCTTCCCATCATGACAAAATTTTTAAATTCATTATTTGACAAAAGTAATTCATCAAACCTTCCCTCAGCTTTAAGCTTGCCTTTTTCTAACCATATTAAATTATCACAACCTTTCACGGTCGATAAACGATGCGCAATCATGATAATGGTTTTTTTATGAGCGAGATTATAGACTGCCTCCATTACAGATTGTTCGGTGGGTGTATCTAAAGCACTGGTGGCTTCATCTAACACTAAAACACTGGGATTATGGTACAAGGCCCGAGCAATACCGATACGCTGTCGCTGCCCCCCACTCAATCGAATCCCCCGCTCACCTACGATGGTATCGTAACCTTGCTCTAACTCCTGATTAACAAAGTCATGTAAATTTGCCATTTTTGCAGCGCATTCTACAGCCTGTTGATCTATGTCTTTATCAGGTATGCCGAAGGCTATATTAGCACTAACATTAGAATCAGCTAAAAAGATAACCTGCGGCACATATCCAATATTACTTTGCCAAGCTCTTGAATTATAATCGCTTAAGCGCTCACCATCAATCCTAATTTCTCCTTGCTGGGGCTGCAGTAAGCCCAATAAGATGTCTACTAAGGTGGATTTTCCTGAGCCACTGGTACCCACAATACCAATACTGGTGTTTGCTTTTATACTGAGAGTTAGTTGATTAACTACCTTATTTTGTACATTGGGGTAGCTAAAACTAATGTCTTTTAACAGCAATGCATCATTTAGAGCAAGAGGCTGTACTTTACTTACATCACTATCAGCCAAATTAAAAGGTAATTTTTCTGTACCCCTTATATCGTCATAAAATAAATCAACAGCGGCTATATCGTGCTTTAACATTGCCGTACTTTGAAATATACCTTGTAAGGCAGGCATCAGTCTGTAACCAGCTAAGGCATAAAGCGAGATCATCGGTAACACGGTTTGCACATCATTTTTAACTACCACTAGATACATGGTCATACTGAGGATACCACCAAAAGCGATGGTTTCCAGTAAAAACCGGGGTAAATCAACAGCAGCCCTGTTAAATACTTGATGCTTAATAATTTCTTCTGAGGTTCGGCGAAATTGCTTTAAATAAAACTGCTCACGTCCTAAGACTTTCAGCTCTTTAATTCCCCCTAATGATTCATTAATATATCGCATTCTGTCACTAAATAACTGAGTTACAATAACCCCAATCCGGCCAAGCTTTATGCGTATAGACAAATAAATTAAAGCATAAGACGCTCCCAACACACCACCAACCACGAAAGCAATAAAGGGGTCAACAAGAATCAAGAACACTAATATACATAAGGCAGTAAACCCCTTAGAAACAACATTAATAGCACTCATAATGCCGCCATTAACCACACGGCTTGTTTCAGATGTTAGGTTTTTTAGCAACTCGGCACTATTTCGTTCCAGGTGAAACAAATAGTTTTCATTCAGGTAACGCTCCAATAGCCGATAAGCGAGAGTGTTATTCGTGGTAACTACAAAGCGCATGGTCACCCAAGTACTAAAGGCTAAAAATAAATTAGTCATCACTAGGGTAAGTAAAACCACACCACCTAATAGGGCAATAAAATCTCGATTCTCTGTTATCTGTAAATATGTTTTAGCTGCTAATAAATACGCATTATTATCAACCGCACTAGGGTCGGATGCTGTAGCAATAAATGGAAAGATAGAAGCAATTCCTATCACTTGAAGTAGGCCTGTAATAATTATTAATATCGCTAATAGCAATAACCTTTTTTTTTCATTTATTGAAAATTCTGAATACAACCTTTTTAGGCTTCCATACATTTCTTTATCCTATTGTATTTTCTATTCAAAGCTACCTGACTATTAACGCACTACTACTTTTTGTAACCATTTTTTCTGCAAAAAATCCCAGTCTATCACCCCAATACCTGCAGCTATAGCTGGTGAGGTATTGTTGAGGTGATAATCAAATTGCTCTTCATCTACAAAATCAGGATCAGAACTTATTGCTGAAAACCCAACATTAAAATCCGCTCTAATTTGATCCAAGTCATACGTTATACCATTAAAATTGAAAAACTTATTATCTACCTTATTCGGCATAAAATAAAGATTATGATTTATATTTAGCTCTGATAATGGAGCATCCGTCTTTTTAGTAAGGATAACTTTATCATCACCATAATGCACAAAAATATTATTGACCAATGATATATTAACTAATTCTTCTCCTCCGAGAGTAGCTCCATAAGAACTAGCCGGTTCGACAAATGTATTATGCGCAACAACAACAGATTCTGATGGCGTATCACCCACGCGACTATCAAAAAGACTCATAGTACCTATCCTATTTCCAACTACTAGGTTATTAATCACCTGAGAGTTAGTTATCGAATTTAATAAAATCCCATAGCCTTGCTCACCCTCTCTATAACCATTATTTCTAATAATATTCCCTTCTATCGTTATATTATTAAATACTTCTGCTTCAGCATACCCTCCTGTCACATCGATACCGTTACTATTCCCTTCAATCAGGTTCCCTTTTATAAGGACTATATCACTACTTCCATGCAACACAACACCAAGGTTACTCCCGCCTTCTAAATGATTACCTTGTATTGTTGCATTATGTAGATGTCTAACATAGATATTATGCGCACCTATCTTATCTCGTCCATTATTTTTAAATGTGGAGTTGAGAATTTTAAGGTTATCACCACTTCCAGCAAAACCACCACCACGACCACCAGAGAGCTGGTTATTTTCAATCAACGAGTTACTAATTAATAAATCATTCGCATCATCAGCATAAATACCATCTCTTGACGCATCTTTTATCACTACATTTACAAGACTACATCCAGATGTCTTACTAAGACTCACCCCCATCTTATCAAGCTTAGGGTCATTCAATATCTGTAAATTTCTAAGAGCAATTGTATGCCCATTTGTCCACACTGTTGCTCGAAGTGCTTGCGTAGCATACGTTGATTTAATAATAGGGCGGGCTTTGAATGTGTCACCATAAGCACCAAAGGTTAAATTTTCAACATAAACACCATCACTTATAGCATGAACATTAATATACCCATCAAATGAACAGCCTCTTTTGAATAAGAAAGCCGAGCCGCTTGGAGCTGCTGTCCATGGCTCGTGATACTGAGGATTAGTTAATTCATTAGGGCTTGCTGTATCCCAATATCCTATCGATGTTTTAGTATTTACTTTTTCAAGACTTAGCCAAGGCGTATCAGACGATAAACCATCATTGCTATCCTTACCTAGTTCACAATCAATATAGTAGGTATTTCCTGAATAATTAACTCCATCAATTCCATACTCATCTGTTTCACCTGCATTCTTAGTTACACCATAAGTTTTTCCATAAAAAATAACAGGGCCGGTAGCTGATATTACTTTTGTTACTTTTTGTTTTTCAGCACAGCACACACTTATTGAACAGATCATACCAAAAAACATCACACCATATCGCACCAGCACTTCCTCCAATCAATAAAAAACCACCTAGTTACTTATAAGTAACTAGGTGGTTATATACTACTATTTATTCAAATACACCTATGGAAGGGAACGGTGTGTTTCTAGCATTTCCATCAAAATCCCAATCTATTACTTCAGTACCTACAGCTATAGCTGGTGAGGTATTGTTGAGGTGATAATCAAATTGCTCTTCATCTACAAAATCAGGATCAGAACTTATTGCTGAAAACCCAACATTAAAATCCGCTCTAATTTGATCCAAGTCATACGTTATACCATTAAAATTGAAAAACTTATTATCTACCTTATTCGGCATAAAATAAAGATTATGATTTATATTTAGCTCTGATAATGGAGCATCCGTCTTTTTAGTAAGGATAACTTTATCATCACCATAATGCACAAAAATATTATTGACCAATGATATATTAACTAATTCTTCTCCTCCGAGAGTAGCTCCATAAGAACTAGCCGGTTCGACAAATGTATTATGCGCAACAACAACAGATTCTGATGGCGTATCACCCACGCGACTATCAAAAAGACTCATAGTACCTATCCTATTTCCAACTACTAGGTTATTAATCACCTGAGAGTTAGTTATCGAATTTAATAAAATCCCATAGCCTTGCTCACCCTCTCTATAACCATTATTTCTAATAATATTCCCTTCTATCGTTATATTATTAAATACTTCTGCTTCAGCATACCCTCCTGTCACATCGATACCGTTACTATTCCCTTCAATCAGGTTCCCTTTTATAAGGACTATATCACTACTTCCATGCAACACAACACCAAGGTTACTCCCGCCTTCTAAATGATTACCTTGTATTGTTGCATTATGTAGATGTCTAACATAGATATTATGCGCACCTATCTTATCTCGTCCATTATTTTTAAATGTGGAGTTGAGAATTTTAAGGTTATCACCACTTCCAGCAAAACCACCACCACGACCACCAGAGAGCTGGTTATTTTCAATCAACGAGTTACTAATTAATAAATCATTCGCATCATCAGCATAAATACCATCTCTTGACGCATCTTTTATCACTACATTTACAAGACTACATCCAGATGTCTTACTAAGACTCACCCCCATCTTATCAAGCTTAGGGTCATTCAATATCTGTAAATTTCTAAGAGCAATTGTATGCCCATTTGTCCACACTGTTGCTCGAAGTGCTTGCGTAGCATACGTTGATTTAATAATAGGGCGGGCTTTGAATGTGTCACCATAAGCACCAAAGGTTAAATTTTCAACATAAACACCATCACTTATAGCATGAACATTAATATACCCATCAAATGAACAGCCTCTTTTGAATAAGAAAGCCGAGCCGCTTGGAGCTGCTGTCCATGGCTCGTGATACTGAGGATTAGTTAATTCATTAGGGCTTGCTGTATCCCAATATCCTATCGATGTTTTAGTATTTACTTTTTCAAGACTTAGCCAAGGCGTATCAGACGATAAACCATCATTGCTATCCTTACCTAGTTCACAATCAATATAGTAGGTATTTCCTGAATAATTAACTCCATCAATTCCATACTCATCTGTTTCACCTGCATCTTTAGCTATACCATAAGTATTACCATACAGGCTTACTGGGTCTGTTGATGCTATTTCTATTGCTACCGCTCTTGCTATTACTAGCTGCTCTTCTGCTACTATCTCTTCTGCCACTATATCTTCTGTTACTTGTATAGAAAATGACAGTTCAGACTCTCTGGCATCAAGAATAACCGGTAACTTAGTTTCCAACTCTTTACTGTACATCCCTAAATTGCTAACAAGCACGTTAACAGCTAATTCACTATCACTAGTATTAAATAATAAATTATTCTTTAATAAACCACCTACATTAGAATCTCCAAACCTATTTACAAAAGAGTTAGTAACCACGACATTATTAATGCTACCGTTATTTACTGTTCTCATATCAATATTTAAAGCGCTTATATCATGATTAACATTCAACTGTAGATTGCTAAGATGAATTGAATGCCCATTTGACCACACTATACTACGATGATAATCACCTTCCTTATCATTAATTATAGGTCTTGGTTGCTTTAAATCGCCATAAGCACCAAAGGTATATTCATCCATATAACCTCTAGGTGTCCAAGCGTGAACATTTATGAATCCATCAAAAGAGCATCCTCGCTTAAATAAAAATGTTGAGCCACTATTCGCTGCAGTCCATGGCGTATGAAAAGTAGGTCTAGTAAAAAAATTAGGGAATGCTGTATCCCAATAGCCTACACTAGTTTTTGTCAACACCTTACTAGCGCTTGCCCAAGCACTTTGTGGAGAGATACCATCATTATCGTCATTACCTGACTCACAATCAATATAATAGGTTTCAGCAACATTACTAACTTCAGTATTACCCCCTATATCAGAATCCAAATAAGGGTCTTTATTGATTGATGTCGCTGTAAACTCGCCTCCTTTACACATTAATAGGTAAGTATCTTCCGTATCAGCATTATATTTTATTTGCTCTACTGCATGATCATAACTAAAAAAAGCATCATCAGCTGATTCACCTAAATTCATATCTGAACCATCATTACATAAGTAATAATACTTCACCCCCAAAGCACTTGGGTGTTTCAATATATCTTGATTGATCTGCCCAATAACATCCGGTTTCGTTTTTTTCACATTACCTGTACATCCAACAAGTACAAGTAACACTACTAAAAGCATATACTTTATGCCAAGAATTTTCATACTTCCTCCAAATTTTTATAAATTACAAAATGACAATACCATATACTGTCATGTAAAAACACTGTCCCTAAGTACTAACACCACCGACTACAAACATACTTTTATCTTAAATTACTAGATCAGATTTCGTCATATCCATTTGGGTTATTTTCCTGCCATACCCAGCCATCCCGAAGCATTTCTATCAGTGTCTTTTCCGATTTCCAATTAAGCTCAGTGTATGCCAAGTCAACATTAGCATAACAAGCTGCAATGTCGCCTGCTCTACGAGCTACTATGTTATACGGTATTTTTTTTCCTGTAATTTTTTCAAATTCAGATATCACCTCTAATACACTATACCCTCGACCTGTACCTAAATTATATGCATTACAACCAGTTAATTCAGCTATTTTTTTAAGCGCTTGAATATGTCCTTTAACTAGATCTACCACATGTATATAATCACGGACACCAGTACCATCGATAGTAGCATAGTCATTACCATACACTTGCAATCTTCTTAATTTGCCAATAGCCACTTGATTAATATACGGGATCAAATTATTGGGCACGCCATTAGGGTCTTCGCCGATTATCCCACTTTCATGAGCTCCCGCAGGGTTAAAATACCTCAATAAAATAATATGCCACTTATTATTTTTAATGCCCTCCAACTCATCTGCTTGAGCTAAATCTCGTAACACTTCTTCTATCATTGCTTTTGATTTGCCATAAGGATTTGTAGCTCCATAGACGGGAAGTTTCTCTGTATACATCTCGGTATTAGGTTCTCCATACACAGTTGCCGATGAGCTAAAGATCAGGTTTTTAACTTTAAATTTCCGCATCACATCAACTAAAACAAGTGTCCCATGTACATTATTTTGGTAATACTCTAGTGGCTGCTTGCAAGACTCTCCAACAGACTTTAAGCCTGCAAAATGCATAACTGCATATATTTCAAACGTATTAAAAATTAAGTTTAACGCATCCTTATCTCTAATATCGTCTTGAAAAAATTCTATACTCTTTTCCGTGATCGCTTGCACTCGACTAAGTGATTCAACCTTACTGTTAGATAAATTATCAATAACAATTACACCATACCCAGCTGATAACAGCTCTACACAGGCATGACTTCCAATATATCCAGCTCCGCCTGTCACTAATATCCATTGCTTTTTATTCATATCCACCTCAAATCTTAAGATAATTTTTATCTAAAACCCAGCATTGCTACCCCACTTTTCCTGGTGTGACTGATAGCCCCCAGAATTAAAACAACACACACTCCAAACTAATCCTACCACTTCACTGACCACCGCTTTAGCACCCGCACTTGTTTCCCACCAAGACTCTAACGGATATTCTTCCGCCTCTCCTGTCATAATACCAATCTCCCTCTTATTTGCAAAAGCCATTTGGTATAAAGCTAGCGTCCTTCTTGCATGCACACCTTCTGAAACGACATCAATTGTCTGATTTTTATTTTTTTTCATTATTAACCAGTCTCTTACAATAACCGCACTGAGAAAAGTTCGGTTTTGTGCTGAGTCGGGTGTGGGTAGACTGGTTACCTCTGATTTGTTGATGCCATTTTTTAGCAGGAAGGCAGCGGCTGAGTC
>Ga0209494_1000134_pt1 | contig 31389 bp, 30 predicted proteins | sample EN1Hudseemescosm_FD_184628 | JGI IMG/M metagenome (GOLD analysis project Ga0209494, IMG submission 184628) | Methane-oxidizing microbial communities from mesocosms in the Hudson Canyon - EN1B Hudson Canyon (SPAdes) (version 2) | ecosystem: Environmental > Aquatic > Marine > Cold seeps | place... | reverse complement strand
GAAACATTTTGGCTATTTGAATGAGATGCAGAGTTGCAAAATAACGGCCTATGTTCGCAGTGAAAAGAATGTTCAATGATTGGTCATAAGTTTTACGTTGTGGGCTTAAATGTTGTCTATACTTCAGAAAAACAAGTTTTTAGCTGATTCGAGGAAATTGAAGGCCTAAAAAACTAAGCAAAGGTGTGTAATTTAAGCCTTGTTTCACTAAGACGTTTTACGGCGGCGCTCGGAAAGCGGCGGCGTTTAAAATCATGCCATCAAAGAGGGCGACATGGCAGCAAAGGGATTAGATGTTGAGAGTTGTTCGCCAAAGGATTTGGGCCATAATCGCATGAAATTTTTTCAAAAAATCGTACTGTCGTCGCCATCGACGGCCGGGTATTTCATTGTCTCGCAGACCCTATCATGAGTTTTAGATTATTATTGAATTTGGTTTTGATTGGCGTGCTGTTGCCCGCGTTAATTGTGCCCGCATATCTGAGTTACGAAGGCTCTATTTCTGAGCTGGTGAATTCGCGTGTGATTTATCGAGATAGCCAGGCAAAAACGATCGCAAATGCGATGGATCGTTATTTGCTGAATATGCAAAAAGCTGTGATCGCCGATTCATATATTCCGCAGCTTCACGAATCATTTTCAGAAACAGATAGCGCAGCATCGCAGGTGAACGAGCTGCTGCGTATGGTCGTAGCTAAAGATGAGGCCTTTGTAAGCTCGGCCGGTTTAATCAGCTTAGCTGGACGCAATCGGCACGATACAAATACTCGTTTGATCGGTCGTTTTGAGGAAGGTACCGCTTCTTTCGTTGACTATTCTCGGCAGCGCCAATCGACTATTACCTTGCAGTTAGGCGCTGGCGATTATGAGGGAATCGTTATTGCAAGTCCCATAAAAGATACAAACGCAGCGGTTGTTGGTTTCTTGCGTCTACAGGTTGCCCTCTCAAAGCTCGAGAGCTTAATGGGTAAAAGCCTGCAGGGTTTAGAGGACGCGTATCGGGTACGATTGGTAAAAACGCCGGCAGGTAAAGCGGTGCTTTCGTCGCCAAAGGTCTTCGAGCAAGGTACCCCTGGTGCCGCTGAGTTAATAAGTTTGCACACACTGAAAAGCCTACCCTTGATTGTTCGGGTTGAGGAGTCGTACGCGCATTTTATGGCACCGCAAGAAGCGGCAAAACGAGATTTTTATCTTGTGGTTGCGATACTGATTAGTCTCGCTGTGTTTGCAAGTGTTTTACTGAGTTGGTTGGTGTCGAGACCGATACGGCAACTGGTTTCGGTGGTCGATAGTTTCCAGAGTGATGATCTTCAACAGCGATCTACTTACCGAGGTTTGAAAGAGTTTGAGCATCTATCAGAGGTACTCAACAATATGGCAGACCGGATGGAAAAAAACTTAATTGAATTAGAAGCTGAGCGACTTGAATTGCAAATGACGCAAACAGAGCTTAAGGATGTCAACGAGGGTTTAGAGCGCAGAGTCAGTGTGCGAACTAAGGCACTCAGTGCCAAAAATGCAGAGTTGAATCAGGCTATGTCTCACCTTGTGCAGAACGAAAAGCTTGCATCGTTGGGTCGACTGGTTGCGGGTGTCGCGCACGAGTTGAATACCCCAATCGGTGTTAATCTTACCGCTACGACAGACCTTGTAGAAAAGCTAAAAGAATTGCGCATTAATGCACAGGAAAACACCTTAACGAAGACTGCTTTTACTAACTACATTGATGATACCGAAGTCGTGCTTAATCTAATGGAGCATAATATTGTTCGCGCGTCAGACCTTATTAGATCGTTTAAAGAAGTGTCTGTTGATCAAGCTAGCAGCCGTAAACGCAAATTCAACTTAGAGGCGGTTATCAAACAAACATCGGCAGCTTTATATTCACTTATTAAGCGCAAGCCCTATACGCTGACGATGGATATACCCAGCGATATCAATTTAATAAGTTATCCCGGTGCAATTGAACAAATTATCACAAACCTTGTGACTAACTCGTTAAAACACGGTTTCGATCAGCGCGATGAAGGCGAAATGCATATTGATGCCTATGATGCGGAGGATCACGTGGTGATTATCTATACCGACAACGGCCATGGCATTGCCGAGGCGCACTTAAGCCAAGTGTTTGATCCGTTTTACACAACGAAGATGGGGCACGGCGGCAGTGGTTTGGGGTTATATATTTTACATACACTCACGACAGGCTTGTTGCAGGGCTCAGTAGAGCTGACGTCTGATGAAGCAGGCGTTCGTTTTGAGTTTTATCTTCCAAAATTGGTTTAATTTAAGTCCTGTAAATCAGATAAGCATAAAAAAACCCGCTCAAAGAGCGGGTGAAGCCTTGCGACATACAAGGGAAAAGAGAATAGTAAATGGGAAGTGTTTTAGCTTGAGAGCTCAGGCTATGATGACTTTTTCGTCAACGATGCTTGCCCGATACGCTTTAACAGATACATCTGCCTCTAGGCAGGCACCCGTTTGTAAGTTGAAATGTTGCTTGTGAAGCGGCGACGCAACCACAATTTCGCCCTTTATATCACCCACCAGACCACGCGATAGGACATTTGCCTTACCGCATGGATCCCAGTTGGCAATAGCAAAAACCTGCTGTTTGGTGGTGGGTAAGTAAAAAATAGCGACTTGTTCCCCATCAACTAACGCGCAGACGCCCGAGTTTTCAATTAAGTCACTTTTGTCGCAAACAATCTGTTCAGAGCTCATAATTTTTCCCCTTTTAACTAAGCGCTTTTTGCGATCAATTTAGTTTTTTCATCGTCGCTTGCAGGACGCATCTGGCCGCGCTCTTCCACAAATACAACATTGCTGTCTTCAGTTTTGGAATTCACGAATTGACGGAAGCGCTTTAGCTTTTCATCATCATTGATAGTGGTTTTCCATTCGCATTGATAGGTCGATACGATATGTGCCATTTGTTGCTCCAGCGTATTGGCAATCCCGAGACTATCGTCGATCACGACTTCTTTAAGGTAGTCTAGGCCACCCTCTAAGTTTTCCATCCAAACCGAGGTGCGTTGCAGGCGGTCTGCGGTTTTAATGTAAAACATTAAAATACGGTCGATATATTTTACGAGCGTTTCATCATCAAGATCTGTGGCAAACAAGTCTGCATGGCGGGGTTTCATGCCACCGTTGCCGCATACATAGAGGTTCCAACCGCCCTCGGTTGCAATAATACCGATATCCTTACTTTGCGCTTCGGCGCACTCTCTTGTGCAGCCTGATACGGCGAATTTTAGCTTATGTGGAGAGCGAAGCCCTTTATAGCGATTTTCGAGATCAATCGCTTGCCCCATGCTGTCTTGCACTCCGTAGCGACACCACGTTGATCCAACACAGGATTTAACCGTACGTACCGATTTTCCGTAGGCATGACCCGTTTCCAAGCCGGCGTCAATTAGCTCTTTCCATATATCAGGCAGCTCGTTAAGGCGCGCACCAAATAAGTCGATGCGTTGGCCGCCGGTAATTTTTGTATACAGGTTGTACTTCTCTGCTACCTGGCCAATGGCAATCAGTTGCGTTGGTTTAATTTCGCCACCGGCTATGCGTGGTACGACCGAGTACGTGCCGTCTTTTTGCATATTTGCTAAAAAAGTATCGTTCGTATCTTGCAAGCCAACATGGTTGTTTTGAAGTACGTAATCATTCCAAGTAGAGGCGAGGATATTGGCCACAGCAGGCTTACAGATATCACAGCCATGTCCATGGCCATGCTTCTCAATGAGTTCATCAAAAGATTTTATTTCGCCAACACGAACCAAGTGGTAAATTTCTTCGCGTGTGTAGGGGAAATGTTCACAAATACTTTTATCAACACTAATGCCGCGTGCTTCCATTTCGCTATCGACAACATTTTTTAACAACGCTGCGCAGCCGCCACAACCTGTTGCGGCTTTGGTTGCATCTTTAACATCAGCAACACTGCAACAGCCTCCGTCAATACAAGAAAAAATATCGCCTTTACTCACATTATGACAAGAGCAAATAGTGGCTGACATCGGCAGTGCTGAAGCACCCAGTGCCGGTGCACCGCCCTCGACATTAGGCAAGATCATACTTTCTGGGTTGTCTGGTAAGTCGATTTCATTCAAGAAATATTGCAATAAGGTATCGTATTCCGCGCAATCACCCACGAGCACCGCACCAATTAGCTTTTTGCTGTCAGCCGAGGTGATGATACGTTTATAGATTTCTTCTTTTTCGTCTGCAAATACATAAGAAATTGCACCAGACGTTTTGCCATGCGCGTCGCCAATTGAACCGACATCAACGCCGAGCAATTTGAGCTTCGTGCTCATGTCGGCGCCTTTGAAGGAGGGTTTTTCTTCTTCGTTACCTAATTGTTTGACGGCCACCTCTGCCATGCGATAACCGGGTGCGACGAGGCCGTAAATCATATTGCCGTAAAGTGCGCATTCACCGATCGCAAAAATATCACTGTCTGATGTCCGGCAATGGTAGTCAATAACGATACCGCCGCGCTCACCGACCTCTAAACCGGTTTTTTTTGCTAACTGGTCATAGGGCCGAATGCCTGCAGAAAACACAATCATATCGGTATCAAGATGCGTATCGTCAGCAAAATGCATGCGTAACTTTGTCTCGTCACCCTGATCATCAATTAATGAGGTTGCCTTTTGGGTATGTACTTTAACATCGAGCGCTTCAATTTTTCGGCGCAGCATTTTGCTGCCGCTATCGTCAAGTTGAACCCCCATTAATCCGGGCGCAAATTCAACAACATGCGTCTCTAAGCCAAGGTTTTTTAGTGCATTGGCGCACTCAAGCCCTAGTAATCCACCACCGACCACAACCCCTATTTTTGAGTCTTGAGCATTGGCTTTAATTTCGCCCAGATCGTCGATAGTTCGATAGGTTAAGCATTCTGGTGATTCAGACCCTTTGATAGGCGGAACGAAAGGGTACGAGCCTGTTGCTAGTACAAGCTTGTCATAAGAAAATTGCCGTCCACTTTGCGTGATCGCTTTTTTGTTGGCGCGGTCAATATCCACGACTGCATCGCCAAAGTGCGCCGCTACTTGATTTTCTTGGTAGAACTCGCGCGTTGTCATCGCAAGTTCGCTGGGATCTTTTCCTGCAAATACCTCAGATAGGTGGACACGATCGTAGGCTGGACGCGTTTCGCTTCCTAAAACTGTAATGTCAGCTTTAATATCAGATTGGATAAGTTGATCAACATAATGGTGACCAACCATGCCGTTTCCCACGACAACGATCTTTTGTGCGCTCATGCATACTACCCTATATAAACAGCTTGAGGTGTCTGTTACTCATGTGAACAGACGGTTATCGCTGTAGTGTTAGCATAGGTTATGCCAGATCAAAGTGGTGCATCTTAAGTTTATGATATATATAACTATTACTATTTTATTGTGTCATTCGATGGGTATTTTATTAGCATATGATTCGCAGGTAGCCCGTTATTGGTGCACTTGGAAATGCCTGAGTGGTTTTTGTGTCACCATATTGGTGCGCTGATTTAGTTGGTATGCTCGATAATAGATAGAGCTTGTTCTTTTATATCTCGTTCAACATCGAGCCAGTGAATCTTGACGCCTTTCTTTTCGATGTTGCGAAACCATTTTTCTTGTTGCTTAGCAAATTGATGGATTGCACTATTCAATTTTTGATACATGTCGTTGTAGCTGAGCTGCCCTTGTATGTGTTGGGTAAGAAATCGATACTCTAGGCCATACAGCTGCAATTGTTGTGGCGAAACTCCCTGATTGAGAAGTGTATCTACTTCCTCAATCATGCCCGCTTTTAAGCGATGTTTTAGGCGTTGCGTGATGCGTTGTCTCGTGATTTCGCGCGGATATTGCAAGCCAATCACGCAGTGGTTAACGGTTGGCCAATGGATTTGGTTAAGTTGTGCTTGGTTAGTTTCTTCTATGAGGATGGCGCGAATTATTCGTTCTTTCGCCTCAAGGTCAGTCGAGTTGTGTTGATCGGGTTTGAGCGCTAATAAGCAATTACGCAATTGCAACATGCTGAGCGATTGCAATGCGTCAGCCCGCTTTGACTTGAAGTCTGCTCGATACAACGTGTAGGCATTGAGCACCGCGTCCAAGTACAAGCCTGTTCCGCCTACTAAAAGGGCTTGTTTCTCTCGGTGTTGAATAGTGGTAAGTGCTTTTGAAAAATCATCAGCGAACTCGAATAAGTTATATTCATAGCCTGCTTTTACGATATCGATTAAGTGATAAGGCGTTGCGCCATATTCGTCTAGATCTTTACCCGTGCCGATGGTCATCCCTTGATACACTTGGCGTGAGTCGGCCGATATGATCTCACCATCGAGTATCTTTGCGAGCGTAACGCCTAATGCCGTTTTACCGCTGGCAGTCGGGCCCAGGATAGTAATCAAACGGGTGGTATTAGTTTTGGTTTTCAGGTCTTTCATTTAGTTTACACAGTGCCTGTGGCCCAATTTAATGAGAACTATTGCAATGCCTTGTGATGTGCCTTTCAGTTTTTGAGAAGAACTAGGTTGTATTGCCTAACTGCAATTGCGAGACTCGGAGCGATCGCGTTAAGCGAAACGATATAATAACAATAAGTTTACCCTAAAGGATGCTTATTAGAATCTAAGCAAGGATTGTCGCTTTGAATTTCGCCAAGCACCAGAGCTGCAAAGCTCTATGTCTTACCCTAGCGTTAATGGCACTTCTCTCACTGCTAAGCGCAAGCGCCGTCGCGCTCGAACGTAAAGTGTTTTGTGTTTGGGACCCGGTTGGGCGCAATGGCCCAGTGATGTCATTTTATTCCGATCTTATTCCTAAAGCGCTCGGCTGGGGTTTAAATATTCGGTTTATCGCTTACACCGATGAAAAAATTGCGGCGAACGAATTTAAGGCGGGTAATTGTGAGGCTGTCTTGTTGAGTGCGATTTTATCCCGTCAATTTGTAAAGTTTGGCGGCACCATGGATGCCATTGGTGCAATTAGCTCGCGTAAGGGTTTGGAGCTTGTATTGTCTACGTTGGCAAGACCGCGCGCGGGCAAACTTATGACACAGGGCGCTTATGAGGTGGTGGCAACTTTCCCGGTAGGGTCTATGTATGCGTTTGTCAGGGATCGTTCAATCAACAGTATCGATGACTTTGCTGGGCGCCGAATTTCCGTATTAAATGATGACCCACAAGCGATGAAGTTCGCAAATTTAGCAGGCGCAACCCCGGTGCCGACAACACTCTCTACGTTTGGACCACAGTTTAATAACGGTAATATCGATATTCTGTTAATGCCCGCCTTAGCCTACAACACCTTTGAGCTCTACTACGGTTTAGGTCAACGTGGCGGCATCATCGATTACCGCTTGTATTACGGCATGCTGCAAACGGTGGCCAAGCGCGACGCGTTTCCCGACGATTTTGGTTTCAAAATGCGTAAATATATTTTATCGCGTTTGAATGCGATTGATAAGCTCGTAAAAGATGCGGAGGCAGAAATACCTGCCAAATACTGGATCAACGTAAGCCAGTTTACCAAAGATGATATTGATCATTTTAGTAAACGGGTCCGCATGAGTTTGAAAAAGGATAAGGTTAATCACGCAACGGCGTTGAAGTTATTGTGGAAGATTCGCTGCCGTTTAGATCGATCGCGCGGTGAGTGCACCACGCCGGAATAACCCGCGCACCTACCCAATCGCTTGCTTACATCGCGCATCGACGCACTAAGCAAACCTTCTTCAGCTTAATTCGCCCCATCGCGCCTTATTGTCCAGCATCAAGCGACGGTAGGGTTGTTTCCGTTATTGGGTAGTGCATTTGATGAAGCGCTCAAGTTTGTGCTGGTTCCCGATGCGTGGTTTGTCGGCTTGTCTTTATCAATCGTCAACAAAATTGCGGGTAACGCAAAGAAGTCGAAGATAAGCGCCAAGGTGATCGAGCAGGCGGTGAAGATGCCCATATAAGCATTCATATTAAATTCTGAGAGGGCGAGAACCGTAAAGCCTGCGACCAGAACAAAGGTCGTCACCCACAGTGCCGTGCCAACCATTGAAAAGGCATATTCTACGGCTTGTTCGGGCGTGTAATTTTTTTCCTTACGCGCGCGTCGGTACTTCGATAAAAAGTGCACCGTAAAGTCGATGACGATACCGAGAATCATACCAACGCCGGTACCAATTGAAATGCCCACATTACCGCTTAAAATGCCCCAAATGCCGAAGGTCGCACCAATCGGGATAATGTTGGGTATGAGACTGACCAAGCCGAGCTTCACTGAGCGTAGCATAATCATCATAATAATGACGATGATAGCTAAAGCATACGCAACGCCGCTGACCATGCTGTCTACGTTCCGTTTACCTATATGCGAGAACATGACATTTGGACTCGCCGCATAGAATGTGTCGATGTCAGTATTCGTTTTGAGCCAAGTCGCGATTTCCTCCTCGAAGGCAAGCGTGTCTATGCTGCTGATATTTTTTAAACCGACCCGAATACGCACGGACGACTTATCAACATTTAGCTGGTTATTAAGGTCGAGACCGAAGGGTAGTGACATTTCATAAAGTAATAAATATTGTGCCGCCAGTTCTTTGTCCTCTGGCAATTTGAAGTATGTTTCATCGTCTTCATGCATGTTCTTATTGAGACGTTTAAAGATCTCCGTGATGGTTTCTACATTTGTCACGACGTCTTTTGTTTTTAACCAATCTGTAAAGGCCTCTAGCTGTTTCAAAAACGCTGGGTCACTGATGCCATCCGATTCACCTTGTTCGAGAGAATACTCAATGGTGTAAATGCCGGTGAGATTGTCGCCAACAAAGTCTGTGTCTTTTCTAAACTCTACTGATTTTTTGAAGTAGCCGATGAATTCATCATTAATCTGGTTTAGTGGAATCGCTGCAAATAAAGCGACAGCAAGTAAGCCCGTGCCCAGCAATACACCTTTACGATGGCCAATCACAAACGTGGCGAGTGTTTGCATTGCCTGGCTTTTGTTTTTGGCGTGTTTCTTGGCGCTGATGGGTAGCACCATCATTAAGGCGGGCAAGAAGAAAATAGATAAAAAGAAAGCGGCGACTACGCCCATGGCAACGGTATTACCTAAATCTCGGAATGGCGGAACTTCGCTAAAATTCATAGTCATAAAACCAAGCACGGTGGTGACGCTGGTAATAAAAACTGGGCTAAGGTTAATGCGAACACTCTCTTGCATTGCAGCGGCTTTTGGCATGCCATTGCGAAGGTTAAATAGAAAAGAGACGAGGATATGGACACAGTCCGCCACGGCCATCGTTGTAATAATCGTGGGAGCACTGGTGGTAGGGCCTGTAAGTGTCCAGCCTAGCCAACCGAACAAGCCGACCGCGGTAATGACGGAGAAAAGAATGACAAATACGGTCGCGAGCGTTGCAGTAAACGAGCGTAACAGCAGATACAGCGTAACAACGATAACGAGCATCATAATGGGCATGAGGTTGGTCATGTCTTTTTGCGCCGCTTCAGAAAAAGCGTTGCCAAGCATCACGCTGCCGGTCATATAGACTTGTAGGTTAGGGTACTTCGCCTCGAATTCTTTAGCCATGTTTCGCGTATATGCAACCACTTCTGGCGTTTCACTTTCGCTCACCTGAGGTAGCTGAACAGTGATATTTACCGCCGTGACATGCCCTTCAGGCGACACTAAACGACGCAGCAAAAGTGGCTCATTTAACGCAACACGAATCACTTTATCTAGGTCTGCCTCGTCTGGAAACTCAACCAAATCATTGACGAGTAGATCGTCTGCTTCTGCCTCAGTATGCTGGTAGTTAGTAATGGAGTCGATACGCGTTGAGTAGGGCACTTGCCAACTTTGTTCGGTAAGATCTTTTACCGCAGCAAGGGTTTCTCTTGAGAAAATATTGCCATCATCAGGCTCGATGACCATCAAAATGTTATCCGATTTGGAATACGTATTTTGAATCGTCTCGAAGGCCACGAGCTGTTCATTATCGTGAGAAAAGAACACGCGGTAATTGGAACTAAACCCGATTGAGGTCGCACCGCTGGCGATGAGTGCCACAATAACCAATGTGCTGATTAAAATTAACCAGCGCAAACGAATTACACCGGCAGCAAACTTGTCTGCATTCATCATGCTATTGCGTCCTATTGATTAATGCCCCCGATAGGTTGAGCATTCGGGTTTCAACTGATAATTGGTTCTATTCTACGTTTGTTTCTTAGAGCTTATTAATGGTTTTATATTGAAAGTAATGTTCCAAATATGGCATAAATGAATTCGATTAAACAAGGCAACAAAATAAGACGGTTGCCGCCGAGCCTTTAATGCAACTAATTCTGGGGGGCTAGATGCAAGATTTAAACGAAATGGCTATTTTTGCTGTGGTAGTTGGATCGGGTAGTTTTACGAAAGCTGCTGATAAATTGAAGTTGCCGAAATCGACCGTGAGTCGTAAGGTCTCACAACTTGAAAAACGGGTCGGCGTGCGTTTAATAAATCGCACGACTCGAAATTTGAAGCCTACTGAAACGGGTAAGCTGTACTATCAAAACTGTGTAAAGATGCTCGAGCAGGCAGAAGAGGCCGATCGGGTCGTCAATAATATGCAAGCCGAACCGAGTGGGCGTTTGCGCATTGGTACCCCTTTGTCATTCGGTACCCCATTTTTTGTTTCTACTATTAAAGACTTTTTACAAGCGCATCCAAAGATCGATATTGAAATCATTTCTGATAACAAATCACTTGATATGTTAGAGGCGGAATTAGATATCTCATTTCGTGTTGGCCCATTGACTGATTCGAGTTTGGTGACACGTAATTTGGGGACAGCTCGATTGTCGTTGTGTGCCTCACCGGAATTTATAAAGAAGAACGGGAAGCCAAAAAGCTTAGATGATTTAAAGCGGTTTACCTGTATTGAACATCCAGATGCACCATGGGTGTTTCGTGGGAAAAATGGCCAAGAAGAATGTGCGGATATGAAGCATCGTCTAATGGCAAATGATATGGAACTGATTCGCAAGGCCACGTTAGACGGCTTTGGTATTAGCGCAATACCTCAAATATTAATTGCAGACGATGTCAGGGCAGGGAAGCTTGAGCTGTTATTGCCTGGCACGCCGTTCATGGAGCGAACATTTTATCTGGTTTACCCTAGTCGTCGTGAGCCGCCTTCAAAGGTCGTTGCCTTTACAGAATTCTTGCTTGAACGCACTCAGCCAGTGCCGCCTTGGGAGCAGTTATCCGATGTGTTTGAGGTTGAGTCAGAGGCTTCAGTCTAGTCGCGTTAATAGGCATAATAGACCTGGGTTTGGCGAGGAAGAACAATGAGCGAGGATGATTTATTTACCGGTGAGATGGAAGGCGTAAAACCGCTCCGTCAAAACCGTGCGCGCTTGCATAAGGTTGATGAGGATACGCCGGGTAAGGCTGTCCGTCGCGCGTCTGCGGTCAGTCAGAAAGCCAAGCTCGATCCTTTAGCGTCTGATAATGTGCAAGAACTCAAGTCTAATGATGTACTGGAATTTCAGCGTCCCGGGTTACAGCATGGCGTATATAAAAATTTGCGTTTGGGACGTTACGATATCGAGGCGCGATTAGACCTGCATCGCATGACAGTTGATGAGTCGCGCCGAGAAGTTTTTCAGTTTTTGCGCCAATGCCGCAAGTACGAATTACGTACCGTGATTATTCTTCATGGTAAAGGCGATCGAAACCCAGACAAAGTAGCGACCATCAAAAGTCATCTAGCGGTCTGGTTACCGCAAATTGAAGAGGTGTTAGCGTTTCACTCCGCCCAAAAACAACACGGCGGCACCGGCGCGGTTTACGTAATGCTTAAAAAAGGCGAACGCAGCAAACAGACGAATCGGGAAAGATTTGGCTTGCGGTAGGCGGCTGCATTGCCCGCGCTTAGCCTAGCATTGCACCTTGCCTCTGTTCGCTTTGATTTGGCTGCGTTGCGTCTTTTTATCCATGCGTTTTTTTTGTGAGTTTCTACTCGGTTTGGTTGGGCGGCGTGTTTTCTGGATTACGCCGACCGCTTGTATTAAACTGCGCAGCCTGTTGAGCGCATCCTCGCGATTTTTCTCTTGAGTCCGAAATTTTTGCGCCTTTATGATGAGTACACCTTCCTTACTAATTCTGCTGTCCTTTGAATTTATAAGCCTATCTTTGTAAAAGTCAGGTAGTGATGAACTTGGGATATCAAAGCGTAAATGAATGGCGGAACTTACCTTATTAACGTTTTGGCCACCTGCACCTTGTGCACGAATAGCCGACAACTGAACTTCGTCATCTGGAATGATTACATTGGTTGATACGATTAAGGACATACTGGGTGGACTCGACGGTTTATTTACATCGCGGACTGGGCATGCATTATATACTCGGCGCTGGTGTCCATCGCAGCATATTTTTGAGAATGTATTATGAGTTTTGATAGTTTAGGTTTATCAGCACCGATTTTAGAAGCCGTTGCAAAACAAGGTTATGATCAACCATCCCCAGTACAAGCTCAGGCGATTCCTGCCATTTTGCAAGGGCGTGATGTCATGGCCGCCGCGCAAACGGGTACCGGCAAAACCGCGGGCTTTACGTTGCCCTTGTTAGAGATGCTCGCTGACGGTCCTCGACCAAAAACGAATCAGGTGCGTGCACTTATTTTGACACCGACTCGAGAGCTGGCCGCACAAGTGAGCGACAGCGTTATAAAGTACGGTGCAAATTTACCCTTGCGATCAGCCGTTGTGTTTGGGGGGGTCAAAATAAACCCACAAATGATGAAACTCAGAAAAGGGCTGGATGTGCTCGTTGCGACACCTGGGCGGCTGTTAGATTTGCACACTAAGAATGCAGTGAAATTCGATAATTTAGAAGTGTTCTTGTTAGATGAAGCCGACCGTATGCTTGATATGGGGTTCATTAATGACATTAGAAAGGTGATTGCCTTATTACCTAAGCGCCGACAGAACTTGTTGTTTTCGGCAACGTTTTCAAATGATATTCGCCAGCTTGCAAAGGGCTTGATCAATGACCCGATTGAAATATCTGTATCGCCCAAAAATAGCGCGGCGACGACGGTTGAACAGCAAGTTATTCCCGTTGATAAAGCGAAGAAGGCGGCCCTGCTGATTGAGCTCATAAAAGAGAAGAATTGGTATCAGGTATTAGTCTTCTGCCGAACAAAACACGGGGCTAATAAGCTCGCTTTTCAGTTGAACAAAGCAGACATTAAAGCGGCGCCCATTCATGGTAATAAAAGCCAGGGTGCCCGAACGCGCGCGTTGGCAGAATTTAAAACAGGCGATATTCAAGTATTGGTTGCCACCGATATCGCTGCTCGTGGCATTGATATTGATCAGCTTCCACAGGTCGTGAATTTTGATTTACCTCATGTCGCTGAGGATTACGTTCACCGCATTGGTCGAACGGGTAGAGCAGGGTCGACTGGCCAGGCCGTTTCCTTAGTTTGTGCCGCCGAACAGAAAGAGCTTTTTGGTATTGAACGCTTAATTCAACAAGTGATTCCGCGTCGTGGTATATCAGGCTTTACGCCGAGAGAAAAACTGGCCGATTCGCCGACCAACTTTAAACCCGTAAAACCGAAAAAAGCTAAAAAGCCGAAAACAAATACAGCGGCCAATTCGGCGGGTAAAAAAACAAGTAAAGCCTCGGGTAAATTTTGGGAAAAACAAGCCGAAGAGCGAAAACAAAACCGCTCTGCACGTTCAAAGTCAGAGCATTCCAAACCAGAGAGCTCTAAATCAGAGCATAAGGACGGCCCGCGTTCAGACAAGTCAAGCGCCAAACATGCGCACACAAACAGCACGAGGCGTTCAGAAAACAAGCCAAAGTCACCGGGCTCGAATAATAAATCTGGCGGCTCATATAGGCCAAGAAAGCGGCCCGCAAAGCCGGATTAGTGGTTTGTAGCGCCGCGAAAACAATCAAAGATCGTAGCATTCAGTTTGCTTGAGCTATAGGTCAAACGTTAAGTTATCATGCGCGATTGTAAATGTTTCTGGAAGGCTTTGCTTTCGTTCACGAAGCCATACGTCTAGGTCATGGCCAATATGGGTTAAGACGATTTGTTTCGATTGCAGTTTACTTTGGATCATCAGAACGTCATCTAAATTATTATGTCCTTTACTTTTATGACCGGGAATAAAAGAGCAATCAATAATGCATAAATCTAAGTCAGTTTTGTCGAAAAAGTCATAGGTTTTTTGGGGTAGACCTTTTGTGTCAGTTAGATAAGCGATCCGTTTATTGTTTATCTCAAAGTAATAGCCAAAAGTCGGCAAAGAATGCTGCATAGGCAAGGGGGTTATATTTACGGCACCTAAAGAAAATGATTTAAATTCTGCCTGATGTTTGAAATGTAGTATGCCCGGATGTTTATATAAATCGGCGCAGCCATTTGGATCCGGCGGCGAATAGACCGGTATTTCAAGATTCTTGCCCCACCGAAGATGGAATAAACCCTGCACATGGTCTGGATGAAAATGTGTCAAGATTATTCCCGTCAAAGTGCCTGCTGGAAAGCGTTGATGAAGGTTCACTTGCCCCGCATCGATTAAATAACGATGGCCATCAAATTCGAGCAGGGCGCTGCAAGGTGTGCGGACCATGCTCATATCTCTCTCTGCCAATATGCAATATTTACAGTGGCAACCGTAGACGGGCATTCCGGCGGCATTTCCGGTGCCTAGTAAGGTTAGTTTTGCCATCATTCAGTTCTCGGCTCAGTGTAAAAAAAGAGGCGCACTATGGTGAGCCAGGTTGCACAACAATCTGTGTCATATCACTTCGAAAGCGCGTAATTACGTATTCTAAAGGCCTACCTGTGGACTGCGATGTATTGATACTTTTCACGCGCAGAACCGGCAGATTCTTTGGAATGTTTAATACCCTGGTATCATCGGGGTGGGGCATGACGGATGTAATCTTACTTTCTGTTCTATGCAGTTGCTGCTGGTAATGAAGCTCGATAAAACTATGCAGAGACCCTTCATGGTAATCATTCAGAATTTTTGGCAGCTCACGATGGGGTAGAAAGTGCGATGCGACGCAAAACGGAGTTGACTCGGTTTCCCGGAGCATTTCAAGAAATACCAAGGGCGCTCCTTCATCAATAGCTAACGCTTTTGCCACGCCGCCCCTTGCAAAGACGCGCTGTTTTCTGATGACTCGGCTAGAGGCCAAGATACCTTGTGCCTCGAGCGTTTCGGTTAAACGGGTGCGCGAGGCAATCGGATAGTGTATTGAGGGCGCTCGGACAATCGTACCCTTGCCATGATGCCGTTCTACCACACCCTCTTTAATTAGCTCGTCAACGGCTCGACGCAGTGTATGGCGGTTTACGTTATAAATAGATGACAGTTCGAATTCAGAGGCGAGCAGGTCACCGGCTTTGTTGTAATTCTCGATGTCACGACTTAGGGCCTCTTTAATTTGCATGTAAACCGGGGTTTGTCGCTGTTTTTTCTGCTGTGTTGTTGACATGAAAGCGCCTTAATTCAGTTCAATATGGAAGCTCAATCCATGTTGTTCGAACCCAAGTTGGCTGTAAAACTGGTGTGCATGAATGCGATTTTTATTCGACGATAACGTCATTTTATAGCAGTTATTTTCTCGGCAAGTCGTCATAGCATGTTGCATCATGAGGGTACCGATGCCTTTATTCTGGTGGTCATTATGCACGCAAACACCCTCAACAATTCCTGAGGGTGCACCTCCGTGGCCTAGGTTGTTCATGATCAAAAGGCCAAAGACACCGAGAATGTTCTTAACGTTATTATTGCCGCTATGCTGTTTATTGCTCGCGATATAGAAACGATAAAATGGATAGGAATGTATCTTTTTTAATATCGTTTTCGCTTGGTCCAGGCTTACCGCCAATCCATTATCCATATCAGACTGATTGTACAGTTGTAATACCTGAGGCAAGTATTCGTTTGTCATCTCTCTGATAGTGATTTGTGGCATTGCTTATCCTAGGTTTTAGAATTTCTCTGTCACTATAGACCGCTTATATGCCATTTATATTTCAATGTGTGCGTCTTGTTTCAACACCTTCCGATTTTTAAGCCTTCAAAAAAACGTCATTTAAGCGTCACAAATCTGCAACACCTTTCCTTCAACTTATCTATACAAGTTGAGGGAGAGCAATTCTTATGAACGCAATACATGTTGAAAACCTGACAAAGAACTTTAATGCCAAAGTATTGGATAACGTGAGTTTTGATGTTCAGTCAGGGGAATTATTAGCATTAATTGGCCCCTCCGGTTCAGGTAAGTCGACGCTCATGCGGCACCTATCAGGTTTAGTAACCGCCAACAAAGGTAGTGAGTCAACGATTTCAATACTTGGAAATTCTATTCAGTCGTCTGGCAAATTAGCTAAAAATGTTCGTGCATCGAGGGTGAAAGTTGGCTGTGTTTTTCAGCAGTTCAATTTAGTAAATCGTCTCACCGTGTTGACCAACGTGCTCATTGGTGCACTCGGCACTATTCCAGCTTGGCGCGGTTATCTTGGATTTTTTACGCAAGAAGAAAAGGCGCGGGCGCTAGACGCCTTAGATCGCGTGGGTTTGCGTGAGCACGCCCACAAAAAAGCGGCCCATTTATCCGGTGGTCAGCAGCAGCGGGTAGCGATTGCGCGCGTGCTAATGCAAGAAGCGGACGTGATCTTGGCGGATGAGCCGATTGCCTCTCTTGATCCTCGGTCCGCTCGGGTCGTCATGGATATGCTAGAAAAAATTAATAAAACTGACGGTAAAACCGTCATTGTAACCCTACATCAAGTTGATGTGGCCAGGAAATATTGCCCTCGAATTGTCGCATTGCGAGAAGGGAAGGTGTTTTTTAATGGTGCACGTGAACAACTCACGGATGAGGTGATGTTTTCTCTTTATGAGGAAGATGCAAAGGAGATGTTAAATCATGAAAGTCCCGAACTCTCACCAATGGTAGAGACTCTCGCTGCGGCTGGCTAAAACACAAAGGAAATCTAACAATGTTTAGTACTATGAAAAGAATTGCATTGGCACTGCTAGTAGCTGTGACCGCGCAAAGCGTTGCTTATGCAGAAGAAGTGAAACAACTTAATTTCGGCATTATTTCGACTGATTCAACGCAAGTTCTGCGCGATACATGGACGCCGTTTCTCGAAGATATGAGCAAAAAGATGGGCGTTGAAGTGAAGCCTTTCTTTGCCAGTGACTATGCCGGCATTATCCAAGCAATGCGATTCGATAAGGTTGATGTTGCTTGGTATGGAAATAAATCTGCAATTGAAGCTGTTGATCGTTCAGGCGGTGAGGTGTTTGCTCAAACCGTAGACAATGAAGGTAACCCTGGTTATTGGAGCCTATTGCTTGCGCACAAGGACAGCAAATTGAATTCTGTTGAAGATATCATCAAATACAAAGGCGAATTGACCTTTGGCAATGGTGATCCAAATTCAACGTCTGGTTTTTTGGTACCTTCTTACTATGTATTCGCGAAAAATGATCTTGATCCGAAAAAGGCATTCAAGCGCGTAACGAATGCAAACCACGAGACGAACGCACTGTCAGTTGCAAACCAAAAAGTTGATTTCGCAACGAACAACACAGAAAACCTTCGTCGAATTGAAGAGAAATTCCCAGAAAAATTCGAAAATATCAAGGTCATTTGGCAGTCACCACTCATTCCTTCTGACCCAATCGTATGGCGTAAGAATTTGCCAGAGTCTGCAAAAACCAAAATCTATGACTTTTTTATGACTTACGGTAAGTCAGGCGATAAAGAAGAGTTAGCAAATCTGGACCGTCTGCAGTGGCTTCCTTTCCGCGCATCAAGTGATGATCAACTTCTACCAATCCGCCAGCTGTCTTTGTTTAAAGATCGTTTGAAAATGATCAAATCTGGAAGCCAAGATCCAATGGCACTGGCTGAAATTGATGAGAAGTTAGCGGTTCTAAACCGACGCATGGCTGCGCTCTCTGTCTTAGCTAGTAACTAACTTCATCCTACTTTTTTAACTTTTGAGCGATCCAAGGACGGGTCGCTCAAGCTAAACGAAAAGATAATTATGTCAACAGTCGCGCTTGAATCAGAAAATTCAATGAATAAACCAATGAAGTATGGGTTTTATATACTTCTTTGCGTCATCCTTGCTTGGGCATGGCAAGGTGCTGAAATGGATCTGGGTCTGCTTATTGAAGACTCTGGCAATATGTGGATCCTTATCAATGATTTTTTCCCTCCAAACTTTACTGAGTGGGAGTTATACGTCGAAGAAATGATTGTGACGATCCAAATTGCGATATGGGGCACGCTCTTAGCTATTGTGGCTTCAATTCCATTTGGTGTTTTATCCTCACAAAACCTAGTGCCGAGTTGGGTATATCAACCCGTTCGTCGGTTGATGGACGCGGCGCGCGCAATCAATGAGCTGGTATTCGCGATGATATTCGTTGTTGCCGTGGGTCTTGGTCCTTTCGCGGGCGTTATGGCCTTGTTTATTCACACGACGGGTGTTCTCGCGAAGTTATTCTCCGAAGCTGTTGAGGCGATCGAAGCGCAGCCTGTTGAGGGGGTGCGAGCAACCGGCGCTAACGGCGTTCACGAAGTGATATACGGCGTAATACCACAAGTATTGCCCTTATGGATTTCTTACTCGTTATACCGTTTTGAGTCCAACTTAAGATCAGCAACGGTTCTAGGGATCGTTGGAGCGGGCGGTATTGGTGTGCTTTTATGGGAATCAATTCGTGGCTTCATGTATCCGGAGGCATGCGCCATTATTTTAATTATTATTATTTCGGTTTCTCTCCTCGATATGTGCTCACAGGTCGTACGTAGACGCTATATCTAACCGTATTTGAGACCCAAATTAAACACTCTTATTTTACTGAATTTTTTTGAAAACAGGGCGTTAGAACTTGTCTAGACAAGTTCTAACGCATTCAAATAATAGCTTTTAGAAAGGCGACTAGTGTGAAAACAAATTCTGAGTCAAGCGCTGGCATAACGAACCGGCAACTGCTGCTGTCTCTCTTATCAAAGAGCGATAGCGAGTCCGTAAAGCAGGCGTGGGAGTCTCTGGACGTCGCACCTGAATATTCACTTCTTAAGCGACCAGAGGTTGGCATGGTGATGGTCAAGGCAAAAGCCGGTGGCAATGGTACAAACTTTAACATGGGTGAAATGACGGTTACGCGCACCGTACTGCAGTTGAGCGGTCACCAGGTTGGTTACGGTTACATCGCAGGGCGAGACAAAGAAAAGTCCCTTACAGTCGCATTGATTGACGCCTTGTATCAACTTTACGAATGGCAAAGCGCGATTGAAGAGAAAATAATGAAACCTTTAGAACGAGCGCTACAAAACGCCCAAAACAAGCATAAGCAGAGAGTAGATCGTACCAAAGTGAATTTCTTCACAATGGTCCGCGGAGAATAAACATGACAAGCATTCAGTTGCTCAGCGCGTTTGAAAACCCCGTTCAGGATGCACAGGTTGTGTTTCGCGCGTTATTAAAATCAATGTCTGAACCGGGCACGCCTGGCACGACCAATAGTATGGACCTGCCAGGTATGGGTCCCGATACCCAAATTCATGCATCGACTTGGGCAATTGCTCAAGCGCTGTTTGATTATGATACATCGGTTTATTTATCGGCCAATATGCATACAGAGTCCTTGGCAAAGTCCATACAGTTTCAAACCGATGCTGGCATCACTGAGCATATCGAGAATGCCGATTTTGCAATTATTAGCATTGAGGAATTAACTGATTTGACGCGCTTTAACCCAGGGTCAATTGAGGCACCTCACGAATCTTGTACGCTCGTTATTCAGGTTCAGGGCTTCAATGAAACTAACGCTTTTGAGATTCGTGGTCCGGGAATTAAGGGCTCGCGGATGATTTCAATTGATGGGCTCACTAAAACACAACATGACATGATTATGGCTAACCAACAATTATATCCCTGTGGTGTGGATTTGATTTTTTGTGCACCAACGGAATTTATCGCATTGCCCAGAACCACGCGCCTTGTGCCCGCATCACAAGACCAAGGAGAACCCGTATGTATGTAGCCGTCAAAGGGGGCGAGAAAGCCATTGATGAAGCGCATCAGTTTTTGGCTGAGAAACGTCGCGGTGAAACCCGCATTGAAGCGCTAAGTGCCGAGCAAATTTCCCAGCAACTAGGGCTCGGCGTTGATCGAGTCATGACGGAGGGCTCGCTTTATGATCGAGAGCTCGCAGCCCTCGCTCTGAAACAAGCGATGGGGGACAGTGTTGAGGCTATTTTTCTTTTGCGTGCATACCGAACCACACTGCCGCGTTTTGGCACGTCAACGCCTATTGAAACTGATGCAATGCGGGTAGAGCGTCGTATCAGTGCGACATACAAAGACGTGCCGGGTGGGCAAGCCTTGGGACCTACTTTTGATTATACCCATCGGTTGTTAGATTTTGCGTTGCTTGCAGAGGGCGAGTCTAAGCTCACTCACCATGATAGCAGTACCCAATCAGTTGAATCGAAACTCGCAGATAATGCCGAATCGTCGGTTAATGATGAGGCTTACCAGAGGGTGTCAAACTTTCTGCGGCAAGAAGCCCTGCTAAAAGAGCAGTTTAAGCTGAGTGGAAAAGCCGTCGATATTACCCGAGAGCCTCTCAAATACCCTTGTCCGAGAGATGGCAGATTGCAAACCTTGGCGCGCGCGGATGAAGGCTTCTTAATTGCGTTAGCATATTCCACCCAGAGGGGGTATGGACGAACGCATCCATTCGCAGGTGAAATTAGGATGGGTTATGTAGAGGTAAATTTGTTCATTGAAGAGCTTGGTTTTGACCTTTGCTTAGGCGAAATTTGTGTCACTGAATGCGATATGATTAATCAGTTTGCAGGGAATGAGCAAGAGCCTCCGCAGTTTACCAGTGGTTATGGTGTAAGTTTTGGATTCTGTGAACGCAAGACGATGGCGATGGCGTTAGTCGATAGATCGCTCCAAGCTGAAGAGCTAGGGGAAGTCGTCGATACGCCAGCGGCGCAAGCGGAATTTGTCTTATCGCATTGCGACAATGTTGAGGCTTCCGGATTCGTATCGCATTTGAAGCTCCCACATTACGTTGACTTTCAATCTGAATTAGCGCTCGTTAGAAAAATGCGTGAAGAGTTTTTTGATTCAAAAGAACGAGAAGGTCAAGTCACAAGTAATGACACAGATCTAGAGAACTCACTTACTGAACAGACGGGGGCATCACGTGCCTAATCAAAGCGAATATAACTTTGCCTATTTAGACGAACAAAGTAAACGGACCATTCGTCGTGGTTTGTTAAAAGCGGTTGCAATTCCGGGTCATCAGGTGCCTTTTGCGGGGCGCGAGATGCCTATGCCTTACGGTTGGGGAACGGGTGGTGTTCAAGTAACCGCGAGTATCCTGGGTGCAGATGACTGCTTGAAAGTAATAGATCAAGGCTCTGATGATACGACGAATGCGGTCAGTATTCGACGCTTCTTTGACAAAACGGCGTTGGTAGAGACGACCACCGACACAGAAGCGGCTACCGTTATTCAGACTCGTCATCGAATACCTGAGCAGCCTCTCACGAACAATCAAATTCTTGTTTTTCAAGTGCCTATTCCTGAACCTTTGCGCTTTATTGAGCCGAGTGAGTCCGAAACGATGAAGATGCATGCGCTCGAAGAGTATGGCGTGATGCATGTAAAACTATATGAGGATATTGCTCATCATGGTCATATCGCGACTACTTATGCCTACCCTGTGCATGTAAATGGACGATATGTGATGGATCCATCACCGATACCAAAATTCGATAATCCAAAGATGCATATGAGTGATGCCTTGTTGTTGTTTGGAGCAGGGAGAGAAAAGCGACTCTACGCAATTCCGCCATATACAGATGTCAAAAGCTTAGACTTTGATGATCATCCTTTTGAAATACAACAATGGGATCAAAGCTGTGCTTTGTGTGGTTGTGAACATTCGTTTCTTGACGAGGTGATCGTAAATGATGAAGGCGAACGCATGTTTGTCTGTTCAGACTCCCACTTCTGCCAACAGCGTGTTAACGCGAAACTCAATATGAGCGAGGCCGTTGAGGTATGAAAAAACCGATTCTAGAAGAAAACGCCGTTTTATCCGTTCAGAGCTGCCAAAAACTTTATGGTATTAATCGTGGCTGCCAAGATATTAATTTTGACCTATATCCGGGTGAGGTACTCGGTATTGTTGGTGAGTCGGGCTCAGGAAAGTCGACGCTATTGAATTGCTTAAGTGGTAATAATCAACCTGACCATGGCGCTATTATATACCGCGATTCGGTAGGTATGGCGCAAGATATCTATGAGATGAATGAGGCGCGTCGGCGTTTGCTGATGCGATCCGAATTTGGCATCGTCAAACAAAACCCGAAAGATGGCTTACGCATGCGCGTAAGCGCCGGTGCAAATATTGGTGAAAGATTAATGGCGGTAGGGGACCGGCATTATGGCGATATTCGAACTAAAGCAGGTGATTGGCTCACACAAGTTGAGATGCCAAAAGATCGCTTAGATGATATGCCGTTTGAATTCTCGGGTGGCATGCAGCAACGCCTTCAAATAGCCCGAGTGTTGGTGACAAGGCCTCGCCTTGTGTTAATGGATGAGCCAACCGGCGGGCTTGATGTGTCTGTTCAGGCTAAGCTACTTGATTTGATTCGCTCCTTAGTGAGCGAGTTGAACTTATCGGTCATTATGGTAACGCATGACCTCGCTGTCGCCAGATTGCTTTGCGACCGTCTACTCGTTATGCAGCAGAGTCGCGTGATTGAACAGGGTTTGACTGATCAGGTGCTCGATGACCCACAGCATCCATACACACAATTACTCGTCTCATCAGTGTTGACACCATAAGGGTTACATTATGTCTTATGTTTCTGAAAATAGCGCGATTGTTACTCGTAACGATGGCGCATTATTAACGATTCAGAATTTGTACAAACAGTTCGAATTACATACGCAGAAAAATACCAGTATTCCCATCTTTAATGACTTATCACTGGTCTTTAAAAAGAGTGAATGTACGGTATTAGTGGGGCCAAGTGGCTTAGGAAAAAGTACGCTGTTGAAGTGCCTATATGGTAACTACAAAATAGATCAGGGCGAGGTTCTGGTTCATTTTGACGACGAAAACGTAGACATGGCAACGTGTAGCGCACAAATGATTAATGCACTGCGCAGGAACGTGATTGGCTATGTTAGTCAGTTTCTTCGGGTGATTCCCAGAGTACCAGCCATTGATCTAGTTTCTGAGCCGCTAATCTCCCAAGGGTGTGCTCCTGAGCAAGCTATCGAAAAAGCACAGGTCATGTTGCGTCGCTTATCTATTCCCGAGAATCTCTGGAATCTATCGCCTACAACATTTTCTGGTGGTGAGCAGCAACGCATCAATATTGCGCGAGGTTTTATCGCAGATTACCCAATTCTTCTCTTAGACGAACCAACAGCGTCTCTTGATCACCGCAACGTACAGGTTGTAATTGAATTGATACACGAGGCTAAAGCCCATGGTACTGCCATTGTTGGTATTTTCCATGACGAGCATGTCCGCGATCAGGTCTCGGATGTCACCATTAATTTAGCTGAGGTTGCGCAATGACCAACACTGTTCTTACAAACGCCACTATTGTTCTTCCGGATGAGGTAATCCACGGAACGGTCACTTTAAAAAATGGCCAAATAGAGGATGTTAGCGAGACATTATCAAGCGTGCCAAGTGCGTTTGATTGTGAAAATCAATATTTGATACCCGGCCTCGTCGAGTTACATACTGACAATTTAGAGAAGCATTTTGTCCCACGTCCTAAAGTAACCTGGCCGGGGCAACCGGCTGTGATTGCACACGATTCACAGCTTATTGCATCGGGTATTACAACGGTCTTTGACGCGATCGCTCTGGGCGATGTAAATGAAAATAGTCAGCGTCTTGAGAATCTGCAGCTGATGATCGATGCCCTCAAACAAGCCAGTACTGACGGCTTATTCCGTGCTGAGCACATGCTGCACCTCCGATGTGAGGTCTGTCATGAGGACGTTCTAAATTTATTTGAAGACTTAATTGAGACACCTGAGGTTCACTTAGTGTCGTTGATGGACCATTCCCCCGGTCAGCGTCAATTTACCAACATGGACAAATACCGCACCTATTATCAGGGCAAATACCATTTTAATAGCGATGAGCTTGAGCGCTTCATTGAGAAACAAAAAGGGAATAGCCTGCAATACAGCGATAAACACCGGCGCGGCATTGTGGATATTTGCAATAAGCTGAATATTCCCATGGCAAGCCATGACGATGCAACGCAAGCGCACGTGGAAGAATCAGCTCGGATGGGAATGAGAATCGCTGAATTTCCAACAACAGAGGTAGCGGCAAGTTTGTCCCACGAAAAAGGCATGGCTGTGATGATGGGGGCCCCCAATGTCGTTCGTGGCGGATCTCACTCTGGGAATATTGCTGCGCACGAACTAGCACGTATTGGTGTGCTGGATATTTTGTCCTCCGACTATTGCCCCGCAAGTATCTTGCACGCTGCATTCGTTCTTAAAAACCTCGAAAACGATCATGATATATCCTCAGCGATTAATACCGTTTCGCGTAACCCAGCCAAAGCAGCCAAATTAGATGACCGTGGCGAAATCTCAATTGGAAAACGCGCCGATTTAGTATTAGTGAAAGAAGTGAATGATTTTCCTTTGGTTTCACACGTCTGGTCGCAAGGCGTGCGCTGTTTCTAGGATTGTTTATGAGTACTAGCGAAACTAAAAAAAACAAGTTGTTTTATGTCGTCGGGGCATCAGGCAGCGGTAAGGATTCGATTCTTAACTGTTTTCGTACGCGCTCAAATGATGATGTTGCGTCACCTGTTCTTATTGCCCACCGTTATATTACGCGTGAGGGCAGTAACGATGAGGATTCTATTTATCTCTCAGAGCAGGAGTTTGCTTTGCGCGAAAAAAGTGGACTTTTTTCCATGTCATGGCAGGCAAACGGTTTGCATTACGGCATAGGAAAAGAAGTGGAACATTGGCTCTCCGAGGGGTTTTCTGTGCTGGTGAATGGTTCTCGTGCTTATTTGCCGCAAGCGGAAACTAGGTTTGGAGGGAGACTGCACTCCATTTTAGTGTCAGTACCCGAGGAGGAATTGCGAAACCGTTTATTTCAACGCTCGCGTGAGAATGAAGCTGAAATAGAGCAACGCCTGCTGCGACATCGCACTTTTGCCGATTCAGTATGCTGTGACAGTGAGCTGTCAAACATGGATTCGATAGATTCTGTAGTAGATACCTTGGAGAGCATCATGCGCGCAGAGATGTATCCAGCGGCGGTTAAAAATTCACTTCAAGAGGTATGATCGAATTATTATGACGAGCATAAAAAAAGCGATTTCGAGTGCTGAATTAGGGGATACACCGTTAATAGGAAAGGGTGCAAACGTCCGTGATAGCAGCCTCGGATATGCCTGTGAGATTGGTGAACGTTGTGAGGTCGTGAACACGGTTATGGATGATTACTCTTATATCTCCCGTGATTCGGATATCATCAATTCATTTGTTGGGAAATTTTGCTCTATTGCGGCGCACACCCGAATCAATCCTGGTAATCATCCACTAGAGCGCGCCGCAATGCATCATTTTACCTATCGGGCTTCTCGGTATGGCTTTGGTGAGGATGAACCTTCATTTTTTGAATGGCGAGCGGCTTCACCTGTTCGCATTGGGCATGACGTTTGGGTGGGTCACGGCGCAGTTATTATGGCGGGCGTTAGCATTGGAAACGGTGCAGCTATTGGCGCAGGCGCCATCGTCACGAAAGATGTTCCAGCATTCTCGATTGCTGTGGGTAACCCAGCGAAAGTAATTCGAAAACGTTTTAATGATGAGCTCATTGAGAAATTAGAGCGCTTGGCTTGGTGGGACTGGCCTGCTGAAACTCTCGCTGAGCGGCTTGTAGATTTTCGTGCGTTGAGCACAGAACAGTTTGTTAATAAATATCTTCCAGAAGATAGGCATTGACAGCATCTCTCAGTTCCGGGAGTAGTGCCGGCAGATATGCGCTCGTATTCGGGTTAGGGATAACTTGTACAATTGGCTACGCTACGGTTCTCTACTCTTTTAGCCTTTTGTCGATCGAGATTGAAAAGGCATTTAATTGGACCAATGAATTTATCTTTGGTGTCTATTCATTGGGTGTATTTTTAACGGGTCTGGTGGCTACATATGTTGGTCGTCTTATTGACCGGCAAGGTGCGCGTCTACCCATGTGTATGGGTTCTATCCTGGTTTCGTTGAGTTTCTTTGGACTCTCAATCATGGATAGTAAAGTTGAGTTTGTATTCTTCATGCTCACTTTGGAAGTGGTGTCGATTCTAGTTATTTATGAATCGGCTTTTGTTGCCCTGACACAATCAATGGGTCAAGAGGCCCGAAAAGCAATATCCCAAATCACCTTGATTGCAGGCTTTGCGTCAACGATAGCTTGGCCACTTATTTCAGAGCTTCTGAAATATACAGATTGGCGTGGTGTCTATGTTTGTATGGCGCTGTTGCATATATGTGTCTGCCTGCCTATTCACTGGCTAGTCGTAAAACCGATAGTCAGCCACAAGTATCGGCATAAACCCGATTCGCAAGTAACGCATGACATAGGTGTAGGAAGGGATCGAGTAACTGAAGTCTTGATTGCCGTCGCATTAGGCTTGGCTGCCTTTACGGTAGTGGGTTTACAAATACACTTATTCGTCATTTTTGATCACTTACATGTGTCCGAACGCATTGCTATCATTGCTGGCGCTTTGATTGGGCCATTTCAGGTAATCTCGCGGCTCACAGACATGTTTCTTACCCGATATATTACCGCATATCACGTGGGTCTTATCTCAATTAGCGCAATGACGATTGGTTTGATGTTTTTGATAGCCACTCAAGCAATTACGCCATTAAGTGCTTTATTGTTTGCGATCTTCTTCGGGATCGGTCAAGGACTTACAAATATTGTACGTGGAGCACTTCCCCTGCAATTTTTTGGGGTTTCCGGCTATGGCAAAATTACAGGCCGTATGAACAAATACAGGCTTTTTTTGACGGCGCTCGCACCGATAAGCTTTGCTTATGTCATAGACCGAGTAGGCGTTTTAGCTTTAATTATATGCTTAATAGCCGTTTGCATCGTCTCAGCAGGATTGCTGCGTATTGCAACGCAGCGCTATTGCCAGCGGTAGTGGCAAGCAGAGTAATAATGCGTTGGTCAGTCAGTTTAAGCGATAACAGAATAAAAAAGTGTTTTCTTGCTATCGCTAATTCGTTGAAGGGTAGTTTCGAGCACGAGCAAAATAAAAAGGCCTAGTTCAACGAACTAAGCCTTTAAATAAGTGGTGGCTACACCTAGATTCGAACTAGGGACCCCATCATTATGAGTGATGTGCTCTAACCAACTGAGCTATGTAGCCAAATCTTACTGCAAGCTGTTTAAGCCGACAAAAGAAGGCGCGTATTTTGTTGTTTTTGCCTTGTGATGTCAAGAGCGCGAAGCCAATAAAATACGCTTAATTTAAGGTATCTCACAACCCACTATTTTTCTAATAAAATTAGTGATTTAACGAGGCTTACACGTTGAATCTGAAGTGCACAACATCGCCATCCGCAACGATATAATCTTTACCTTCTAAACGCCATTTACCTGCGTCTTTTGCACCATTTTCACCATTAAATTCAATATAATCGGCATAAGCGACCACTTCTGCACGGATAAACCCTTTTTCGAAATCAGTATGAATCACTGCCGCTGCCTTTGGCGCGGTATCGCCTGCACGCATGGTCCATGCTCGTACTTCTTTTGGGCCGGCCGTAAAGTAAGTTTGTAGATTGAGTAGTTCATAACCGGCGCGAATAACACGATCAAGGCCGGGCTCTTCCATGCCTAGGTCAGTTAAAAACTCGATTCTTTCTTCATCTTCCAACTCCGCAATTTCGGCCTCAAGTTTGTTACAAATGGGCACAACGACTGCGTTTTCAGCTTCTGCAATTGCAATTACTTGGTCTAGGAAGGGGTTATCCTCAAAACCATCCTCATCTACGTTTGCAATGTACATGGTTGGTTTAATAGTGAGTAGACAAAGCTCTTTAATACTTGCGAGTTCGTCTTCATTTAATCCAAGCGAGCGGACCGCAAGCCCTTCATTAAGATGCGGCAGTAGTTTGTTTTCGAGCAGATCAAGTGTGGTTTTCGCCCCTTTGTCACCGCTTTTTGCAGACCGTGTATAGCGTTTGACGGCTTTCTCTACCGTGTCTAGGTCAGCGAGTGCGAGTTCGGTGTTGATAACGTCAACATCTGACTGCGGGTTAACCTTTGCAGATACATGCACAACATTTTCATCCTCGAAGCAGCGCACCACATGTGCAATCGCATCGGTTTCTCGGATGTTGGCAAGAAATTGGTTGCCCAAACCTTCGCCTTTAGAGGCACCTTCTACCAGGCCCGCAATGTCGACAAACTCCATGGTCGTGGCAATGACCTTTTCAGGGCCAACAATGGCGGCAAGTTTGTCTAAGCGAGGGTCGGGCATCGCAACAACGCCGGCGTTCGGTTCAATGGTACAAAAAGGGAAGTTCTCTGCGCCAATGCCGGCTTTGGTCAATGCGTTGAAAAGAGTCGACTTGCCTACGTTTGGTAGACCAACAATGCCACAGTTAAAACCCATAGTATTTACTCGCGAAGCGCTGTTTAAAAAGAGGCGACATTATATAGAGTTGCGACAATGCTCGCCAGCCAAGAAGTGGCGTGAATCACGCTTTAAAGCTGTGCAAGGCATTCATTGCCTTTGCAGTATCACCGATTATTATTTCTGGTAAATAGCGGATGGCTTCGTCAATGACGGCCTCAATGAGTGGTGCTTCTGTTTTGCTAATTTTCCCCAGAACATGGCCGGTTACTTTGCTAGCGTGTCCAGGATGGCCGATGCCTAGGCGAAGGCGCGTGAATTCTTTATTACCGCCAAATTTACTAATAATGTCACGCAAACCATTTTGGCCGCCATGGCCACCGCCTTTTTTGAGTTTCATGGTGCCTAGCGGGATATCGAGTTCGTCATGGGCAACAAGAATTTCTTCAGGTGCGATTTTATAAAACTGCGCGATAGCTTGAACAGCCTGACCGCTGCGGTTCATATACGTTGATGGGAGTAGGAGGTGAATGTCTGCGCCATGCAGATGCACTTTACCATAAAGGCCGTGAAATTTTTTTTCTGGTTTCATCGCGACAGCATTTTGCCGGGCAATTTCACCAAGAAAAATAGCTCCGGCGTTATGCCGAGTGCTCTCATATTCAGGGCCGGGGTTACCCAGCCCTACAATCAGCTTTATGGCTTGTGTCATCGCTGATATGTCTCGTCAGAACATGATCCGGAGCAATTTTCAGTAAACAAGGTTGAGTAATCGAGCTTACTCTTCGCCTTCGCTTGCTGCTTCTTCGCCTTCAGTTTCGTCAGCTGCAGACCCTTTAGGCTTGTGTACTGAACAGACTGGAAGGTCGTGGTCTTCGCCTTGTTGTAAAGCGGCAATCTTGACGCCTTTCGGTAGCTTGAGGTCTGATAGATGAACGATTGTTTCAATTTCAACGTCCGCCATATCAACTTCAATATACTCAGGAAGATCACCCGGTAGACAGATGATTTCAACGTCTGTCATTTGGTGAGAAACAACACCACCACCCATTTTAACACCTACACACGTGTCTTCATTAACAAAGTGTAGTGGCGCATTTACATGGATCGCTTGGTTTTTGCTGACGCGCAAGAAGTCTGCATGCATAACATCACCGGTTGAAGGATGACGCTGCAGATCTTTTAGAATTGCATTTTCTTCTTTACCATCAAATTTTACAGTAAGAATGTGCGAGTAAAACGCTTCTTCTTCAAGTGCACGCTTTAGTTTGTTTGCCGCAACGCTAAGGGCTACCGGCTTTTTAGACTTAGTACCGTACAAAATTGCCGGTATTTTGTTTTCGAGACGACGCAGGCGGCGGCTCGCACCTTTCCCCTGGTCTGCTCGAACTTCTGCTTCTACTACAAATGAATCACTCATTTTTTATTCCTCAATAAACGCTGAAACAAGCTCGCGACCAAGCTCATAACGCGTGTTTTAAAACGAAAAAAAGCACCTGGTGTGCTTTCTTTAATTGGTTGCGGTAAACACTGTTTGCCGCAACTTGCTTTATTAGCGCTTTCGTTTTATTTTTTAAATAAAGTTAGTCGAAAAGTGCACTAATAGATTCTTCGTTACTGATACGTCGAATTGACTCGGCAATCAGCCCCGAAATCGAGAGCGGGCGGATTTTACCACAATTCTTCGCCTTGTCACTAAGTGGGATGGTATCTGTAACAATTAACTCGTCTAAACTTGAACCAGCAATGTTTTCGATGGCTGGGCCTGAGAGCACAGGGTGTGTGATGTAGGCATAAACGGCTTTCGCGCCGTTTGATTTAAGCGCCTCAGCTGCTTTGCAGAGTGTACCCGCGGTATCGGCAATATCATCAATCAATAGGCATGTTTTATCTTTAACATCACCAATAATGTGCATGACTTGCGAAACATTTGCTTTAGGGCGGCGCTTATCAATGATCGCTAAATCGACGTCTCCCACTCGCTTTGCCATCGCGCGCGCTCGCACAACGCCGCCGACATCCGGACTCACAACAATAAAGTCGTCTTTAAACTTACCCATGATATCGTCAACCAATACGGGCGTCGCGTAGATGTTATCTACTGGAATATCAAAGAATCCCTGAATTTGGTCGGCATGCAAATCAACAGTTAGCACCCGGTCGACCCCTGCGCCAGTAATCATATCCGCTACCACTTTTGCTGTAATCGGTACACGCATCGAACGTACACGACGATCTTGGCGCGCATAACCAAAATAAGGCACCACTGCGGTGATGCGTGCGGCTGAGGCGCGACGCAGTGCGTCGGTCATGACTACGAGTTCCATCAGGCTATCGTTGGTGGGTGCACAAGTCGGCTGGATAATAAAGACGTCTTTACCACGCACGTTCTCGTTGATTTCTATGGCGACCTCTCCATCACTAAATTTGCCCACTTCAGCGCTACCGATAGGGAGGCGTAAGTTATCTACAACTTTCTGGGCTAGTTCAGGGTTGGCATTGCCGGTAAAAACCATCATTTTAGACATGGGTAAGGAAAACCTCGTTTCGGGTCGCTTGTCAATTTGGAGATTCGGTTGCTAAAAATAGCGTAAAAAAATATGGCTGGGGTAGCAGGATTCGAACCTGCGCATGACGGGATCAAAACCCGTTGCCT
>Ga0209494_1000132_pt1 | contig 31676 bp, 22 predicted proteins | sample EN1Hudseemescosm_FD_184628 | JGI IMG/M metagenome (GOLD analysis project Ga0209494, IMG submission 184628) | Methane-oxidizing microbial communities from mesocosms in the Hudson Canyon - EN1B Hudson Canyon (SPAdes) (version 2) | ecosystem: Environmental > Aquatic > Marine > Cold seeps | place... | reverse complement strand
GACTTCTGATAATCGCCCTGGGACATAAAAAAGAGTCCTGAAATATAAGTGGTAAACGGATTAATGAAATCCGGATACGCCTTAAAATCTTTTAGATTTGAGTAATTTGATTCAATACCTTTATGTAGTACAGGGTTGTTAAGGTTGGCTGAAATATTAGCCTTTTTATTTTTCTTTTCTTTTTCTTCAATTCCCTTCTTATATTCAGCAATTTCTTCTGCAAATCGTTCTTTAGCACGACGCTGTCGATCTAAAGCTCTGTTAAATTCAACCCGTGCCAGATCAATATCACCTTGTTGCCAAAAATTCAGCCCTTTGTATGTGTTAACCATAATGCCATCGTACTCACTAGCCTTATAATCCATGGCAGTATCATTCCAAAGAACTGAACCGACTTGAGAGCCAGCACTTTTCAGCAGCAGTTCGTCATTATGCTTCTTAATAATTGCTTCTGATTCATCAAAAATCTCTGTGCTATCAGAATATTTTTTAGCATATCTAAGCGCTGCTCCTCCCTGAAGTGTTATTAATAAATCAGACGGATTATTCTTTTTGCTCGACTTGTTTTCTAACTCAATACTAGCTGCTTCTAAATAATTCCCTACTAAAAAAGAATTATTATATGCTTCAAATCTTTTCTTCTGAGCAATAGATGCACACCCAACACAGACAAGACAAAAAAACAAAATAAAAAATTTACGCAAGTTATTTTTCATAAAACACCTCTTCAAGCAAAACACGTCCCATAAAAGTACCATAAATAAAAATCATGAATGAAAAGAATTTCAAGCGCGCCACTATTTTTGCGAAAGCTTATTTTGAGCATCCCAGCCCAAGTAAGCGGCAAAAATCACGTGGCGATCAATGCCTTCGGCACTACGCACGACGGGTGCCCAGAATTACCTACGCCTATCGCGGACTACCAGTCCTCGCTTCGCTTTCCATGCCTGGCAGCGGTAGTCACAAATTACGTAAATATTTACGTACGCTAGACATCTATATTCACTCACAATGACTATTTTCTTACCCAGAGAATAAGGGATATATCGTCATTTATAATGATTTATGACAATGGACAAAATCACAATCTATGAAAAAGATCATCATTAATTAAAACAAGAATGATTATTGCTAAATATATAATAACTGTAATGACTTTGTTAGCTGAATATAGTTTAAGCGCTGTACCTAATGATTTTTTGGGCTTAAATGTTGTTCCATCCATATTTATTGCTGAATTTAATTCATCTAAAACAAGATGGCATAAATAGCCAGAACTTATAGCAAAACCAACCGCCAATTTTGTTTCAAATTGATAATATTCGGCAATAGTCATGCCTATCAATCCCATTAAAAAGGCCGCGGGTATAGAATGAAAAATCCCTCTATGCACAGTCAAAAATTTAAATAACCCTCCAATACCAAAATAAATAGTTAAGAATACAAGAAAGCTATCTGTTACTTTATCTTTCCAAAAAAATTCTGCAGAACCTGAATCAGTCAAAAATACGCCAGTTACTCCAATGAAAGCTAACACAGAAAACAATATCCTAACTGGAATACCAGTATCACTATCAAGATCTGGAAGCATAGAACTAACTATGGTCAAAATAAAAAAAAACGGAGCGTGAGCCATTGATATTAAAGAGACATAAACCATCCAACTAATTACAAAAATTGCTGTAATAGCACCGAATGATATGTGAGATTTAAAACTAGCCATATGTAAACTATTTTATAAAATTAGGGGCTGTCCTAGATAATTACACCCAGACACCACATAGGCGCATTATCAATGCTTCCTCAAGTTAAGCTAAAGTGAACTAGCCCTATTAAGGTAGATCACAAATACAAATTACCTGACCGGTAATGTTAACGCGGGACCAGAAAACTTAGTTTGACCTGACTGAATATCAAATAATTGTTTTAGTAACATAAAAGTCGTTTTACTTTGTAAGTCGTTATCCGCAATGTAATACCAAAAATCACGATAGGGAATTGCGAGATGTGCCTTTTCTGGTTTTTCACGACTACTTAAAATTTTAAAAACAGAACCTGCCGGCGTGTGACCCCAATCAAAACTATCTCCCTGTTCAGTTTGAGTTATGGTCACTAGCCCAGCATGAACATGCTCAATTGGGACATCAATATTTTGGGCCAAATAGAACATAGTACTCAATATAGACCGGGTTCTAATGGTTAACTGATTTTTCTCTTGTTTGAGAAAGTTAGTATTTATTTTAATCAGGGCTGAATTTTTTTTCCCTAAACTAAAGCCTAATAATTCCCCTAATTGCTTTATTTCAGTTATATCTTCCTTATTTTTAGCCTGAAACAAAATATTTATTTGCTTGAGACTATCATCAGACCCCATCTCAATATTTCCTCGATTAAGCTGATGCTTTAGTAAACCTAACAATTGTTTAAACTGTTTAAATTTAGGCTCATGTAATGGCGTTGGCCCGGAAGCTGTCGGGGCATTTAGAATCCCATTAGTTCTTTCAACACATAAGCCAAAAACTCGTTCAATACTCCACCCTGACTGGGTCAATACCATAATAGAATCAAGTGAAATACCAGATAAAACATTTTTTAGGAAATCCTCACCTTGTACAGGTTGGTAGGTAATCGTTGGTTTATCTGTATAACCCACACCAAAGTCAGGCTTAATTAAATTCCCACCCGGGGCAAGATCAAAGCTAGAACTAACACCAAAACTTCCACTAAAACTCATTGATGCTGTAATACTACTGACCTTTAGAAAATATGCTTCATCGCGGTATTTTAAACGGACTAAATTTAGAAGCATCTGATGAGCTAGAGTGGTTGCAACGGAGCTGTTATATCCAGGGTGAGTCTCCTTAACAACATTAGGCCCAAAGGAGGACTGACAACCTGACAAAAGAAGAATAATTAAAGGGACTAAAAAATAATTTATCTTATGTTTCAAAAAAAGCATATCAATTACCTCTGTAAAGTTTGAAAAACAAAATCATTTTTTCCTTAATGTCATATGAAAATTATTCATGGACGCTAATATTACAATGCAAAATAATCACAATTCATTTTTCGGAATAGTCCACTCTTTAGACAAATAAACCTACTCTCCATTGACACGTTATTTTAAACCCAAACAAATAAAATACGGCTTTGTTTGTTGCCCTTGCAATCATCATTGTGATAAATGAAATTGGTATTAAAAGATAAATCGTAGCAAGTAACTCTTCCTAATTACTAATTATGTAATCATAAAAAATATGGCAACTTTAAATTTGATATGCTTTTAATTTAACCTTATTGATTTAAAAAGATCAACTTATATGCGTAAACTCAGGAATTTTCTTTTTAATGCATTAATATCAGAAACAATTGATACTCCAACCCGCAAAATATTTGATTTTTTCTTAATCATTTTGATCGTTGCTAATGTCATTGCACTGATTCTTGAAACAGTGCCGTCCATTAACGCCAACTACCACAAGTTCTTTACCTGGTTTGAACTAATATCCGTAGTTATTTTTTCATTAGAATATGTTTTCCGTTTATATGCCTGTGTTGAAGATAAGCGATATCATAATTCAATCAAAGGACGTATTAGGTTTGCACTAACTCCGATGCAATTAGTCGATGCCTTGGCTATTATTCCTTTTTATTTAAGCTTTTTAGGTATTGATGCTCGAATTTTAAGAGCGCTACGAATCATGCGCATTTTTAGATTGCTAAAATTAGCTAAATACGTTGCCTCACTTGAACTCATTACAAAGGTGATTAAAGAAAGATCAAGTGATTTAATCATTTCACTAACTATGGTCTTTATTTTAATTCTTATTTCCGCATCACTCATGTATTTTGCTGAACGAGATGTGCAACCTGAAGCTTTTTCAAGTATTCCTGCATCTATGTGGTGGGCAGTGGCAACCCTGACCACTGTGGGTTATGGCGATATTTACCCTATTACATTTTTAGGGAAGTTTTTAGCATCGTGTATTGCTATTTTAGGCATTGCAGCATTTGCAATTCCTACAGGAATTTTAAGCTCAGCATTTAGCGATGCTATAAAGAAATAAGACATCATGCCTCAAGTTTCGGTGGATTATATCTAGCTGTCGCGCTTGCACTCGTAGTTCTCACTTATATTGCACTTAATATCGCGCCTATTAATGAGGTATATCAACAAATCGAATGCCCATCATTGTACTTTTAGGGTCCATGATTCCTATGGGAGTAACGTTGGAAACTTCTGGTGGTGTCGCATTAATTGTTAAAGAGATTATTTTGTTAACTGATGGCAGCCCGCCACTGCAGTTTTGTTTCTCCTTATGTATTGATCATGACTCTATCTGACGTCCTAAACAACACTACTACAGCGGTTATTGGTGCGCCTATTGCATTGGAAATTGCCACCCAATTAAACGTGAATCTGGACCCATTTCTTATGGCAGTAGCTATTGCCGCCTCTTGTGCATTTCTGACTCCACTCGGACATAAAAACAATACACTTATTAGGGACCCAGGAGAGATACAAATTTAGTGATTATTGGCGCATCGGTTTGCCATTAGAGATTCTAATAATTCTTGTAGCAGTACCCTCTATCCTTTTCTTCTGGCCACTTTAATGTTTTTTACCAATTAATTTATCTAAAATAAATTGACCAACTTTTCGTTGTCGACCTAATTTAGTCAAGGGTATGCCAGTAGAACGGGCTATTTTTCCTTTTAAAGCCGCCAATCCAATCAATCGCGAAAGCGAAAAACTAAAACCATATTTCTTTCCCATCGTTCCTCCCTATAAAATTCAGCATTTATAACTAACAATTGAAAAACTAGATCTTAAGAACCATATTACACTAAAAAAACCCTTATCAAAATAAGGTTAATACCTCCGAAATTTTTAATTTCGCAAACTCACCATTTACATTACTCCAAATATGATGTCTCTTGACTGCATCAGAAATCACTTCAGATGATACAACACTTCCTCCAATTGGAGCATCAATGATTGAATAGTCATGCATAGTTGAACGACCATCATACCAAGGGTTATTTCTATGGAACCCCTCTCTTGGATCCTGAATTAAGGCATCAATTGACTGTGATTTTAGGAGTTCCTTCATTTCCAAAAAATCTAAATATAATCCTAAACCTTTCAGCGTATAATTTGAGTTTGGGTCAACTGAAATAATAGCCCTGGTTTTAGAGGAAGGGAGAAAAGCAACATTCACCTGAAAGCCATTTCGACTGGGCGAATGAACCTTGTCAGATCGTGCCCAATATTTCCATAAAACACTCTTGGGTTGGTTTGTAAACAAACAATCTACCCATTCTGATTGATTGAGATACTTATTAGTCAATTCAATTGCTTGAAATGAAGAGTTCAAAAAATCAGATTTGTATTTGCTGAAATCATTTCGGATTACAGCAATTTCATCATCAAATCCTTTGATCGTTAACCAATCAAAGGTCTCAATATCATGACCTTTCTCTAAAACATCCCATATGAAATCGAGCAAAATAAATGACCGTTCTAAAATCGCATAGTCTTTCTGGTTAAAATCTATTGAGGGGTCATGATAAATACAATGTGATATTGCTAAAATCAAAGAATATGGCTCAACTAAATGATCAGCATCTAATCGTTTTTTCCCTGAATCCACTTCTAAAACATAGTCTGATAATATCTTTGAAAAAACAGGAAATTCTCCTTGTGCTATATATTTTTCAGTTAAATACATACTACAAAGCGCATCAAAGTCAGGGTTTTTATGGGTCACTAAATTATACGCTGAACACCTGCTTAAAAAATCACCAATATGCTTTTTTGGATTATTTGTAATTAAAGAAGAAACACACGCATTCTCAGTCCCTGGCTGATGATGATCGACGATTCCATCACCTAAATGATTACCCACGTCTAAAATAAAACTACACCCTTTTGATAAGGATAATTCATCACTACCTTTGATAGGCAATTGAAAATCATTTTTTGTATAATCTATCGTCGATCCCGCTGGTATAAAAAAATAAGAGAATTTCATAACCTAGTCAGCAATCCATAAACAACTAAATTAGACCTAATAAGCGCAAACAACTATCAACTTTTAATTCTAAATCAGGTGCTTTTTTCAGAATATCTTCCAAAGATTTTTTAAAAATCTTTGTCGCAAATTCAGGAATATTTTGGTGTAATTCATATTCGACCAACACATCAAATTCTTTAAAAACATACTCAAACATTTGAGGCCTGTTTGAAGCCAGTCCCACCTCAACTAATCCTATTAAAGCGAAAATAGTACCTACACTATTTTTTTGCTCGAAAGCAGCCGCAAGACTGGCTTCGTAATATTGAAAAGCGGAGTCAAAATTAGATGCATTAGAGTCTGTCAGATCATTTTCTCGTTTTAAACAAATTTCACCAAGCATACTATTCATACGACAAATACCCTGGAGGTCACCATTTCGTTTGGAAATAGTTAAATTAATATTGTAATGTTTTTCAGCTGAATCAAAATCCCCCAAACCTTTATATGCATCTCCAAGCCCACCATTTGCTATACCAATCCCTTTCTGATCATTAATTTCTGGCAGCTCATTAAGTTCAATAGCTTCCTTGAAGAAGGGGATAGATTCAGTCGGTAAGCTAAGACCAAATAAGTAAATAAAACCAGTATTATTTAATGCTTCCGACTTTACCTTCAAAAGTTCCACTCGATCAATATCGGACAATTCATTGCCATCTATTGCCGTCTTAATATTATCAATAACTTTAAGATGCGTATCTTGCCTTGCTTTTTGATCTGCCGGAGGTAATGAAGCAGCATAATAAAAAATCGCTCTACACTGCTGAGCTTGACTTGCTTTTTTCGATGAAATTATTTTATTAGCTTCTTTGATGCTATCATCAAATTTGCGCAACCTATAATAAGCCAGTGCTTTTATTACTATCAGTTCATTTTTAAACCAAGAAACATTAAGTTCCGTATTTTGTAATGAACCTTTATCAAGTAATAAGCTTGCTTTATCCAGAAGAACGAGTACATCTTGAGGATCTTTTTGAGCATCAAGAAAACATTTAGAATAAGAAATATAAAACTCAAGAAGCGTTTTTAAATTAATTTTTGAACAACCATGATCAATAACATTTAGAACATTTTGGTAAAGTTCTAACGCTTTTCTAGTCAGCCCTTTTTCATAAGTTTTTTCTGCGGCTATTCGATTATATTCAGCAGCTTTATCAGGGTAAGAATCTATTACAGCATAGGAATGATGTGCTAAAGCTAAAGAGTCCTCATAAGGGATTTCAGTCAATCCCTTTAACTCCTTCTCACGAAGAATTATAAAACGTTTGTGGTAAATCCTGATCTGTTGACTAAGCACATTGTTATTTGCACCTGACTCATTAGAAAAAGATTTTATGCCGTTTCTAATGCGTTTATCAGTGAATGCGTACACATCATCTAGCTGAGTCTTATCAACAATAATTTTAGCCAGCTCAGCTTCTCTCAGTAATACTGTAAATTCCAAAACCTCAATTTTAAAAATTTCCGCGACAATTGAAACTCTAAACTCATTCCCAAGGATGGCACAACATTGTAGAATATCGACTAAGCGCTTATCACATTCTCCCAAGAGATCACGGAGCATATTCTCATAATCACGCGATGGTGGTAAATTTTTCAAAGAATCAACATCACTAATAATGAAACGGTCACCATAGGGCTGGATTAACTGTTTTTTTACCAATGTCTCTAAGGTTTGCAAAACATGGAGTGGTCTAACGATTCCTAATTCCGAGAAATAACTAATGAGCGCCTGCTGGCTTCTAAATTCAAAATGAAAATCTTGTAGTATTGCTTTTACTATATACTCATTTTCAAGAACGTCTCCATTGATTTCAGTAGATAATTCTATTTTATTATTATTCCAATCTTCTAATAAATTCTTTATCGGATCGTCGGTAACGTATCTACTTGTAATAATAAAAGCGAGTTCATTGCCATTAAAGTCAGAAGAAATATTTTCTATAATCAACTTAAATAAATCCAACGACTCCTGATCGATCCACTGAGTATCATCCAAAATAAAAAGAATTTTACTTTGTTTCTGTTTCCCTAATTCAACAAGGGTTTCAGTAATAACCTTTGCCATTTCATAGGTATTTGTTTTACGTGTCTTCTGTTGATCAGTATTACTATCTAACAAAGACGATAAAGCACCTGTACCCGTCGCACTCATTGCCATTTTCAAACCCGTGCCTAAAATACCGGATTGTAATTTTTGTGCTCGCTCGGTAGGGTCAGAGAACCGACCAATACCGATATAGTCACTAAAAGCCTGTGCAAAAGGACCATATGGGGCGATAACAACCCCATCAGAATCATCCTCACAAGATCCGAATAATATAATTGTTTCTGTTCCCTCCTCTTGATATTTTGTTCTCACCGATTCTGCAATTTCTTTAGCTGTTCGTGTCTTACCACACCCTAAATCTGCTTCAATAAATAGTACTTCAATCAACTCATCTTCATCTTCAACAAAGAAATCAACCGCATCATTAAATTTATCTATCCATGGGTTATTAAAGAAAATGGGTTCTGAAATTTTCTGAGATAACCAACCTAACCCTGAGGTCGTTATATTGTCTTCTGAAATATCAGTATTTCCACTAATTATTTTTCCACATAACCAAATACAAAACTGAACAAAATATTTTGTTAAAAATGATAGAAAAACAACCACTCCTGATGCCAATAATAACGTGTTTAAATTCCATTGAAAAACAAATATCGTAAACACATATAGCCAAACCGAATAACATATCACCTCAATTAATGCTTTCGTTTTGTTCGTATTGATATAACCTGACCAAGAAGCTCCTAACCGTAATGATAATATCCAAACCACAAAAAACGCAGGAATCATAATCTGTAAAGACGAGTCAAAACCTAATCGGTAGGCGGCTAAAAAACCTAAGTAATTATAAGAACCAACAAAGACACCAAATATCATTGTTGAAATTGCACTCGGCGTATTTAGTAAAGCACTTATTTGTGGAACTCGACTAATAAGGATATAACTGATAACCAATGGAAAAAGATTAATAACGGCAATAATCAGCATAATAGAGCTGTAGCCATCAATTGTTGAACTAGATGCTTGTTCATCTAGTCCAAGTACACTGAGTCCTTCAAAAGTAAAATACACAAGAACAAAAGAGAAAGCTGAAATACTAGCTGCAAACCATTGAGGAACAGTCGAACCCTTTTGTTTTCTGAAGAACCAGTTCACAAAGAAAACATAAGGAAAACCTAATAACATTAAAAATAAAACGAAGTATGGGCTTTGGTTAATTAACTCAGAGAGACCGGTATTGACATAAAATGTCGATACATCACCAAAAGGTTCTCCCCAAAGCGTAAAAGTCGATTGCCAATAACTTACCTGATCTGTTTGATCCAGCTGCGTCACGCGTATTAAACCCAATTTATTATCGCCCAACTGAGTTGAAATTTTAGTCAACACTTTTTCAGGAACAAGGTCTAATTGAAGTTGCTGATATTCATCTGAACTGAGTAGTAAACTTAACTCATGTTTGGACACAGGATAAAAAGAAGAATTATCCGTAATGACGTCATGTATTGATTCTTCAATGCTAGAGAACCCCTCATCAATTAAAACGAGTGTAAATAAAGTTGACTCATTTTTATAAACAGGCGGTAAAGCTGAAAATAAATTAACTGCACTTTTTTTCGCAGCTAAACTTTCAGTAATATTTTTAAATGTTAGAACAGAATCTTTATTTAATAACTGATCAAAAATAGGACTGTAATTATTGAGTTGATCTTTATATTTACCTAATTGCGTTTCCGCCTCATTTAGAGCAATTTTAATTTGAAATTCTAACCGTTCCTTAATCTCACTATTTTTTTCTTCTTTGATGAGTTCTTGTGCTTTTTTCAAGTAAGTAATGCTTTTATTGACATCAACCAGTTCATTATTGCGTTCTAAAGATAACCAGTAATAGGTATCAGCATGCTTTTGTAATTCTCCAACTTTTTCGGCTATAGTTTGTGAAAAAACTATAGCCGAAAAAGTCCCCGCCCATATAAACAAAATAAAACGCAAAAACTTTAACCAATTCATTATTCTTTCCTAAAAAAACTAACCATCAAAAAGATTTGCTAACAGTCATATTTCAATTGACCTAACAGTCCATCCTTTAGACAGATAAACCTGCTCTCCATTAATAAGAGATTTTAACAGCCACACAAATAAAATAAGGACTACCGCAAGCCCAAGAAACGCACCTAATGATGAACTGTAACTTTCATCTTCTCCGATTCCAAATATTTTCCCAATTAGGCCTAGTAGTGAAACCACCCCAACAAAAGCCATTAACATTTTAAAAATCCCCACAATAATACCCAAAACAATGCTTCGATTATGCTGGATACTTGATTTTATGGATTTAATAAAAAACAGCCCAGTACCCATCAGACTTGCTCCCCAAAAAAACCTCTGAACGCGTGATAATGATTCAAAATCAGTATCCTGATAATAAATTAATAGTGCCAACATCAACCCAAACCCCACCAGGGAGATGAAAAAATCTTTTATATCGTAATAGATAACAATTTTTTTAGTTGCTCCTGCGATTATCATTGCGATAAATGATAAAAGGAAAAAGATAAACACAACATTAATGAATGTCTGTTCTTTTAATTGTTCTTTTTCTTTAAAACTTTCCTCCAGTGCTATCCTTGATGCTCCCCTAGATACCTCTTCCTCAATTTTTTGTTTCTCCAATCGTTGATCTAAAGCTAAGCGCTCTTGTTCTTTTCTTATAAGAACTTTTATTTTTTTTAGTTCTTTACCGGCATCCAGATCGCCATTTTGTGTGGCTTTAAATAACCATTTTTCAGACTCATGATAATCTCGTTTAACACCCGACCCTCCATTTGCATAAACCAGACCTAATAAATACTGACTATCAACTTGATCTCTGACTGCAAAGGGTTTTAAATTTTCCACAGCACGCTTATAGTCACCCGCTTTAAAAAAGTTAACGCCATCAATTAAATTGGCATCAATTTTTTCTTTATGATTAATTGATGGTGGCGCGTCATGAGCAGACCATCTTACTTTCTTGAGGTTATTTTGTTCTTTAATGTAAGAATGTGGCGGGTTTCCTCGACCACTATCATTCCGTCCTTGATATGGGTTTTCAGCGAATGCTGAAATACCAAAAAAACTATAAAAAACTATAACGATAAATGAAAAAAAATTATTAACCATAAATCCTCACAAAATTAACAATCAAGTAGTCATTAGCATTTAATAAAACCCCAATAAAAACTATCAAGGAACTATTTTTTTCTTATTTCATCCATCAAAGATCTAAATTTCTTAATATCATTAGAATGTTTTATCTGAAGAGAAATTTCTTTTCCTCCTCTAAGTTTTACAAAGTTACTCTCAACAACTGCTTCTATAAATTTTTTTGATTTTGGATCTGATCTAAATACTGTGATAATCATTGATGTTTTGGGTATATTCAAACTATATTTAGGATAAACACCTTCTACACCGATTCTTGGTAATTCAAGGTTAGGGCCATAACATCTATATTTACTAAATGAATAACTACAAAATATACTTACTCTTTTATCATCAATTTTGACTATATAATCTCCAAGTTTTAAACCTGAAAATTCAGCTACACTTTCAGAATAAATACCACTTACCGGTATCCAGTCAAAATTGATTCCCTGACCTGTTCCATCATACCCCCACTGCCTATATTTTTGTCTGGACAAATCATAACCATCACTAAATGAAACAACACCTAGTCCAACAAAGTCTTTTTTTGCCATACTACTGCACGAAATTATAAAAAGAACAGTCGCCGTCAGAAAAAAAACTTTCATAGATAAACCCCTCTTATTACCTTGTAATCAAATTATTTATACCTGTTTTTGCATTTTCCCATTCATGAAGTAAATCAAGTAATATAATGTCGAGTTGTTCTTTATTTTCATCGCTCCCTAGCAGGCCAGGCCATTTAATTTGTTTTTCAATGCTAAAAGGTTTTCGTCCTGTTAGGTATAAATTATAATTTCCTTTTTTATCAACACTCGTCCACCCCGTCTTATCACTCACCCAAAACATAAAGGCATTTAATTGACCGGGATTTTTCCAATGCCCTTCGATGCGTAACATAGCAAAAATACATCTATCATAAGTAATACGAAACCCAAGATAAGCTGTCATATCGTCAGTGCGCATTTTTAAAGAATAATGCAGACTATTTTGGAACTCTTTCACCCTCTTTTCTTTGTCATCAGTAAGCCCAGTGAATCTTTCTTGATATTGATTTACAAATTTATCCAAACAAATGCCCAGCCATTCAATGTCATTCTCGTTTACCTTATTTACAAAAGAACCATCATAAAAAACAATCCCTTTTCCTTCGAATTCTTTTTTTAATTCCAGAAAGTCATTAAATTTAAAATCATTTTCATACACAAACTGAAGTAAAGCATCATAGTCATCCGCGCCAACCTCATTATCAACAATGACCTCGTCAATCTTATTTTTCACAAGCTTAGTGAGACCTCCCTTCGCTTCTATATATTGACGCTCTACCAGCAAAGCTTCTTTCTCAGAAAGACCTTGCTCAATTGCATAATCTGTAATTTTAGAAGTAATACTTGAGAATAACTTTAATGCTAACTGCTGACTTTTCACTACTTCGTCTGGCCTTGAAGAAATTACAACCGGCAATTCCTTTGAGTTTCTTGGAATGGCTGTTTCAAACCCAATTTCCTGGCACTCGTCAATCATTTTTCTTGCATTTGAATAAACTGAATCAGTTGGATTTAGGGCAGAAACCCATGTGATTTCATAAATTAGATATTGACCAGATTTTGCTAAATCATGAACCTTCTCGTAATAACTAGGTAATCTAAATTCTTGGATATATTTTTTAGGGTAATCTGGATAAAACTCATTTAAAAAATAGCCATACTCTTTCTTGTGCTCAGGTATAAGGCTCAATTGCCACCCATCAATAAGAATCTCATAATTCATTAATTGATCTTTATTATCATCTAAAAATTTGGCGCAAATTTTAGAAGACTCAATCAATAAGTTGATGTTTTTAAAAGAAGAAGAAATCGTTCGTAATTTATCATAATGAGGAATGTAACGAACAATAGCGCCAGAATTGTGAATGAATATAGAAGTTGAAAAAACACGCCCTAAAGGGGTTTCCTCAGGAAATAGTTGTGCCCAAAAATACCCAGTTAACTTACCCATCTGCCATTTATTTGGCAGTAAAGTCCATGTCTGTATTTCATCATCTAAAAACTGTTCTTTAAGCTCTTTCACATAAGCCGTAATCTCGGTCCAAATTAATTGATGAAAAAATTCAGATGAGCAAACTTCTTCAGATTTACCTTTACGAACATCACTAATTTTATTTTCACTAAATAATTCAGCAATTCCTTGCCGCAAAAGAAAATATTTAATCCACCAGCCATTAAATATAGGTCCACGACCTTGAGTCTGATGACTTTCAATGATCTCAAAACTTTCTTCTAACCCTAATTCTTTACGACATTTAGTAATAATGTGAGATAAATCATCATTATGAATATCAGCTGACTGTGCGGTAAGTTGTAGGGTGAAATATTCATCTTGATCTATTTCTGCATCATCTTCCAAAAACTCATGAATCATTTTTTTAAGTACAGGCTCTAACATTTTAGCCTTTTCTCGTGAAATAATTTTTTTGGCAATTGACGGTTCTAAAGCTGGAACCTCGTTATAAAACAGGCGGGTATAAATTTGTCCTTGATGATCTAAAAGATAATGCGAATCTACTTGAAGCACCTCTACCATTTGGGATTGTAAATTTATTTGATTAGCAACAGAATCTGATCCAGTTTGCACAATTGCCTGAGCTTGCTGCTGAACTTTATCTATACCTTGTATTAAGACAGGTTTATATTCAGTCAGAACATTAATATTTACTAGTAACTCTTCAAGTGCAGTGGTTACATAAGGGTTAATAAGTTGATAATAGTCTTCTCCCAAAGGCCATTTTCTATCAGGATTTTTAGCTTTATCTTCAGGGTGAGCATAATTATTACGCATGGCAATAAAAGCATCATAAAACTGTAATAAACCTTTTTTAGATGTTGTTCTTTTTGCCAGACCTTTTTCCAGTTCTGGCTGAAAGTTTTGATCAACGCCTTGGTTGATCATTTGTGTTAACTGATCATAAACTTGAACAAATTGAGAAACCGCTTCAAATACTGTTTTCTTTTGAAATAAGTGATCTAAAATAGAATCACCTTCTACTTTCGATAAACGCCGTAAAAAACTCAAGAAAACACCAAAACTCGGCTTCCGCTTAGCATTCCTATAAAATTCAGCCTCCATCTCCTCATTCAGCTGCCATGATTGACGATATTCACCAAACATAACGGCTGTTAAATAAACAAGTACGACTTCACCTAAATCAAGTAAAGCTTTATGCATGGATGCACCATCCATAGATTGTTTAGAATTCTGTACAATGTTTAAAGGTTGAGCCAAAAATTGAGGGTAAGAATCAGCTGGTTTTAACTCAATTGTTAGATTCGATGATGCTTGTATTTCCGGTTCGGTCGGCACATACATTGAGGCAAATTCGGCAATTAATGGACCGGGGTTAGGATGCTCTCCCAAACGTTCTAAAACACTCCTCACTAACTTAGCTAATTCTGAGCGAACAGTTTTAACCTGTCCTTCCAACTTACTTTCAGCTATTAATAAACTATATTCCGCCTTTTCTTTATCGGTTAATGTTTTTTCTAATTCTTCTAAGTTCAAGTGATTACCCCACAATTATCAAAAGGCAAAATTTAAACAAGGTTTTTGAATCCTTCTTGGATCTGTTCAAAAAAGAGTTCAACTTCTTTCCTAAGCTTTTCGATTTCAAGGTCAAAGTCTGTATAAGCGATATTGACATGAACTCTTAACTGAGCTTTCTTCTGTCCACGTCCTGTGGCATCAAATTGGATATTAGGAAATGAGTCTGTGAGTTGTCCGTAGGTATCTTGAATTAGTTCATTAGACTCGCCTAGCTTTAAAATAAATTTTGAAGCTACCTGAACATACAGCTTTTTTGAATTTACTATACACCTGAAAACAACTTGATCTATACGGTTGCTAGTATTTTTAATGTTTTGTTGAACTTGACCGTTATAATTTGGCTTTCTCGACAAGAGGGTATAATTTTTAAGTAATCTAGTAATCAAAACCCGGTTCATTGCATTACCGGGTTCAAGATAATTAAAATCACTATCCTCTTGATAAAGTTTTTGGACCGTATCTTTTAAAAATGGTTTAATCCCAATAACTCTATCGCTCCCCTCTCCTAAAATTTCTAGTGGCGGCTCATATCCCGCAGATTTGGCAAACAAATCATTTTGTTTGAGCGTACGGTCCAACTCATCTGCAATACCGGCTATTTCAAACTCACTCACGATCTCTGTATATTGATATTTGTCTTCACTAATGCACTTAATAAGCAAAAAGAAACCACTATCAGTCTGGCCATGGTCAAGAATCATTTGCCGTTGAAGCAATTTAGGCCAGATTGCCAACGTGTTCTTTGTGTATTTTTTAGCTTGCTCAATCTGAGCTTTAATAATCAACTGCAGATCTTCTGAATCTTCAATTGCAGCCCGTATCCAGCGAACTTTATCCGTAACAAAATTTGAGGAAATCAAAGAAAGCTTGCCCACTAACGCCTCATCAACATCGTCTTCAAAAAAATCAATATAAACAAACCATTTTTTATAATTTGTTTCCAAGAAACCTATGCAATCCCTGGAAGTTGCTTGGCCGGGTAAAAATTCATTTAGTGAATAAATTCCTATCATTTTAGGATTTTTATTATCTAGACGAAGCGCAAATCCAAGCTTAAATAACTCAAAAATATATTCCTTAATTTCATCAGAATATTCTTGTTTACTAAAATCACCGTCAATCATATCCAATGAATGAATAAAGCATAAACGATTCCAAAGCTGTTTTGAATGATCTAATAATTTTTCAAAATCAGATTCATTTCGTATTGCTCCATAAACAGCTACATTAGGAGATGTTTTTGACTCCGATATAAGTTCTCTCCAAAAAGATAGTTTTACTGAATCAAATTCTCGTGTCTTATCTTTAGAGCTAGGTATTTTAAGGAAAGCTAATGGTAGATTTTGACCCTCAGTCAGGATATATTCTTTATAATTTTTACTTCTACGATTTCTAAATTCAAATTCCACATAATAAAGTTTCTTAACTCTATTAAAATAAGTCGCAATATTAGTTAAAGCTATTTCTCCCGTAGAATTTACAGCCTCAAGGGATTTTTTACATTCATATGAACCACTTATATAATCGAGCCTGATCGGAAATTGATTTTCAATATTTTCATTCAAATCCTTCCATACTGCATACTCGCTAGAAATTTTTTTGATTATCATTCCTAGCCATTTCTTAAAAAAGTTAAGCCCATATTTCTCGTCATATTTAATATCTGAAAAATCAATACCGTTGTCAAGCGTATATGAACCCCGCGCAACAACAGCCATTTTCTTACTGACTTTACTGCTTTCATGTGAAGATGAGATAAAAGAATTCATCCCATAAAAATCCGGGTTATAACCTTTGGTTAAATTAATCGCAAAAAATGGTATAGTCCGATGACTGAAGACCAATAGTTTTCTTGTACTAATACCAGTTAATTTACTGTCCCTCTTACTTTCCTCATAAATAGATTCTGAAACCTTTAAATTATTTTTTACTGAAATATCGTTGATGGTTTTCCTCAAGATATTGATAACCGCTTCGGTTTCAGCTTCTTGATAAAGTTTTTTACCATCTATTTCCAGTGCATCACTGATATCATCAATCATATGATAAATATTTTCTTTTTCCTTATCATCAATGAATAAGTCCTCAATGTGATCATTAACACTATAGACAAACTGCTTTTTGCGATCACTTTGGACAATAATAAAATAATCATCAGAAAGCCTAGTCGAGAAACGGGTGCCGCTGATATCACTGTAGATGATATTTTGCATTGTCAGGGTATAAAGGCCTGGTTTTTTCGAGACAAACACATACTGAAAAAGTTTCTCCTCAAACGGATTAAGTTGTTTGATCTTTATGGTCTCCTTACCATCTTTAAGGTTAACGAATTCAGGGATGACAAGATCAATGGCAATCTCCTTGGCAGAAGAAAATCCTATGTTTTTAACGGTCAGTTCAAAAATAAAATCTTCCCCAATTTTAATATGACCGATGTTTTCTCCACTAGTATTGATAAAATGCTTGTTGATATTAATGACCGGTTGAAGTCTATCTACTGTATTAGGGTCCTCACACATGATTTGATTGGCTATAAAATCTTCCATTTCAGCATCAGACAACACATCATTTTGTCTGTCATTTTCATTTTTATGAAACTGGTAAAACGCCATGGAGGATTTAAGTTCAAACAATCCTTGAGAGTCTAATTCGAATTGAATTTTGAGTTCTTGTGTGGTTTCATTATCCAGCTTATCAGTTGTAACTAGTAGCTGTTGATTTACTAATTCAAGCTTAACATCTTTATATTCTTGCAGAACAATACCGCTCATCTGTTTGGGCAAATCAAGCATTAACTTAAAATTGTATAGATCAATTGACCTCGTATTTTCAACTTTTATTATGAATGAAGATTCCACTCCCTTTGTAACAGAATTTTCATCAAATTCCGCACTGATTTGCAAATTTCCTTGATAGCTTTCGGGGTCAGAAAATATTGCATTATAGGCAACTCGTTGCGCGATCAAATTGATATCTTGATCACCACCAAAACACTCAAGATTGATCTCAGCACTGCCATCTAAATTCAGGTATTTTCCTTTTTTATTATCAGAAGAGGTGAACTTCGAAAACACACCCAAAAAAGATTTTTCACTTTCCTGCACCCCCAGATACAAGATAAGTGGACTTAGGGTCAGACTCTTATTTTGCTTTTGATTGTAGACCATCACCTCGCCTAAAGCAGGTGAAAAATTGAATTCACGTTCTGATATTATGGCTGCATTGCCTTTAAACTCTTTACACAAATAAGCTTGCTTTGTTCCCTTTACCTCAAAAGACTCAGGTAAAATAATTTCATAATTTCGCAAAAAATCGAGTCGATCAATCAGTTGATCAATGATTTTCTGGCGCTGATCTAACTCTGACTGAATCTTATGGTCAGGAATGGGTTCACCATGGGCATCATTATTTCTAATCGATACTAGTTTATCGATCAATTTAGCGTTATCTTTCCCATGTTTTCCATGATAAAATGCTATTAACTCAGGGATAACAATGAACGAATCAAAATTGTTCTCGTTGAGAACCTTAGTTGTTTCACGCAGCATCATGACCCATTTTCCAAGTGACATATGCTCCAGCCCTACATTTGTCAGGCTGGCATGTTCACTGATAAATTTAATGAGTTCTTGATCTTTATCAGTAGAGTCTTCTTGGTCTTGAAGTTCGTTATAAACCTGCACCAACTGAGCAGCACTGACACAGGCAAGAAAAGATACGGTGTTCTCGAACCAAAAGCGTTGATAATCCTTCCTCTGGTGATCGTCTTTAATAAGCAAGTACGGCCTAGCTACCAATGAAGGAAACAGGTTAATCCTATTATCGTGTTCAAGCATTTCTTTCCCCATCACAAAATATCAGCATTTAATAAAAAAACAAAATTTCTTGATTCTGACTTTAATACATTCCTAGCTGTTGATGTATTTGGTATTTGGTATTTGGTATTTGGTAAGTATATGTAGGAAATAAACCTTCTACGCCAATTCTTTGTAATGCCAAATGAGGACTATTACATACATATTGATTGAATAATGACAAAATACACCTACTCTATGATCATCAATTTTGACAATATAACCCCCAACTCGAATTCCTGAAAACTCTGCTAGACTCTCGGGTTTTATACGACTTACTGGGATCCAACTAAAATCAACCCCTCTACCTGATCCATCGTACCCCCCCACTGCCTATAAGGGGCGCTGGAAGATTACTCCCGCCCAGATTGGGATAATGTAATATCGTTATCAACTAATTTACTGTCATCTGAATTAGCAATTTGTATTCTAATACCATAAGTTTCTTTCATTTCGTTCTCAAAGTTACCCACTTTTTTATTCCCATTAGCCGAAACTTCAGACCCCCTAGATATGGTTTTTTTAGCGATATCACCAACCGTCTGGTTACCATCTGCAAACCTATTACCATCATATAACCTTAGAGTACTGCCGAATTCCTTTTTCCAATTAGATTGCAATGTGGATACCTTCTGGTTACCTGTGATTTTTATGTCAGCCATAACGAACTCCTAAGTGTTGTTAAAGAATAGTAAATAAGATTAAGATTTTTATACCCTCCCATGAACTCTTTAGAATAAATAATTCAACTTCTTTTTAAGACTACTTTTATCGAACATAGATACCCCTAGTTTTATTTAAGCGTTTATTAATTATGTGTTAGCCCAAATTGCGATTACAATAAAAATGACAAAACCTATAAGGAATCCTTTAAGGAAAGTTCTTTTGGGCTTGGTCGGGGCACCTGATTCAGGAGACGGTTCTTCCTTGTCACTAATTTTTTCGGCAGATTTATTACTTTGGCCCGAGGCTGACACCCGACCAGATTGGGATAATGTAATATCGTTATCAACTAATTTACTGTCATCTGAATTAGCAATTTGTATTCTAATACCATAAGTTTCTTTCATTTCGTTCTCAAAGTTACCCACTTTTTTATTCCCATTAGCCGAAACTTCAGACCCCCTAGATATGGTTTTTTTAGCGATATCACCAACCGTCTGGTTACCATCTGCAAACCTATTACCATCATATAACCTTAGAGTACTGCCGAATTCCTTTTTCCAATTAGATTGCAATGTGGATACCTTCTGGTTACCTGTGATTTTTATGTCAGCCATAATAATTCCTTTATTTTTTATAAAAGTTTATCTTTTACCATCATAGCCCCCACAGTTCCCCGCCTCTAATATTTTGGTACTGAAGGCATGCCAGGTTAATCTTATTTCCCCGCTCGTCTGTCGGTTTTGCCTGGGATGTATCTAGAGCCTCTATACTTCCCACTTCGGGTATAGCCAGCCTTAAGTCTATGGCCTGCCGTATAACAATTAGTGGGCCGTCTTCTAGTTCTGGCATTCCATACGGCCACACCGTCACCAAAGTAATTGACTTGTTCGGTCGGGTTGAACGTCATTTCATCCCCTTCATCGAAATCAATCGCTGGAAGCGCTGTTTTGAAATTGATCAGAAACGGTTTCTTATCCTTCATGACAATTCCTCCTTCAGTTTAAATGGACAGTTGCTTTGTGCATCACCATTGCCTTTGCGATACCCGCGGTGACTAATTCCGGAGCGATATTGGCCGCCCGGCCAATTTTATGAAGAATCCCGATTTCGCTTTCATCCAACCTTGAATCCGATATTGCAAGATCACATAAATCATCCATCACCTGAAACCGATCGACCTCTCCAAAATCAATACAACCGAGATCGAACTCGTTATCCACTTCCTCTTCATCCTCGCCGTCTTCTTCACCAGCGTCTAGAAGATCATCCAAGCGCTGCTCTAATTCCGGCTTTGCTTTGTCCCACGAGACCTTGTATTTCTCAAACAAGCCACTGGCTGAAGCGAGTTCTTCAGGTTCAATTTTCTCATCAGCCCACATTACGGCTGCCACGGCCCTACATAGCGCGTCTATATTCATCTGTAACCCTCCGTAGATTCAAATGCCATTCATAACAAAGTTACGTTTATTTATGTTTACAATTTAAAATATCCACCTCTCGAATGACTAAGTCAATAGCAAAATTAAGTATTTATTGAACTAAAGCATACCTTTATGCAGAATTGCCTATTGTGGATTACAAGAAGTGTAATATTCAGCATCAGATGGTCTTTGGCAATGGGATTTAAGCAATGCACCATTATGGGCGAAGGATAAATTGACAGCAGATGTCCGTTTATAATTCGCCAGATTGTCGTATATTCGTTGGCTTAGAGAATGCGGTTCATCAAAGTCGAACTCTGACATTGATAATGAACGTTGCAGTCTTATTCACCATCAAGCGAATTTAGCCGGGCTATTTTTCCCGGTATTTATTTTTGACTAGGCAGAGAAGCTTTTTCGTAAAACAATAAGGACCCGAGCGATTCACCGGATCATGTCTTAGATTTTTTTAAGAAGTTAGATGAGACCCTAGGATTGAGCTTATTTTCGCACTGATTTTTAAATTTAATGCATCTTCAATCCATAGCCAGTTTCCAGATACATTGGCCTCAAGAAAGATCAGCTGGTCATCCTTGTCTAACACATAGTCACAGGCAGCAAACTTTATTCCCCAATTGCTCAAAAGTTTCAGTAATTTTTGGGATTCAACTTCTGGGAAGTCAAAATGTTCGAGCCCCAAATCGATTCTATGTCGGAAATCTATGCGAGAACTCTCATGCTCTTGGGACCGAATCAATGCCGGGAAAATGTGGTCTTCGACAACTGTCACACGGATATCTGCTTTCTTGTGGATGTTCTTCTGGAACAAACAGGGTGTATTTCGGATCTGCTCAATATGTTGCAAATGTTCATCTCCGATTAGGGAGGTGTAAAACCCGTACACTTCTGCATCGAGCCCCTCTTGAGCTTGTTGGGTTTCTTTGTCATCAATCAGGCAGACCTCACTGAGTTGTTTGACAATGACATTTCCATCATGTTTTTTGTAAAAAACTCGAAAGGCTTCGACATTATTGGTGACCAGTGTTGGCGGAACCTGGATGTTTAACTTCCTAGCCTCATGCAACTGGTAGATCTTGTTGTCGGATAAGTCATCGAACCACGGCGGATTCATCCAGTATCGATCGCGTAAACACTTGAGATATCCGTTTAAACAGGACCTTTTCTCAAAAAGGGTAAGGTGCTGATCAACATCCAGATGCTCCTCGATTTTAGGAAAGACAAAATCCCTGCAGAATATCGCTGCAACTCTGTTGAGGTCGATATTGCGCCCAAGCCAGTGAAAGGATGCATCTTCACTCGTGTTCGATATACTCCAGTAAACGTCAGAACCTTCGGGCCAGAATTCTGATGTGTCCAGCCGGATAACGGTGGCACCTTGTTCCTCACATAACTTGAGGACAACGTCAGCATGAACATCGTAGTCTGCCGCGATTACAAGAATAATATCCCGGCTCATCACTGAGTCTTGTAGGTGTTTATCTTGACAGCGATTTTATTTGCGAGATCTGTTTCCTCGATGGGATGAGCCGATGCTGGACCGCAGAGACGGTCTATTTTTTTCATCACCCTTAAATATTCCAGATGGTAATTCCAGTCATTCGTAGGGGAAGCTAGAGGCGGAAACAAAAGATCACAACGAGGCATCTTTTGATAGATAGTAAGCCGACATTCGGTCACCAATATCGAGACTTCGCACCGGGTTGTTAAGAACACAAACCAGTCGACATCCGAAAAATAACAAGGATCACCCGTTTGATGTGAGTGCCAACTGATTGTGTAACCATTTTGAACCGGAGCCGAACGTTTCTTGCCCGGTGTAACCGAAATCCAGTCGGCCCCGATGTAGCCCGAATACTCCTTCTCTTCGAAAGGAAGTTTTCGCGCAAAATCGACTAAATCCAGTGAAGGATCAAAGCCCTCAATCACCCGGGCGGCTGTACCGGGGGGGGCTTCCTTGCCCCACAGTTCCCCGCCTCTAATATTTTGGTACTGAAGGCATGCCAGGTTAATCTTATTTCCCCGCTCGTCTGTCGGTTTTGCCTGGGATGTATCTAGAGCCTCTATACTTCCCACTTCGGGTATAGCCAGCCTTAAGTCTATGGCCTGCCGTATAACAATTAGTGGGCCGTCTTCTAGTTCTGGCATTCCATACGGCCACACCGTCACCAAAGTAATTGACTTGTTCGGTCGGGTTGAACGTCATTTCATCCCCTTCATCGAAATCAATCGCTGGAAGCGCTGTTTTGAAATTGATCAGAAACGGTTTCTTATCCTTCATGACAATTCCTCCTTCAGTTTAAATGGACAGTTGCTTTGTGCATCACCATTGCCTTTGCGATACCCGCGGTGACTAATTCCGGAGCGATATTGGCCGCCCGGCCAATTTTATGAAGAATCCCGATTTCGCTTTCATCCAACCTTGAATCCGATATTGCAAGATCACATAAATCATCCATCACCTGAAACCGATCGACCTCTCCAAAATCAATACAACCGAGATCGAACTCGTTATCCACTTCCTCTTCATCCTCGCCGTCTTCTTCACCAGCGTCTAGAAGATCATCCAAGCGCTGCTCTAATTCCGGCTTTGCTTTGTCCCACGAGACCTTGTATTTCTCAAACAAGCCACTGGCTGAAGCGAGTTCTTCAGGTTCAATTTTCTCATCAGCCCACATTACGGCTGCCACGGCCCTACATAGCGCGTCTATATTCATCTGTAACCCTCCGTAGATTCAAATGCCATTCATAACAAAGTTACGTTTATTTATGTTTACAATTTAAAATATCCACCTCTCGAATGACTAAGTCAATAGCAAAATTAAGTATTTATTGAACTAAAGCATACCTTTATGCAGAATTGCCTATTGTGGATTACAAGAAGTGTAATATTCAGCATCAGATGGTCTTTGGCAATGGGATTTAAGCAATGCACCATTATGGGCGAAGGATAAATTGACAGCAGATGTTGGGGGGTTAATGGTTGGTTCAACCACAAGGAAGCCATCCTCCTAATTCTTTGAATAAATATTTGTATCACTAAAAACAAACAATCTATCAAATAAATAGTGAAAATATCAGTTTGGTAGTCACTTTGAGAAACTGCATAAACTCAAAAAACTTTCTTAAGTAAAAATTAATTTTATTTTAGTCAGAAAGTAGTGCTAAGTTATTTGATTATCACGGTTAATATTCCTATGAAAATAAAAAATAGATATTTCACTAAGTCTAAATTTAAAATAGCCAGTGAATGTCCCACTCGACTTTTTTATCTTGATAAACCCTAATACACTAATCAAAATGAAGAAAACCCATTTCTTGAGGCACTTGCAGAAGGAGGCTATCAAGCAGGAGAATTGGCGAAACAATATTATCCCAATGGGCACGATCTTAGGGCACTAAATTCTGCTGAAGCTATTACTAAAACCAAGAAACTTCTTCTACTTGATGAGGTTGTTATCTTCGAAGTTGCAATTCAACACAATAACCTCCTGATTCGCGTTGATATTCTTACAAAAAACAACAACCACCTACAGTTAATTGAAGTAAAAGCTAAATCAATTGATTATGATACTGAATACCCATTCTTAATACAAAAAGGTTTTATACAATCCGAGTGGTTCCCATATTTAAACGATGTTGCCTTCCAAAAGCACGTACTCATTTCAGCTTTCCCAAAAAGTTCCATAACCAGTTATTTAATGTTAATTAATAAAAATGTTTTATCTCCAACGAATGGACTAAACCAGAAATTTAAAGTCATAAAAGACCATAACAATCACAAGAGCATCGAAGTATCTTCAACACTAGATAAAGATGATCTTTCGGTTCAATTATTAAAAAAAATAAACGTAGATTTTTTTTGCGATCTGATATTTTCTGGCAATGATTCTAGCAACCTCCAGGGCTTAAGTTTTAGTGATCGTATTCGTCTGTATGCGGATCATTATGAAAGAGATATTAAAATCATCACACCAATTTCAAGCAGCTGCGCTAAATGTCCTTTCATAACAAATAAACAAGACCCAATGCCCAATATAATTAGCGGATTTCATGAATGTTGGAAAAATGAGCTTGGCTGGTCAGACAGTGATTTTGATGAACCAACGGTTCTTAACCTTTGGAACTTTCGTAAAAAAGATCTTTTTATACAAGATAGAAAAATTAAGTTTAGTCAGATTATAGAGGAAGATATTAACCCTACCTCAACGGATTATGGCCTTTCAACAACTGAACGTCAGTGGTTACAAATTGAGAAATTCCAACAAAATGACAAAACCCCATGGCTTGATAAAAAAGCGCTTAGCCAAGAATTCAACAGTTGGGAATACCCTCTTCATTTTATTGACTTTGAAACCACCATGACGGCATTACCTTTCAATAAAGGACGCCATCCTTATGAAGGGATTGCTTTCCAATTCTCGCACCATACAGTTTTAGAAAATGGCCAAGTTATTCACCAAGGCGAATACCTAAACAGCAAAGCTGGAATTTTTCCAAACTATGAATTTGTCCGTGCACTGAAGCAAGAACTAGACAAAGATAATGGCACTATTTTTCGATATGCCGCTCATGAAAACACTTTTCTTAATATTATTTATTGGCAATTAAAAACTGACACTAGTGAAATAAATGATAGCGATGAACTTTGCTCTTTTATACGCTCCATCACAGTCTCAACAGGTGATAGTGTTGAGAAGTGGGAAGGTAAAAGAAATATGGTCGATATGCTTGACCTCGTTAAACATTATTATTACAACCCTCTGACTAACGGATCTAATTCAATTAAATATGTCCTCCCAGCAACACTGGAGAGCAGTGCTTTTCTCAAAAGTAAGTACTGCAAACCTATTTATGGGACAAAAAAAGGGATACCAAGCTGTAACTTTAAGAACTGGAAATGGATTCATTTTGATAGTGGCAAAATGATCGACCCTTATAAACTATTACCCAACATTGATTTAACGAATGATCACCCATCTACTAGCCCCTGCAATACAGTTATTCTTCAAGATGGTGGTGCCGCCATGACTGCTTATGCAAGACTCCAATTTGAGGATCTAAGCGAAACCAATAGACAAAGAATTTCACAAGGTCTACTGAGATATTGTGAACTGGATACGCTTGCAATGGTTATGCTGTACGAGGCCTGGAGAGACTGGCTCATTTAGTAGATAAAACACCCTCAATCTTTTTATAACTACTCACCAATAAACCGAAACTGCTCACACATAATTTCAACCATCCTTAGATTTCTACTTTCAATATAATCTTTAGTCCATACTTTAGCATTCGATAAAGATTCTTCTGAACCATCAACATTAAATAAAAGCTCATTCAGGTAGAGCCCGTTCTTATAGCCAATATCCATCTTTTGTCCAGCTGCCGTAATTTCAGTTTTTGATTGTTTCCGCACAAAATCCTGATTAGAGAGAGTCGAATTGTAACCACTCAATGTTAAGTTCCCCAGACAATGAACGATACCCTCTTGGACTTCTTTAGCTAAATCAGTATTCCCGCCAGTCATCATCTCTACCCAGTGGGTAGGAATATTCTTACCCTGAGGAAAAACATGTTCAATGGTCCAAATATAAGACCCTTTACTAGATCGAGCCCAAAAGTCTGGTTTGAATTCTCGGTTATGCTGGCTTTCACATAATTTTACTAAAACAAAACGTGTCGCCTTCTTATTTAAAAAATATAAATTATCTGAAAGATGATCCCTGAAAGTATCTAAAGGTGCAGGCGTTGCAGTTCCAATACAATGAACCAAAATTAAATACTTTGCGGTTAGTTTATTCCCTTTAGAAATATAATCTTCACAAGCGTTAATTGTATCTATTTGAATTTGATCTAAATCTCTTGTAGGAGGGACATCAGTAATATTTCGTCTGAGATTGTATTTTTTTAAGAACTCAACAATTTCATACAATGTTGTTTCATTTTCAAACTGCTGAACGGTTAAATCCATTAAATACATTATTAGCGTGTTACTAGGCCCAGCCCCAATATGCCCTAAATCAATTAACGATTGCCCTAGGGTTGTGCCTTCATCAGGCTGCACAATACTCGCATAAAATTTTGCTTTCTCAATAAATTGATCTAAAACAAATTGAGGGTCATCCTCGATCATCCCTTCATAAATTGAAATTAATGTTGAACTAGTCGCTTTACTTGGAAATGATTTTTGGCCTATTTTATTCTTATGTTTGAAAGCGTTATAAAATTGTCGTAAAAAGCGATCTTCAACACCATCAATATCTTCCAACATGATTTGCCATTGGTCATAGGCATCATCCACATGCACATGAAGTTGATCTTCTAGTTCTGAAAGCATTTTGTTTTTGATAATATCTATAGCCGTCAGTGGTGTTCCTCGATTATTAAGGGTTTCAAACAAACGGAAAGCATTAGAGTGTGAATCAATAGAAATATGTACTAATTGCAATTGATTAATCTTCTCAAGCAGTGTTTCCAGAGCATCAAGCGCATCAGGAATAACTTCTTGAAAATAACGGTATGCTTTTGCTATTAACCGATTGCCAAAATGACTTGGGCAATCAAAGTCATAATTCAATGCGCCACATTCAGAAATTACAAACAAGTAATCCTCTAGATTACTATTTTGGCTTGATGGGTTTACACGTAGCACAAATTTTGTCTTTGGTGTTGAAATTATCCCTTCTTGAGAAGAATACTCTGACCTAATTCGTTTAAATAATTGCAACCGAATACCACGAGATTTACCTTTTAAATCATCAATAACATCAGCATCAAGACTTCCATCTTGTTCAGCAATTGTTATAGCCTCATTTATTTTCTTATACACCGCGGCCATAAGAAGAGAAATGGTAGTTAACCGCTGTTGTCCATCAATAACTTCGTAAATAAGTTCATGTCCAGGACTATGATTTTTATGCGCATCAATACAAATAATTGATCCAATAAAATGACCCGCTTCATTATCATTAATATCATCAAATAATTGTGCCCAGTTTGCTTTACGCCAACTAAAAGATCGTTGATATTTAGGAACATGATAATGCTCATTACCATTATCAGACTGAATAACTTTAGAAAATGTTTGTTCCGAAGCGCGCATATTTACTCTCCATAGTTATCGCTACTTTCTTTAAAGAATACAAAAATCTACCATTCATCTTTTATAATATCATTTATTTTTTTTATGCAAGCTATTGACGAGTCTAATCTGCACCTAGTTATAAAATACATTATCACTAGGCAGCTTTTTTACGTTTCAAAATTAAAATTAATAAAAGTGTAATCAGAATCAGTTCGTTTTATTCGCTTTTCTAACTCACGAATCTTGCGCTGATCCGGTGTTAATGGCGTTGCATTGCTCGTGACACCATTACGTTCATTTTTTAATTGTCTAACCCACTTATCCATTGTCGATTTGCCAACACCCATAGCCGCTGCTGCAGCTTTGACCGTATAACCTTGGTCAACAACTAATTGCGCTGCCTCAAGTCGAAATTCTGGGGTAAATGTCGATCTTCTTCCTGTCATCTTGTGCTCACCTTTTATTTAATGAAATGAATAATATCACCTCTAATTAGGTAGCCAATTAAACTATGTCACTACAAACATCTTCGGGCTAATTGTTCGAACTCGTCAATGTCAAAAGTAATAGCTGGGCATCCTTGTTTGACTTTCCCCATATATTTGATGGTCATGATGCGTCACCACTAAGATCTCTTTCGATCCTATAATGAGTTGCATTGGTTAATTTAAATTAATCATCATTAAAGGCCGCTATTCGATTACTCAGGTTCAACAGCCTTTGCTCTATCAATATTTTTATTTCTATTAGCAAGGTAGAAAATAAGTGTCATAAATGGCATTGGCAAACTCATAGTTACCCAATTGCTCAACGTAAATAAATAATCGTAATTATTCCCTAAAAGAACAGCGTAATCATAACTAATAAAAAATGAGAAAAACTCTATTTTGAAAAAAGAAATATCACCAAATTCTGCCACTGGGGCAACAAATATAATGTACGTGTAAATTTCCAAGTATTTCCCAATGGTTGGGTCCTGTATTTCTAATAGATTAAGCACTGGCAAATACATAAAGAAAAAAGGGAAGGCTATTATCATAAAAAACAGAGATACTCTATTTCCTAGGTACCGACAGAGACTTGATGACCATTCAGACCAAGCGGCATGAGGCTTGCCCTCTAAAGACCTAATAGCATAGTCTGCATTAAATATTTCACCTTTAACAGAAGAAATCCTTTCTCGAATTGTTGCTCCTTGTTTTCCTGCATTGGATCTTTTATTGATTGAGCCGTCTTTATTTGTCTTTAATGGTCCTAATTCCGCAAGATCACTTTCATATGATCTCAATAACTTTAATGACTGTTGTTTCTTATGAAGAAGCCGCGTTAGCTCGTTTTTATCTTCCTCTGTAATTTCTTGGTCAAAACTATTCTTCGAAAGCGCAGCTATATTTGACCCGTATCTTTTTCTTACCGCCGACGGGAAAATAAAACCCTTTAGATATGCACAAACATTGATTAAAGGCCAAATTATTACACCACCAATAATTAAATAAAGTACGATAAATAACACAATTACAAACGCTACCAAATAATGCATAACACATCCTTAAAAAGAAAAAATTATTCAAAATATGTGAGGATATCTTACTCTAATTAAAAATTAGAGGCGACGACTATCCTGACACAGGGGGCACAGGGGGCTATTGAGCAAAATGGAATCAAAAAATGAAGTCCCAGAATTTAACTGGCTATGTGAGCTGATCGCCAAAGGTCTCAATCTAAAACAATTAAGCCTGTCTGTACGCTAGGGTCTAAACACGCCCGTATGAAAGATCTACTCCCCGCTCGTGAGAAAGGTAAAGAATGGGTCATGCGTGAGCCATTCATCCCCGAAGATTAACCACCCACCATTAGCCCGCCTTGTGCGGGCATTTTTTTATCATAAGGAAGGATCCGCCCTACCGAAGAACCCCGCCGTGCAGAGAACGTCTGCCACTGTGGGAATCCTATGCTACGGTTGTATTCTAAGAATATCTACCGGTGCTATCAATGTGACCGAGACTTTAAAATCTCGGATGGACTAGAAATCAGACACCAAAGGTAATTCATGGACGAGCACGGATTCATCCGTTCAGTACACAGACACTTACCCAAAAAAGGGCTGACAGTCTGGAAAATCAAAAACAACTAGCTGCATGGATATGTAGCTTAACAACTAAAGGTCAACCACCATGACACAACGAATTATCACAGACGCAGACAAGGACGCTGCGAAAAGACTCCGAGCCATATGGGAGTCAAAAAAACAGGAGCTTAAATTAACACAAGTAACAGTAGCTGATGAAATAGGCACGAGTCAGAGCGCTATTAGCCAATATTTAAACGGCACTATTGCACTCAACACTGATGCGGTGCTAGTTTTTGCAAAACTTTTACAATGCCGACCGGAAGACATTCGTCCGGTCTTAGGGCGTAAACTGAAAATCAACAGGAGCAGTACTAAACAAACATATTGATGCCAAATACATCGGTGACACTCCGCAGGCAGTACTTGTAGACGAGATGAGTTACTCTCCAAGAATCAAACAAGGCGAATATGTCATCATTGATCTTACTGGAGATATCATTTCAGGTACAGAAATCCTAATGGAGACAATTGACTCTGGTTTTATCATCCGTACCTTTGACAATGAAATTCCTGAGGGCTATGCCGTACGCAATATATTAACCGAAAGACCCTTAGTTGTTCTCAGGGAAAATGTCATTTCAATGAATCCCATTGTATCCGTTTCAAACGGCTTTTAGGCTATCCAAATAGTCTGCCCAGGCTTGCATCATTTTACGTCGCTCAGGGAGGTAATCAGCGTAATTATAAGCGGCACGAATCTTATTACGTTCCGCATGGGCTAACTGTCGTTCGATATGATCACGATTCCAACCCTGCTCGTTCAGGAGCGTTGAAGCCATACTTCTAAAGCCATGCCCGGTCATTTCGTCTTTCGTGTAACCCAGACGACGTAATGCCGCATTAATCGTATTCTCACTAAGAGGTCTGTCCAATGATCGGACACTGGGAAAAAGGTACTGTCCTGTTCCCGTTAGTGGTTGTAAGTCAGTTAATAGCACAATGGATTGTCTGGCCAACGGCACGATATGAGGTTGCCCCATCTTCATTTTCTCACTGGGTATACGCCACTCCCCTATCTCTAAATTAATCTCACTCCACTCAGCATGGCGTAACTCCCCGGGACGAACAAAAACCAGAGGGCCAAGGCGTAATGCTGATTGGGTAATAAATTCGCCCTTATAGCCATCAATGGCACGTAAAAGCGCCCCAATCTGCTCAGGATGCGTAATGCTTGCAAAATGGTTATCTCTAATCGGAGGAATGGCGCCTTTTAGAGCATGGGTTGGATCATTCTGCTGACGTCCGGTGGCTATCGCATAACGAAAGACTTGCCCACAATTTTGCATTGCTCTGTGCGCTGTATCCAGAGAACGTGTTTCAATCCGACGAATGGTTTGTAACAATAACGGCGATGACACATCTGATACAGGCATACTACCGAGCCAGGGAAAAATATCCCGCTCTAATAAGCGTAATAGACGGCTGGCGTGACTATCAGACCACCCCGGCTTGAACTTAGCGTGCCATTCACGGGCAACTGCCTCAAATGTGTTAGGTTGACTCTGCTGATGCTTCTGGGACTTACGGACCATCGCTGGGTCAATCCCATTGGCTAGCTGTTTTTTAGCCTCATCTCGACGATCTCG
>Ga0209494_1000130_pt1 | contig 32090 bp, 24 predicted proteins | sample EN1Hudseemescosm_FD_184628 | JGI IMG/M metagenome (GOLD analysis project Ga0209494, IMG submission 184628) | Methane-oxidizing microbial communities from mesocosms in the Hudson Canyon - EN1B Hudson Canyon (SPAdes) (version 2) | ecosystem: Environmental > Aquatic > Marine > Cold seeps | place... | reverse complement strand
AACCTCAAATTCAAACAAACGCGCTATTTCTTCAGTGCCTATTAACCGATGAAAAGCTAAAGCATCCTTACCTAATGGGCTAGTTACTAAAACAGTTTGATTTTGTCCGTTCATGATTTTTCTTCTTTTTTGTCTTTATGAAACGATATAATCTACAGGGTCTAGCTTTTTTACATAAGTCTAAATATACTCGATTTTTTGACCTATATCTTAATTTCCTTCCCTTGCTTTCTACACACACTTCCCATTAACCTAAACAAATCATTTAAAACTTATCATAGCTAAATCTACTGCAACAGTATGATTTTAAAAATTATATTTTACTGTACCACAGTTAAATTTCTCACAAAATCTGTAAAATATTAAATTGCTATATAGTTTTCAAATAATTATAAGGTAAATATATTCAACTGTCCTGAATTCAACTGGTGTATTGCTATCCGTTACTTTCAGAGGTTATGCACTTATTATACGAATTCAGGTGTTTCCAGGGTTAACCACTACAGTCTTATATATATAGCGATAAAGGTCCTCCAAATATTTTTCCATTTCGGAAGACGAGCCTTCAAACTGACTTTCCTTTACAACTTGAACTTGCATCGGTAAAGGATAAAAAATATATACACTGCTACCAGAGTGCTCCCATGCACTCTGCTCACCATGCTGTATCATTTTTCCGTGTTGTAACCCCAGATGCCTGTTTAAGTCATCGACTATCTCTTTAGTTCGTTCAGTAACAAAATGATCTTCTCCGTGTAAATTTTCCTTTCTGCTCTCAACATGATGAACCTTGCCAGGAACTAAGCTTTGCGTTTTCCCCACGTCAATAATTCCATACAGGTCGTAATCCCCATAAATATACTTCATGTGCATATTCATCCATCTACGAGTATATGGCCTCCTAGGGTCAAATCGTTCTGGAACATCTTGAGCGGACTTCATCAAACATCCATAATGACGGCTGTTTTGATCAATATCTACTGCGTAAAACCCCTTTGTATCATTGCATAGATATACTGTAACGCCACTGACTGTTGTCTTCAAAAACTTTTTGCGCTTAAAATCTTCCCATACTTTTCTAGCCGCTTCCTCCCTCCCTTCATCATAAAGACCATAACCTAAAACATCAGGGCTAATGACCAGGCCAGCACAGCGCACACTCTGTCCATTAATACAGCCATTCTCATTTGCTGTTTTTACTTTACATTCTACTGGCTTTGGAATGTAGCCTTGTTTATCAATCCATTGAATCGATTTTTCATTAGTCTCTCTCACAAGTAAAATAATATCTTTTCCCGCACAAAAATCAGAAATGATCCTGACATGAGAAGGTTTGATTCCATGATGCTCAGCAAAGTTAAACGCGCGCATCTTACCAAGAAGGTGCGCAGGGGGCGTGATATATCGCCCTATTTCGGATGCTAAACTACGGTTATGATTCGCTCTAGGGCTATTTGCCATATTACTATCTCCAATGATATACGAAAATACATCAATCTAGTTACTTCTAAAAATTAATACACAGCTCGGCATCTTATTGGAATAAAAAAGTCAGGAGCAAATATTAAGTTTTGTAGCCATTCAATTTACATGCAAAAACGGCACTACTATATAGCTACCAGGCCGATAAGCTAAAAAAATAATAGCCTCTCACCTCTACTTGTCATTTCCTTTCTGACTGTCAACAGAAAAATAAATTTTAAAATAACCTCCTTATAAAAGCATTTCCCTTATCTCATTCACTGAGCAGCAATAAAATAAAAAACACCTGCAACCACCTCGCGAAAGGACAATTTATATTTCCCTCGATTCACTTACCATCAAAGCCTGCCTGACTTAATTATTGTTAGCTAAAATGCACTAGCCGCGGTTAACATTAACCCACCAGTAATACCAATTGCAACTGGGTTAATATTACGAGTAACTGCATCAACAGCCGTTGTTGCTAGCATCTGAAGTGTAGCTAACATCTTTTTTAGCAGTTGCCTAATGATACCTGCGGTAAAATCAGCAATTTCTACCGCTTTAATCCCAGCCCAAATTGCCGCATATTTCAAAAGTTGCCATAACTCTTCGCCTATTTGTTTTAATTTATGCAACCCTTTATAAATAATTTCTGCTAATAAGTCTACAGCTGTCAGCCCAAGAATTAAACTAGTACTGATAGCTTTTAACGCATGACTAAATAATTTGAATAGTAAAGACAGTGTGTTAACTGAAGCACGAGCAACCCACCCTGGGTTCTCATTACCCCTTAATAATACACGTGACAATAACGCACCTTCAAAGTCTATTTGAGTTTTTTTTCTTCTCACACCATCCCAGTTTAAATGTCCCACTGCTGCAATATATGCAGCCATATCATGGTTTGCCATCCCCAGAAAATTAGGGCTCGGTAATGTCATATTATTGTTGTCACCCCGCGACGGTAATACATGCACATAGGGAAAAGGAGCAAGTAATGTTACTGGGTCCAAATCATGGGCTACTCGGTATATATTTTCTGGTTTAATTGCATCTTCTATTGCAGAATACGAACTAAACCAACCGACACGAGGGCTTCCAAAAGTATAAAGTTTCACGTTATTATGAGCCTTACCGAAATGTGCTGCAATTAAAGTAGCTACGGCACCACCTAAACTATGACCCACACAATGAATAACATCCGCATTATGAATGAGGCTACTGTCACGTAAAATATTAGGTAAAATGCTATCAAAAGTACGTTTAAAACCACTGTGAACCATCCCACAATCACCAAATGAAGTACCCACTCCATTAATATCGGTAATGATGTCAGGAGCACCACTCATTTCTGGCCGAGTCCCACGAGTTGCAATGATCACATGTTTTCTATCATTACCCTCGTAAGCAGCGGTATAACCAAACCCAGAAGTAACTCCAAATCCAGTCTGAGCGGAATGAACATTAGTCAAATTAGAACTTTCTAGTTTAGTCCCCTTTAGTGTTGACGTTACATCATGATAGCTTTTACCTGCCGAAGCATCTCCAAGCACCTGGTTTGAAATAATATTGGAAGACTCTACTCCGGCAGTAGGTTCTTTCTTAACCCAGTCCTTTAATGTAAAGTAACTGTTTATTGCAACACGACTCGCCTCTTGTGGTGTCAGAACGTCATTCTTAGGCATGATAAAACCTCTTATTTATATAATTTTGGTATATCTACAAATGAATGTAGCTACTGCTCTCTATTTTATTAATTTTGATAAATCCAATGATAAATAGCTTCGCTTAGGCTCTTGATGACCACGAGAGTCCATTGTTTCCAAAAATATTTTATTACCTATAACTGTCCATTGCTCGATATTACCAATATCAATCCCGAGTTTAAGAATTTCTAAACCTCGAGGGTGCTCAGAATTAAATAGCAGAAGGTGGTTATAGTAGTTGTGATAAATTTCCGCAGATTCACGCTTAGTATCACTATAATAAAGTACCAAAACAGAATCAGCATTTAATGCCTTATACTCCATGTATTTTTCATGATTTCGAGCGTTAGAATTGATATCTGCAATGTGAAATATACTTGTCTTATTAATATCAAAAATAAATAAAGCATACTTAGCTGTAGGGTCATCATAACCCACAGCAATTAATGCTTGATTGTTAGGTAGACAGGCAACATCAAGAATAAAGAAACTACTCCATTTATTCTGCCTAGGATGAAAGCTAGGTATATCAATTGGCAAAGTGGGTTTAAGCGTGGAGGCATCCAATGACCAAATATCAAAACGCCCTTCTTCAGGATTGTTAATCAGCGCTAATGGATTTTTTCCAGCAAGGCCATCAACGACAAACGCCAGTTCTGGAGTTTCAACCCTATCAGTAGCTATAAACCGCGTAGCAGATGCTTTTCCCTCGTAGCGCATTTTTCGACAATGTGAACGGATTGTTATATCAGGGGGAATTTGTGGAAACTGAGTTTCTTGCATCAACTCAGCTCCCACAAGAGGGCTTATGCTCGTTGGTGCTTTATTACTCTTACTAAAAAAAGAAAACATATTAAACTCTCCACTTTGAGCTTGGCTAACAATACTTAAATTAATTCCAATAACCGTTGAAATAACGACTAACCTAACGAGTAGCTTATTCACTTATAACTCCCGAAAAAAAATAACAACTACCCGCAACAAAGTTACACCGATGATTTGACATATCACCTCATTTCCCGAAAAATCAATAAATCAAGCATAGACCGTAGAGCAGTTTCGCGATAGCAAGCCGTCAATCAACGCTAATAACAATTAATCAAAGTTTGATGGACTGCATAACGGCGAATCCACCCTACAAATTTTCACCATACAATTTATCCGCCTCACGGCCGTATTTACCTAAAATCCTATATATTTTAAGGTTTATTATTGTTCTTTGCTACGGCATTTTTAATAAAATCCTTTCTGCGTTTAAATCTGTCTGAGGGTACATTTGGCCAATTGCTCAATTTTTCAATTTCTTTTGCAAATCCAACTAAATCATTATTCGCAACAAATTTTTGAATTATATTTCTTGAATTACCTGTGTAATCACCCCGAAACTTTAAATCTACTAATATGTCCTTGATAGCAGGATTAAGGGAATCCCACTTAGTCTCTCCGTATTTTTTAACAACATCTGTTTTTCCACATATCCTTTTAACTTCGCTTTCCTGTTCTAAATAACTTATATCAAATAATTTTTTTTGCACACACTGACTAATTTCAAAGTTTTGTAAGCCCTTAGTAGAAATATAGTCTTCAGCATCATCTCCATATTTACCTGCTGCCATAGAAATGATAGTGGCATTGTTAATATCAACACCAGAACTTGTTAGGTCATTAAGAATTTTTCCAGAATTCTTGTGCTTCATATCATATCCACGGCCAATTGTAAGGCCTGAGAACTTTGATGGTACATGAAGCTTCCTACTATGAAATCGCCCCCCTTCCATTCCTTCACTATTCCAAGTTACGATGCCTCTGTCAGGTATTTCTTGACAAACAGTTATAATTTGCTTTTTGGGTTCAGCTTTATAAGCTGTAGCAAATAATTCTTTATACCAGCCTTTAGTAATATCAATTAACGATGATATATAACTTATTAAGTTGTTATCCATGTAACACTCCATGAAATAGATTTAAGGAGAAGATTGTAATAATATTAAATCTTCAATTCGTTTTAAGTTTAACTTATTGAGACAGTCAAGTTTATAATCCGCATAAGCACTACCAAAAGAAGATTCAAAAGTTGTTAGCAAACATTCAGCTTCTCTGTATAAGAGCCACTTGCTTTGCGAATCATTTAAAAGTTGAAACTGTTTAGGCTCTTCCTTTTCATAACGGACACTCAATGAGTCCATCAAACTTTTTAACATTGCTTCCGATTTTTCATATTCTTGTTGCCGGCATTTCAAAAGAATATTTTCAGTTTTTGAACCACGGCATATGTCCTTATCTGCCTGCGCCACATCAAATGAAAATAGAAATACCAAACAAAAAAAGACCACCCTTAATCTAAAAAAAATAAACATTATCATATTCTCTCTATTTTATGCATAATAAGTCGCTCTCTAATTTGGGAGGCAGATCTAGACGTAGTCGTAACCTAACATGAAACAGTAAGAAATATTGCTATAGCCAATAATCAATAAAATGATTGAAAAACCGTTCATGTTAAGCTTGTTGAATGCTACGAATACAGTGACTTGATAAACCCACCATGAACAGTATCATTATTGTAGTTAGTGTGAGCCACACGGCGAATCAATAATGCCTTGGCACGTCCTACGTTCATCACGATTTCCTACAACCTAGCTCCGTGGTTACACTCATCATAATTACCTCAAATGACACTTAAAGTCAAACACTTTAATCACTATGCATAACTTTCCGAAAAGGGATCTCCACGCTTAATGATTTCAAATATTTGACGTATAAACTTATGTGCAATCGCAACTTTAATGAGTTTTTCGGGATTACCTTTCTCTTTTAACCCATGCATTGCTGATTATTTTTTTCGCTGTCCAACTGCATATATAGATCATTTAGCGTAAGCGACTATTCCTAGCTTTACTAATATGCGACTTTCCCTTAACACTACTTCCAGGGCTGGAAAGGTTGCCAAAATAGATTGGTTTTCACTTTGTATACGGGATTAGCCTCACACAGTAGGGTCGAAACATCCAACATCTCGTACCACCCCATTACATTTTTGTAATTAATATGAGTACCTATCTTAACGCAATTTTTAGCTCGCTCTGTTTTATTCAGAATTGCAGCATCATGTGCTTTACCACCAGCATTTTGTTCGATTACAGTAACATTAAATTTATCTGCACTATCCACAATTGCAATATGTCCAGCGGCTGTTGGGCCACTAAATACTATGATTGACCCTTGAGGTGCAATATTCGTGGGTCCATTTGGTACCCATGTTCCATAATAGTTTTTAATGAATGTTCCTTTACCCCATTTTATGGCATTCCCTCTTGGCAGATTAGACTCTGTCAATGGTATCCCCCAAACATCAACAGCATATTGTAAAGCTAAATCTACACATTGATTTAGCGTATACTTAGAACTATTTCGTGTTTCAACGAATTTACCAAGATATTTGTTTCGAAAAGCTGCGTGCGTTATAGCCATAATAAAATCCCCTCAAAAAGTATTACATAATTTACTAACTTAAAACCAATGGGGTCAGACTCCATTGGTTAACCATGCTTTTGCCTTATCGGCTGCCTTTAAAAACTTTCACTCAAAACTCATAAACAAACTCCCCATCCGCGACACTCACATGCACTCTCTCTATAGCCTGCCCTTCCATCATTCGCGTCAAGAATTCAGTACTAATACTAGGCAGCATGGTATTCGTCAAAATGGCATCAATCATCCGCCCACCACTCTCCAACTCTGTACAACGCTCAGCAATTAACTTAATAACACCTTCATCATAGCTAAATGGGACTTTATGATTTTCTTCAATACGTTTTTCTATGCGTCCTAACTGTAGCTTAGCAATCGCCGCAATCATGTCATCACTAAGTGGATAAAATGGAATAACCACTAAACGCCCAAGCAAGGCGGGAGGAAAGACTTTTAATAGTGGCTCGCGTAATGCTTTAGCGATACCCTCCGGTTCCGGCATTAATTCAGGGTCTTTACATAGGTTAGTAATTAAATCAGTGCCGGCATTGGTGGTTAATATAATCAAGGTGTTTTTAAAATCAATGACCCTGCCTTCACCATCTTCCATCCAGCCTTTATCAAATACTTGAAAGAAAATTTCATGCACATCAGGGTGAGCTTTTTCTACTTCATCCAGTAATATGACTGAATAGGGTCTACGTCTGACAGCTTCAGTCAATACCCCGCCTTCACCATAACCGACATACCCTGGAGGCGCGCCTTTTAAGGTCGATACGGTATGCGCTTCCTGATATTCACTCATATTAATGGTGATAATATTCTGCTCACCCCCATATAAAGTCTCTGCCAATGCCAATGCCGTTTCTGTTTTACCTACGCCAGAGGTTCCGGCAAGCATAAACACTCCGATAGGCTTATTCGGGTTGTCTAAACCAGCACGCGAGGTTTGAATACGTTTTGCAATCATGTCTAAGGCATGACGCTGACCAATGATTCTTTTTTCTATGTTATCCGCAAGGTGAAGTACATTTTCCACTTCATTTTTAACCATGCGCCCAACAGGAATCCCTGTCCAGTCTCCCACAACAGATGCAATCGCTTGATGATCGACACTAGGTAAAATCAGCGGGGTTTCACCTTGAAACTCATGTAACTGATCTTGTAAGACTTTTAAGTCGCTTAACAAAGCATCTCGATCTATCTCACTCGGTTGCGTTTCTTCAGCATCATCAACCGCTTTTTCTAACTCACTGTCCGTGCCTTCAACTTTTCCTGTTTCCTCACGTAATTGTTGACGTAAATCTAGAATTTTAGCCACTAGGCCTTTTTCAGTCGCCCAACGTTCATCTAGTTTTTCTAAGCGCTCAGTTTCAATGGCCAATTTCTCTGTTGCTACTGTTTCTCGCTCAGTGGTATCAATTCCCACTGCTTTTTCTCGGGTAATGATTTTTAACTCGGTATTTAAAGCATCAATACGTTTGCGACAATCATCGACCTCCGCAGGCACGGCATGTTGAGAAATAGCAACTCTTGCACACGCTGTATCTAACAAGCTCACTGACTTATCAGGTAATTGTCGGGCGGGAATATACCGGTGTGATAAATGAACTGCCGCTTCTAAAGCCTCATCTAATACTTGGACTTGATGATGTTTCTCCATCACTGAAGCCACACCGCGCATCATTAAAATCGCCTTTTCTTCACTTGGCTCATCCACTTGTACGACTTGAAACCGGCGCGTTAATGCAGGATCTTTTTCGATGTGTTTTTTATATTCTGCCCAGGTTGTTGCAGCAACAGTACGCAATGTACCGCGTGCTAAAGCTGGTTTTAATAAATTGGCGGCATCTCCTGTGCCCGCCGCACCACCTGCACCCACTAAGGTGTGTGCCTCATCAATAAATAATATAATGGGCTTTTCTGATGCCTGCACTTCATCAATCACTTGCCTTAGGCGGTTTTCAAATTCACCTTTCATACTTGCGCCTGCTTGTAATAAGCCGACATCTAAAGTTCTTAGCGTCACATCCTTTAAACTTGGAGGTACATCACCAGCAACAATTTTTTGCGCAAAGCCTTCAACAACCGCCGTTTTACCAACACCGGCTTCGCCTGTCAAAATAGGATTATTTTGACGGCGCCGCATTAAAATATCAATCACCTGACGAATTTCTTCGTCACGCCCTACGATGGGGTCCATTTTTCCTTCTCTTGCCTGCTCAGTCAAATCGACAGTAAACTGCTTTAATGCTTCCTGTTTACCCATTTGGGCGGCTGGCATTGCTCCACTTGCTTCACCTGGAACTGCCCCACCACCTACTTGAAAACCATCATTAGAGTGCATGCCTTCTTCGGGAGAGCTTGCAACCACTTCAGCAAAGCGTTCTGTTAATGTCTCTAGCTTAATTTTATTAAATTCTTTAGAAATACTTAATAATGCATTATTAAGTGCCTTGGTTTTTAAAATACCGACAATTAAATGCCCTGAACGTACTTGATTTTCGCCAAACATTAAGGTGCCAAAAACCCAGCCACGCTCTACTGCATCTTCAACATGTTGTGATAAATCGGAAATGGAAGTCGATCCGCGCGGCAAAGCATCTAAGCTATCGGTAAAATCTTTAACCAAACGGGCAGGGTCTATATTAAATTGCTTAATAATCTGATGTAAGTCTGAGTCTTGCAACTGCAGTATTTGATGTAACCAGTGTATTAATTCAACATAAGGATTTCCGCGCATTTTACAGAACACGGTAGCACTTTCTATCCCTCTATAACAAACACTGTTTAATTTGCCAAACAGAGCGACTCGACTAATTTCTGACATTTTACTTCCTTAAAATTATTATTCTTTTTAATTGAATTTAAACATTTTTTAATGGGTTTAGTATTAATGGGTCAGCATCTTTTAAAGAGCCTCTAACGCCTAACCAACTGGACCAGCCAAGATGCGCATCACCGCCTAGCCGGACTCCTTTGACTTCCTCAGCCCTAAGTAATAAGTTAAAATCCCATTGCAATTCGTAACCAATATAATTTCGCACAATAGAAATTAATTTATCCAATCTATCACCTGAAGGTAATAAACTTTCGTACTGCTGTAAGCTTAATGGTCCAAAAACCAGTCTGAATTTATTCTGACAGCCCCAGACTCGACTTCCTAATACCGTCGAGATACCAAGTGTACCCGTTCTCGGCGAATGCCCTAATCGTGTGAGGTCAGAGCCTTCTATCTCTAACCACTCCCCCACAAATTGCGTTAATTTAACCGGTAACTTAAAAAAATCACTAATTATTGCTTCTAAGCCATCCGCATTTCTAGCATGGTGAGATAAATATCCTGCATAATGCAATTTTGACAAGTCAGGCATCGAATCTCGATGCAAGAGCGTACTATCCCCTATGCCTAATAATGATCCAATATAGTTTGAAAAACGATTATTTAACGGTCGGTCAAAATTAAATGTGGGTTCAGAATTTGCTCTTGCCCTATAAAAAAAACTGATCATTCGGTGATGAAATATATCAGCAAACCGTGCTTGCGTATAATCATGGTCATTATGCATTCTACTCTTTACATATTCAGTAATATGTAAAGGCATAGGACCATTAGGCCCAAATAAGCCAAAAAAATATTCACTCAATCGAGGCGGCCGCTCTTCTTTAGATCGAATATATTGACTTATTGTTGCCGGCTCAAATGCCAGTGTTACTTCCTGAGAAAAACGTACAGGATCATCGACAGGACGTTTTGACTGCCCTATAAGCGGCTTATCAGAATAAGCACACTCAATAAGGCGCAGTGCATGAAAAAAACCAAATTTATACGGCTCTTTTTCTAGCTTAAGCGCTAAATCGTTTCTCTTTTCCCTATTCTCATCGGCCACCTTATGATCTCCCCTCTATCCGTTGATGTAATAACTGTTTCGGTAAATGAATTAATAGACACATAACGTGCAAAAAACTGCTCCATAACCGCACCCAATAAAAAGACCCCTCTACCTTCAAACGCAGCTTCTTCAAAATTTAGACTAATTTCTAAACCTCGTCCAAAAACAATAGGGCCTTGAGAATTAATTCTCCTAACGATAGATTTGCTTTGTACTGATAACAACCCTTCTATCTGTTTAGCAACTGAAGCATCGCTATATTCACCATAGAGCTTTAATAAAGTTCTTAATGCGGCAGCGCCTTCCTTTTCATTACTATCCACTAAGGTCAAATAGTTTAATGATAAATGACTAATTAAATGCCAGGCAGTCGCAGGATTAACATTTGAAGGTCTAGGTCGAGTCGGCCCTGCAATACTTCGAATACTTAAAACTGGTGCACCTTTTTGCATAGAAAAGTCACTTTTTCCTCCTCCTATCGGCATTTGTAAAGGTAAATCACGATTACTACACAACGTTTTAATACTAAGTTGCCTGAGATTTCGACTATAAGGCGCATCATTAGCATCGACTAATGAAATAAATACTTCATTGCCAATATAGCTAGAACGTGGGCCCTGCTTTTTTTGTTTAGTAGAGAGCAAGCGCTGCTGACGATTCAATGCATAATAGGCCACTTGAGAAGCATACTCCCTACTATCATTGAAATGATAAAAAGGTAAAAATGGTTGCTCCTCATTGCTATTCTCATCCTGATGAATTCCCGTTACTTCTGTAACCTGACAGACCTCATAATCCATCGACCTAGACCGGTCAGCAACCAAATGAAATTCAGATAATTTTTGATCGACATTAATTCGATCGATGCGTTTAGGAAATAAATTGATTGCCGGGGTACAAAACAAAGAAAATTGCGAAATATCTATTGCATTAATAAGCTTTGCATTACTACGGTTTAACATAATAATAATATCTAGCTCATCAGAATCACAGCATTTAATAGCCTGTTGCAAGCCAGTCAACTCTGCAAACATAAAGCGCTCAGGAAAAGAAAAGTACTCCTGCAATAAACGATACCCTTGAAAAGAACGCGATGAATAAGTTAACAATGCTTGCTCATCATCAAAACCATAACGTTTAACTGGGTTGTCTTTAATAGTCTGCTGCCATGTTACTGGCTTGTCTGTTGCCTGCACACAAACAGCAAATGCATTGCCTATTATCTGCTCATATAAATGCATCGGCAATTCACCTATTCCCCGAAAATAAATGGGAAGCGTCTCTAGACTTAATTCATTAAATTTTAACCCAGCAGTGGTTTTCAGACGTAAGCGAATCCCCGCTTTCAAGTCAGGAAGACTAGGTACACCCAAGTTAGCAACCGCACCTAAGCTAGGTAAATACTCAGCTTCTATTATCTCCAGTGGCCATAATTCAATGTTATGTGCTGTTCTATACTCACACGCTGTTTGCGCCCCTTTACTCATTTGACTACGTAAAGAGGTATCTCGCTTTATTTGAAACCCATCAACTAATGAGCCTTCTGCCAAATCGGCTTGAAATTGCACCACGGTCATTGAAGGAACTGGTTCATTATAATTTGGATAAATCATATCCAGTAGGTGCTGCGTAAAGCGAGGAAACTCGGCGTCTACCTTGAGCTGTACTCGAGCAGCTAAAAAAGCAAAACCTTCAAGCAAGCGCTCAACATAGGGATCAGCACACTCGAACCCGTCCATTCCCAGGCGCGCTGCAATTTTAGGAAATTCATTAGCAAACTCCCCACCCATTTCTCGTAAATGGTGTAACTCAGTGTTGTAATAGCTTAATAGTCGTGGATCCATGCTTAGCTCCCCATATCACGCAGATTTACACCACCAGTTATTCTATTAATTTCAGTACGTAAATAAAGGTGTAAGGGTAATGGTTGTGCCCATAAATTAGCTTCTATATCAAAACTTATTGCTTGATGATCCATATTATCAGACGAAAAAATGTGCACGTTTAAAGTATTGTGCAACAGACGTGGCTCAAAAGTATCGATAACTTGCTTAAGCTCCTTTTCAATGTCAAATAAATTAATGCCTGTCACTGCCCTACCCGCTAAATCTTTAATACCATAATTTAAAACTGATTTAGCGACTTCGGGATAATCAGTCAAATCAGCCACTGTCTCAAATGAGTCCGTATTTAATAGCCAAGATATATCCCGCAGAACTGATTTCCTGAGTTTATGCATCGACATCACTCGCTTTTCTCTAGCTTCGTGCTGCACATGAGGCTCATCATCTGTCAATCTATCCAGCAACGAAGGTTGTAAGCGTTCTTTTTGAGTTAATTCAGCCATAAATACTCGTTTATTGTTTGTCAGGCGTAAATTTTATTTCTCGAATATCAAATAATGAATAGTCATCTTCATCTGTTGTTAACATCCTTTGTCCAAGTCCTGCATAAGAGTTTTCCGATATTTCTTTCCATTCTGTTTTACGGGCTAACTGAATCAGTGCATCAGTCGAGTCTTCAGAATATGGGTAACGACTAGGAATAAATCCTACCGTCTCTCCTTTATTCGCCCAAACAAAATGAGCAGGCATCCAAACCAAATCACGTAAATCAGCAGGTTCTTCAATATGTATTTCACTAATGTAGTTAAAAGGAACCCAATAATAACGACCATTAATGATGACTTCTAATATAGGGCCCAGCCGGGTATCTGCATCTGATATCCACTCGAATGAAGTACCATTAATGACTCCATTCGTTATAGGTGCCGAATCAAATGCTTGATTACGCAAGCGAGTCGCCTCTACAAATAGGTTTTTAGAATTTAGCTTAACTGACTCCTGCAATAAAGCAATCCAAGGCTCAGGTTCACCAAATACTAAAGGTGATTTATCGCCATTGAAAACGGCTTTACGTAACATTTCACAATTAATAACTTCTCTATAAGCCTGAACCATTGCAAGGTTTTCTGCAGCTAGCTCTCCTGCCACATTTAATTGAACTAATGCACGTTCCCACTGCCCTAATACTGAGAGTAACTGAAATAACAAAGTTCTAAGCTTAGCATCAGCGGGAGATTTTTTAACCTGCCCTTGCAACTGGCTTAAAGCATCAATAGGGTTAGCCGTTTGCAGAAGCGTCTCAATAGAGTGCATCACTATCTCCTAAAATTGAAAAAATAGTGTGCAGTAAAGTTTTACCATTACCACACACAGGTTCTTATCCTTCTTCGTTTGCTTCAATATTAAATTTACTATCTTTTACACCACCATCTTTGCCACCTTTATCATTTTGTTTTTGGTAGCTTAATTTATATTTTGCAAAATTTAAGGTGATATTTTCCGTCAATTGATCTTCACCACCACTTCCGCCTGTGCTGTATGAAGTCACCATAATTTTTTCCAACTCAATACTAAGGTAGTCGACTGGCTTATCACCCGCTTTACGTACAATTAGCTTGCCTGTAGCAATATGCGTTCCTTTAGCAACATGACTCAACAATACATTTGTTGACGAATCAACAAACTTAGTAACAGAAATATCTTGGAAATTTGCTTTACCACTACCGCCACCGCCACCTGAATGAAACGTTCCACTTTGTGATGCTCCCCAGCTCCAAGCTAATACATCAATTTTATCTGTATAGCTTGCATCTTTTGCCTCACCATCTATCCCATCTAATACTAAAAACATATCTACAGCCATGATACTCTCCTCACTTTTATTTCAAAAAGGCTTACATTCAATGAATGCAAAAGCCGCTGGTATACTCCACTTCTCTATAAACGTATATAAAAAAGTGGAGTCTTATCTAATCAAAATTAACCTGCTTTTTGCGAAGGTAATTTTGATACAAGTCTTAACGAAACGGTTAAACCCTCTAGTTGATAATGGGGTTTAAGAAAAAATTTGGAGCTATAATACCCTGGATTCCCCTCTACCTCTTCTACAACCACTTCTGCCGCAGCCAATGGTTTCATTGCTTTGGTAGACTCACTGGAATGCGTAGGGTCGCCATCGACATAATTTAAAATCCAATCATTAAGCCATCGTTGCATATCATCCTTTTCCTTAAAGGATCCAACTTTATCACGTACAATACACTTCAAGTAATGTGCAAAACGGCTTGTAGCAAACAAATAAGGCAATCGCGCAGCAAGATTGGCATTTGCCGTTGCATCTGGATCATCATATTCTGCAGGCTTATGTAAAGATTGAGCACCTATAAACGCAGCAAAATCAGAATTCTTTTTATGCAATAAAGGCATAAACCCTGCTTGCGCTAGCTCAGCTTCACGGCGGTCAGTAATTGCAATTTCGGTGGGACATTTCATGTCCACACCACCATCATCGGTTGGAAATGTATGTACAGGCAAGCCCTCTACTGCTCCACCAGATTCAATACCACGAATACGTGAGCACCAACCATATAACTTAAATGAGCGATTAATATTAGTCGCCATAGCATAAGCAGCATTTGACCAAGTATAGTTTGCACTATTCGCAGCCGCAGTGTCTTCTTCAAAATCAAACTCATCCACTGGATCTGTCGCGTTACCATAAGGTAGTCGTGAAAGAAACCTAGGCATAGCCAAACCTAAATATTTTGAATCTTCAGATTCTCTTAGAGATCGCCATGAGGCATATTCAGGCGTTGAAAATATTTTAGTTAAATCTCGCGGATTAGCAAGTTCACTCCATGAATCCATCTGTAAGGCAGAAGGCGATAATCCTGTAATAAAAGGAGCGTGAGAGGCTGCTGAAATTTTCGAAATTTGAGTTAGTAGCTCTACATCTTGCGGTGAGTGATCAAAATGGTAATCGCCCACTAAACAACCAAAAGGTTCGCCTCCAAAAGAGCCATACTCCTCTTCATATAATTTTTTAAATAAAGGACTCTGATCCCAAGCAGTACCTTTAAATTTTTTCAGTGATTTACTAACCTCTTTTTTGGAAACATTCATCACTCTTATTTTAAGCATTTCATCAGTTTCAGTATTACTGACCAAATGCTGCAACCCTCGCCAAGCTCCTTCTAGTTTTTGAAAGTCCTCATGATGCATCACTAAATTTACTTGCTCACTTAGCTTTTCATCAATTTTGGCTATAACTGACTGAATTGAATTTAAAGCATCATCTGAAACAATAGTGGCGTCTTTTAATACAAATTCTGCAAGAGTTGCAACTGCATTTTCAACTTCTTCCTTTGCTCTTTCTGACTTAGGTTTGAATTCTTTGTTCAGTAATGAAGAAAAATCGCTACCTTCGGCAACTTGCCCTTCTTCTTGAGCTACTTCACTCTCTAATTCTGCCATTTCTTACTCTCCCTTGTCTTCATCTTCTGGTTTAGGTGCAGATACTAATGATTGAAGTAAAGCAGGGTCACTAATTGCATTTGCAATTAATTCTTCAGCGCCTGTTTTACCATCCATATAAGTCATTAAATTAGACAGCTGTGTTCTAGCATCTAATAATTGTTTTAAGCCATCTACTTTACTCGCTACGGCAGCAGGTGAAAAATCATCCATACTATCAAAGGTTATGTCTACACTTAAGTTCCCTTCCCCTGTAATGGTATTAGGTACATTAAATGCTGCTCTAGGTTTCATTGCCTTTAATCGCTCATCAAAATTATCCACATCAATTTCGAGCATTTTACGATCACCTATAGGCTCTAAAGTTTCAGCAGGTTTACCTGATAAATCAGCCATTACTCCCATAACAAAAGGTAATTGAACTTTCTTTTCTGCACCATACAATTCGACATCGTACTCGATTTGAACTCTAGGTGCGCGATTTCGCGCTATAAATTTCTGACTACTTCCCGCCATAGTATTTTCCTATCCTAATTATTAAATAAATCAAAAGATCTTTAATCTTCATTATTAGTGCCACTCAAAAATTCAATTTGCTCAACGCCGTTAGGTGCCAAATCCTGCATAACCTCCATAAAACTTTTTCCTACGAGACGGCTTACCCTCTCAACTAATAAAGGTATCGGGCTAGAAGGTTCGTTATTTTTATAATATTCACAAATTAAATGCAAGGAATTTATAACATCCTCATTATTATTTACACTGGGAGGGCCAAACACTTTACCTGAGCTATCAACTACTGCTTGTTGTTGCTCCGCAGCCTCTTCCACCCCTAATGAATTATTAGATTCTTTTGAGGTATTTAGCCCTCTCTTTTCGGATTTCTCGGTAAGTATATTATTAATTTCTTTTAAAACCTGCCTCAGCTCAGAAAAAGTAGGAGCACTATTAATGCCTACTTGCTCTGTAATAAAAAATTCTAGTTGGTCTAAGTTTTCTAATGTATCACCAATTGCTTTAACTGATTCTCTAAGTTGCTCTTCCGGACAGTTTTGAAATGCGCCTTCAATAGCGGCTAATTGTGGCAATCCTTTTTCTTCTTCAGAGGCTGTAGCAACAGTATGACCATTAGCTAATTGAATATCTCTTAAATTAAACTTCCCTAACGCTATGGAATCAACCAGAGGGAACTTATAAAGATTACTTAAATATACATCGAAATTACACAGCGCCATTAAAACATTAATACGCTCAGTCGGATCATTATCATCATCAGGGTCTAATTGAGGATGGATATTATCCCAATGTGTTTCAGCCGCACTTCTCAATAGACACATACCATCAGCTAAACCCAGAATACCCTGTGTTGCAGTCAATGCACGAAGATAGTGAACAAAAATACGTAAATCTCGGGTTCTGCCCAGTAATTTTTCCGATTGTTTTATGACTTCGCGCCAATTGGGTGGCTCAGCCTCAATAACTGAGTCTCCCATCGTTTGCTCTTCTTTTCCTTGAACTTCCTGCTCAAGAGCAATAAACTCAGCGTCATATTCAAGGTCGTCACCACAAATATTATCTGGCTCTATATCCGTTAAATAACTTTGTATTTCAATTGCCACTGTAGCCAACTCCTTTACTAAAATATTTTATTTTATTTTATTTTATTTTTACCACAATAACGCTCACATTGTCTCTTGCTTTACTTTGTAAAACTCGTTCAAGTAAGATTTCCACACTATCATGATATATATTATCATTCAACACTTGCTCTATTTCTTGCAAAGTTAACTCTTTATCTAAACCATCACTACTTAACAAAAATAAATCACCTGCCTGCACCTCAAAAACCTGGCAATCTAACTCTAACTCTTCATAAGCACCTACGGCGCGAGTAATCACATTATTTTGCTTCAACTCAGAACTGGCATTTAAAAGACTATTAATATCTTCTTGTTCACTGCAATGATCAACTGTTATCTGCTGTAATGTATGCTCACGTAATCTATATAAACGACTATCACCAGCCCATAAACAAGCAAAGTGTTGTGTTGCTCCTGCAAGTAATGCAACCACTGTACTACCTATTATCTGTTCGTCATAAGATTTAGCGGCTAACTGCTGCAACTCATGGTTAACTAATTTTAATGCTGCTTTTACTTCCGAGACACTAGATTCTAAGGATGATGAAGCATGTAGTTTATTTAATGTATGAATGATTTTTCTACTCGCTACATCGCCTGCTTGATGCCCCCCCATGCCATCAGCAACCACCCAAAGTCCTAAGTCAGGACGATCTAAAATTGCATCCTCATTATATTTTCTAACTTTTCCTGTATCGGTTCTAGCAAAGGACTGCCAGTCATTTTTAAGTGCTCTTTGCTCTGGCGTTGCTGTAATTGCATTACTATGTAAAGCTTGTTCTTTTTGTTCATCAACTACCACACTCTTTGGTGTAACCGTTTCTGGAACCTGAACCTTACTCGCCTTAGCTGTGTGTATTTGAGAAATATTTTGTTGTTGTAATGCCCAACCTTTTTGTTGAAATTCTCCGGCTATCATCCCCGTATAAGCTGTTAGTGGCGGAAGCCCATTGATGACTAAAAATCCTGGCTTTATAGTTTCAGAGCCCACCGAGCACCATAAACTATGCCCTGGTAAATAAGTATTTAATAATAATGAACTCAGGCTAGGAAGCATTGTGTCTACTTTTAAGCTTGAATTTTGAAATTCAAGATAAAAGGCATTGTTTAAGCCTTCTTTCATCAAGCCAGTGACAGGATTTCTTTGCATACTGACTTTAAGCTCGGTTATTCCTTTCACCATTAAATCAAATTCTTCTATAGCCAAATCATTCTCTAATGCAGTAATAGCAACGGATTCTAAATTTTCAAACCAATCACAGGCTTCGGTGAATAAATGCATTAATGAAACATCATTAGGCACTTTACAAGCGATAGTTAGCGGAAAATAACGTCCGACTCGATCAACACTCGGCATAACAATGCCTATCCATGCATCCTTACCTACTAGCCCTGGGGACAATGCAAATCGCCAAATAGGGCTAGTCAGATAATGCTGCAGCCACTGTTCATCCAAAATTTCCCGGCTTGTAGCAAGCGAACTTTGTAACCATTTATCCCAAGAACTAATAAAATCTTGAGGCAAGCGTCGAGAGGCAAAGTCCCCTAATGAAGGGAGCTTGCCGTAAAACCCTAGCTCTAAATTCGCTGCTTTTGTTAGATTCTGCTGGGGCATTGAAAACCTGCTAGTTCAGTCAATGAAAAGGGATTTAACACACTGTTTGCTCGTAATTCATACTTAGCCGTAAAGCCTTCTAATGCAAAGTTAACCTTCAATGTATTAGCACTCGCTTTAGTGACCAGCATCTTATCCAATAACCTAAACCACGCCCAGTCACCTTCCACTGAACTACTTAGTTGTTTACCTTCTAAAGTTTCAAAACCAAAACGTACTAAGCCTGGACTCGTACCCGGCCAATTAAAACGCATAGATCGAGTCGGACCATGACGATAATTAGTTTGTTGACCTTCAAGATTCACCCAAAACTTGGAGGCTGTAGCATCTAAATAAAGCGGTTTAAGCTCAAACTGAACAGAAGGTAACTGACTTCCTGATCGGAAAAATACGTCTCTAATTTTTGCCGCATTTTGAAACTGTTTGAGTGTGGATGCTGAAATACCAACACTTTGATTATTTTGTTCAATCACACGCCATTGCCTGCGTGTGGTATCCACAAAAGACGCTAGGTATGTCTGAAAAAACTGATCCATCACACCATTTTGTGCAAAGAACCGAGCAAAATCCTGCAACGTCACGCCAGTGCGGCTATTTTTTGCGAAAGGATAGCGCCCCTGAATACTCGATTTACACAACAAGCTCACTTCAGTTTGTAATGTCCGGTTAAGTTGATTCCTCACACCGCCCATAATTAAACCTTGATTACCTGACGCTAAGTCTTTAACCAATGACTTCATTGGTTCGGGTAAGCGTGCTGACTGGCGTTGCATTTTTGCAATAAGCTGGCCACCGCCCGAGCCTTGTTTTGCCATATCAACAGCCAGTGCACCACTATCAGAAGTGCTACCAAGATCAGCCATAGTCCCATATAAACTACTTAAATCAGCAATAATTTGGTCAATAGGTGCGCGTCCATCCGCTCCTTTGGTTACTTGCTCATTTAACTTAGAAAAATGCTGCTCAACGTCTTTTCCCGTTTTATCAATCAAACTCGACTCAGCGCCCATGCTTTTCGCTGTACTGAGTAATTTCTGCATTCTTGCATTCGCATTAACCGTTTCAGCGCCTGCTTTTAATTTATCTAGTGCATTTGTGTCATTAGGTACTCGCGTTAAAGACGTTTCTCTTGCTACTGCTTGAAAAAGTTTCCGCAAAGGCGAATCATAAGCGGAAACAATTTCAAGTATTTCAACTGATTGATGAATATTCTCAGGGATTCTTATCGTTACATTAGCTAACAAATCATCCCAGCGCTTAATATAATCTGCATAATAATACTTAAATAATTTACCTTCTAATTGCCCCAAGTTTTTACCACCTGCAAAACTATCAGCACCTAATACCCATCTTTGTTCTACCGCTTGCTTGGCGATGTCTTTACTTTCATTAAGAAAAACTTGATGAAAACCTTCGTAGGTAAATAGCCCTGGAATAACCACGCTATTTAATGACCCATTCGCAGCGGTAAAGACTCTTTCAGCGGCTTCACCTAATTCGCGACTTAAAACAAAACCATCTTCATGACTCTGTAAAGCATCGGCCTTAATACGCATATAAACCTGCTGCGCTATCGGAATCGCTGTTAATATTTTTCTAACTTCTTGTATTAAAGCCTCATCCATTTGCTGAGCGGGCAAAGTAAGCTTAAGTAAGGAGTTAAGATGCTGTATTAATTGCTGCTGAACATCAAGTGGAAATCGATTAGCAATATCTACTTTTACCCAAGGATTAATAATATCAATATTCGCTTTCTCAGGATCACCGAGCATTAGATAAACGCGTAATAACTGATAAAGCACTTCGCTATTATTGGCTTCCTCACTGAGCATACGTCGCTCTAAGCTATTTTTTATCAGGGGTAAAAAATGCATTTTTAACTGCTTTTCATAATTCGCCTCTGCTAACGCTCTGAGCTCATTTCCTTGATATAAACCAAAACGTAAAGTCCAAGGAATGTTATCTGCTGGATAAACTTCACGTACAGCACGTAAAGCATCCATTTTATGCAGTAAATTAAGGAAATCAGTAGATTCATTATTCTGCTTAACTAAAGCATTATAAATAGCTGTTTTTTCAGCATACTGGGTTAATAGTTGCTCATTCTGCCAATAGCTATTAATCCAAAGTCCTGAACATAACAGCGTTAAAACCAGTGCTGAAGTGTAAAAGACGCGTTGCAACAGTGTACGTCTAGACTCAACTTTTTTATTTAACCCGACTAATTCAGATTCAGCAAAAATAACTTCTTTTAATAAACGCGTAATAAAATAGCTTTTTCCTTTACCACTAAACATAGGTAGTACAGGACGATCTAGTTTAAACGTATTGGCAAGCACGCCCATTAAACGATCAATGGGCGTTCCCTCTTGAGTACCGCTAGTTAAATAAACGCCACGTAATAAAGGCGCGCTCTGATAACGATTAGCCGCAAAACACTCCTCCAAAAATCGGATCATTGGCTCTTTAAGCATCGAGACGCGTGCTGGAAAGCCAAAAATCAAATTACGTCGCGTTAAATCACGCTCGCCTTGCATACGCGTATTCAAGCGTTGATTTAATGAGCTTAACAAATCATCATATTCTTGACTGATTTGCCCCATATGATCAGCGGTACCTTCCTGCTGTTCAGGAAAGGTAACCCCCCAGACTTGCTCGCGCTCTTCTTTACCAAAATCAGAAAAAAAATCAGTAAAACCAGCAATCAAATCTGTTTTAGTAAACAGCATGTAAATAGGAATACGTACCCCTGTACGCTCAGTCAACTCTTCAATACGTTGCCTAATTGCTTTTGCATGTAAACTACGCTCTTCTTCTGTTAGACGTAATAAATCTGAGAAACTCATAGCCACTAAAACACCGTTTAACGGACGTCTCGGCCTATGTTTCTTTAATAAATCTAGAAAGCCTAACCAAGCTGCCTTGTCGATTTGTTCATGGCTATCTTGTGTCGTATACCGCCCCGCCGTATCCAACATAACGGCCTGATCAGTAAACCACCAATCACAATTTCGCGTACCGCCTACACCTTGCACTGCATTTTTACCAAAGCGATCAGCTAAAGGAAATTCCAATCCAGAGTTAATTAAAGCGGTGGTTTTTCCTGACCCGGGTGGACCGATAATGACATACCAAGGTAAATCGTATAAATAGTGCTTACCTTGACTGGTTTTATTGCCACTCTGCTTTAAGGTTGCTAAAGCGGAATCAAAATTATTTTTTAATTCGTCAACTTCTTGGTCTGTATTAAGGTGTGTTGCTGTTTTCTCATTTGTATCTGCCCCCGCTAGATCATCAACCATTTGAGCATTAGCGCGGCTTGCTTTTATTTGTGAAAACAAAGCGATAGCGACCCAAAGAAATATAATCACTAAAATACTAATAGCGCGTACAGTCCCTGACTCCAATAGCGCATTATTTGCAATTACAATCAAAGGGCCGACAAACCATATCAATAAACACAGCGCTGTAACACCGAGAAATTGAATAAACCATTTGTTTTTAAAGATGTTAATTATTTTACTCACATTCGATCCTTAAAAATTAATTTCGACACGGCGATTCATCGCACGATGCTCTGCCGAATCATTAGCAACCAACCTTTGTGTATCTGCACGCCCTTCAGCGCTCACTCTACCAACATGATGCTTATTTCGTAGCAATATATTAGCAACTGCTTGCGCCCTATCTTGTGATAACACCCAATTAGAGGGAAATCGAACCGTAAAAATAGGAACATTATCGGTATGCCCCACAACTGTAATTTGACTATTAACCGCCTCTAGCGCCTGACTGATTTTATCCATCAAAGCTAAGTATTTCTTTTGTATCTTAGTGCTACCTGAGGAAAAAAAGTTTTTTGCTAAAATACGAATCGTTGACTGACCATTATTTTCAAGTACAGCGACTTGTTTCTGGGCAATTTCTTGCGCTAAAAACTGTCTTATTTTATTTATTGCTGGCTCTATTTCTACAGGCGTATTAAGAGCGATTTTCTTGGTTTCTGCAGGCTTAACGTTTAAAGCATCTCTGATTTGGTATTGCTGAGAAATTTCAGTACCCGCACTATGATTTATTGCGTACAAAAAACCAATAAATACAAGCATTAAAATAACCGCGGTAACAGCTGCAACCACCCATAAAGGAAGATAGCGAGATAAGGCATTACGTTGATCTGTTATGCCTTTCCAATGACTTGATAAGTCACGTTCATATTCGCCTTTTTGACGCTCAATAACGCGATAAAGGTTCTCCCTAATATCATTTAATTTATTCAGCCCCTGTTCTTGTATTTTATACTTCCCTTCAAACCCTAGACTCAGGCAATAGTAAAAAAGCTCCAATAAATTAAAGTAGGTTCCAGGCTGGGAAATAATATTATTTAACACCTGAAATACTTTCTCACCTCCCCAAGATTCCTTATGAAAAGTAATCAGCATTCCCTGAGTACTCCATACACTATTGCACCCCCACGGCGTATTGAGTACAACTTCATCCAGCAATGCACATAAAGCATAACGTGCGGTTTGTACTTGATCAGCGGAACCTCCTGATTCCCTGGCTTTATTATCAAATGTTTTTATTTCATTAATAATCGCATTTCTTAACCCGGGAACATCAGCATGAGATGCTAAGTTACGTAGCTGAGTCACTAAAGATAATAAAGGCAAGGCACTGCCGACAAGCGCATTATTATCAGAATGTAAATTTAGCGGCTGATTATTTGCAACTGGCTCATTAGCCTCTTGAATAATTGGCTGCGCCTGAGAAGTATTAGCTGTCTGCTGGCGCCGCCTTCCTGGAGAGGGCTTTATGACCGTTTTATCTTCGTCTAAATAATTACCAAAGGGATCGTCTTGACTCACATTATCACCCGTTCTTTATTGCCCAAAATTCGATTTCCAAACCGGGAAGGTCACCTGCTATATGAATAGCAAAACCGCCAGATTGATGCATTTGTTGCCAAAGCTCACCTTGTTTGTTTAATTCAAAATATGAAAAACCCGCGTGGTAAGGAATTTGTCTCGGCGCGACAGGGAGTGAATTAACAATAATCCCAGGTAATGCCGATCTAACTAATTGTTGGATTTGCTCTACTGGACCGATTTTAACTTGGCCAGGAAAACCGCTACGCAATTGCTCAGAAGGTACCTGAGCATTTATCGCCAATACAAAAAAAGCATCTTTAAGTAAATTCTGATCCGGTATTTTTGCAGCGCGCGTGCCATATTTAGGCGGCGTTAATGGAATCTGAATAGCATTTTGCTCAAGCACCATGCTCAAACAATCACGAATTTCTTCCATAACATAGGAAAAGGTATGTTGCAGATCATCATGCTTATATTCAGGCAAGCTGACAGGGCGTTTATTTTTTTTGGTAAAAGTAGATAATTCACCTGCAGCTTGAAGAGCAATCTGGTAAAAGTCCGTAGGATGTAAGGTGGGTAAATGTTGCAAGTGCTCAAACAATGGCTCTAACCGATTAACCACTTGTAATAATAAAAAATCCGATATTTCTGCCGTCCCCCCTCGACCTGACTCTGAGACTCGCCCTGCTAAAGCTTCTCCTCGCGTATGCAACAAGCCATAAATTTCTTTAATATAATTTCTCGCACGCGGGATAGCTAAGCAATTAAGTAATGGCGGAAGGTATTCATCATCCAATAAAATATTTTTATCACTACGTGACTCAATGATACGCGCCACACCAATGCAAATATAACCCGCTCGCTCTTGAGGCTCTAACATTAAGCGAGTTTGCAATTTACCAATAACAATGGGGGATACTTCGTTTGAATTGGTATTATGATCTTTAACTTCGGTTTCTACCGCGTGATACCTAGCTAAATTATTGGGCTTTTCATCACTATCAATTTCTATCGACCCTTGCAATCGAGCCGGTAGTGATAAGTACACGATACAATTTTGTATATCTTGCGAAATATTAATTGGTGCAGGCAAAGTATCCTGCTCAGGCAAATCAAAAGGTACCCCATCTGGGAAAATTCCTGCGCACTCAGAAAGAGCAAACTGCCCCATCGCCAATAATCGCATATCTATTTTTAAACTCGATACCCCCCAGTGATAAGCTTGCATACCATTCGCATGTCCACTAATGAGCGATTCTATATAACGATCATGTTGTTGAAAATGCTGTGGCCGTAAAAACATACCCTCCGACCAAATTACTCGATTATTATCTGCCATAACACTCTTTACTCAACCTTAATTATTTAAAAAACAAAGATACTTCCCTCTGCCCTACTCTCGAATCAAGCAGATGTTGTAACCCTATTATTTCTTTAATGCTCTCATTTGCTGCTCATAAGCCTCAGAAAAAGCATCGCCAAAAAAGTCATCTATCGCTGTTTCAGATAAGCCAGCATGAACCTGATTATATTTTTCCCAGCATTTAGACTTTTTCTGCAAAATAAGCCCTTCACTGTACTGTTTTTCAATCGTTGCAGGATCAAATTGTCTTAATATTTCAGCCAGAGAAGCCTGAATGCCTGCTTGCATAGCTAACTGATGATTTAAGAGGTCACTAAAGCCCTCATCAATCGATTCAACGGAACCTTTAAACCCACCTTGCCCATCACCAATCAAATGTTTCAAGGCTTCATCTGTCGTCACTGAAAATTTAAGTGGATTATTGTCGGCTTTTTTTATAGTGGTTACACTCACTCTAAAAAGACTCTTAAACTCAGCACGACTCCTCATAACATTAACCGTACTTTCCACGAATTGCCTAAACATAGTGCCAATTCGCGTCATTTTTTCCACTGGGTTAGTAAAATCTATCTCTTTATTAGCAATTTGCGCCCCTTGTAAAAACGCCTTAAGTAATTGCTCATCTGTATTGACTGTTGTTGCACTATTTGGCTGCACTAAAGGCACTGAATTTAAAGGAGGCAAGCTGTTAATCTCAGCTTGCACTGATGCTACATTTAGTGGGGAAGAATTTAATGCCGGGGCAGCCAATAAATCTGGTTCTGCAGGAACACTATTAGACTCACCTTCGGGTTTAAAGAAATCTTCGAAATTAAAATCTTCAGGAATTTCCTCATGTGCCGCTTGAGGAGATGATGGCAAAGGATCTGCTGGAATATAACTATCATTCAGTGAAGAGAAATTTTCAGACATTAAGCTATTCTCTTCCCGCTTATCAATCGTCGCTACAGACTGTAATAAGCTATTATCTTCAAAAGGACTTTGAGGTTCAGGTTGATTGAATAAATCATTTTCCAGGCCAGTTAATAAATTCCCTGCATCTGGCTGCTGAATATCTTCACTTGGAAATCCAGAGCTTAAATTATTACCTATTGTATCTAATAAATGATTCCCTTCATCTTGCGTTGTTATGATGTCATCATTAGCAAAGGGGTTAGCTGAAATCTCAGGCGTGACCAAAGGAACTTGATCAGCAATCGTCATAGCAAGCGTATATTTACCAATTCTAATTTGCATGCCATCAACTAACGATACGCTCGCATTATTAACAAGCTCTCCCGAGCTATTAACAAATGTTCCGGCTAAACTACTATCAGTGAGGGTGTACTGTTGATTATCATAGGTAATTGTTGCATGCTTTCTTGAAATAATTTTTTCGTCATCAGGCAAAACTACCGTATTCGTATCCGAACGCCCAATCGTTGCAACTTGCTCATTGATAATAACATCCTGACCTTCGGCATAAGGCTGATCATTGTAGGATATAATTTTTAATGTTAGAGGCATAATAATTTTTCTTCGAAAGATAGCTACAAAAGGACTTTTAACTTACAAATACAAGTAACTTTAAATTTATATACCTTCACTCTGGTGAATAATAGAAAAAATATCCACCTTCTAAGAAGGTGGTTTTGTTTACCCCCTTGAAGGGGGCTTGCGTTATCCCATCATTTTAATTTATTAAATTGAAAATTTACGACCTTAAGAAACACTGATAAAAACCTTTTATGATTTGTCCTTTTTCTTAATACGTCATGCGATAATATTACAAGCGGCGTTATGAATAGGTTAACAGGACAAACGGCATAGCCATTTGCCCAAGCCACCGCCTAAGGCGGTGGATATACAAGACTGATTATAACCATAAACCTTAATGATTAAGCAATGGTTACAAAACACAATCTCTGCTATAAAATCTACTCCACTCATACTAAAGGACTTAAATAGTGAAACACTTTTATTTTATTCTAAAACTTATTGTACCTATATGCTATCTCTTTATTCTCTCTGGATGCTCCACTTCAGGAGGTACGAATGAATTAGCTACCAATTTAAGTATCAATGCTTCTGAACAGCTTAATCCAGATATTGACAACAGAGCATCCCCCATTGTGCTACGAATTTATCAATTAACTCATATTGATACCTTTAACAATAGTGACTTTTTTGCTTTGTATGAAAATGATCAAAGTTTACTCGCAAAAGACTTAAGGTTTCGTGAAGAACTCGAAATAAAGCCAGGCGAGTCAAGTATTAAAACTTTAACTATTAATTCTGACAGTAAATATATTGCTGTTTTAGCCGCATTTAGAGATTTAGATAACGCGCAGTGGAAATCTTTTCTGACAATTGACCCATTAAATTTACAAGCGTTTAAAGTTGAATTAGGAAAATCTACTATTGTTATTAAGGCTTCGCCTAAGTCTGACTAACTGAATATCATGTAAAGTGTCATTGGCAGAATGCATTAAACGCCAATGACATCTTAAAGCTGGCGATCAGTCGAGTCTTCCCGATTGCAAAATTTGGTCTTTTAACTCGAGCAATTGATCTTGACGCGGCACTGCTTCTAACCCTTCCTCAATTTTTGCCAAACTCGCTTTATAGTCTCCTACATCGTAAAGATCTAATGCCTGTTGCTCAACCAACTCTGCAATTTTCTGCAGCCCTTTCTGGGCATCCTGATTATAAGGATCTATATCTAAAACCTGTTTATATGCCCACAGAGCATTACTACCCGATGGCGCTACTAAATAGCCAACCTCAAAATGAATCTGAGCCAATTCCAAGAAATCTTTAACGGCTAAGTGCTGCTCTTTGGATAATTCAATAATATCCTCATCCACTAAAGTCAGCTCATTAAAGACGTAGTAATAGCTACTCACGACTCCCAAAGTCGCGATTAAAGCCGTTGCTGCTAGTATTTTCGGCCAAACTGATTTAGGCTCAATTTCATTAAGAAAATCACTTACACTGACCGTACGCTGTTTACACTTTAAAGCCAGTGCATGACTTAAAGCCAAACGCGTCCTCCTATCCAATGCACTAAGAATAGGCACTTCTAAGTTAACCTCTAACGCCTTTTGCGCAGAAAGCTTTCCGTAAGGGTGCTTACCGCCAAGAATTTCATAACAAACACACGCTAACGCATAAACATCATCAGCCGGGGCAGGATCCTTACCTTGCAACATCTCAAGACTAGCATAAGCTGGGGTTAATGCACCTAAATCACGTGCATTAAAAACCGTATCTTCCTTATGCAAATCTGACCTTACAGCGGCGCAGGCGATACCGAAATCAAGCACTTTGATTTCGCCATCAGAGGTTATAAATACATTGCCTGGTTTAAAGTCAGAATGAATGATATTCTTTTTATGTGCATAAGCCAGTGCTAATGCCAGACCTTTAATAATATGCCAAGATTCTTTAAAAGGAATCCCCTGAGCAGCATCCTCCCTAATAAATTGAGAAAGAGATTTACCTTCGAGTAACTCCATCACCATAAAAACATTATTGCCATCCCGATCAAAATCATAAACAGTCACAATATTGGGGTGTGCAAGCAGTTGTGTTTTTTTAGTTTCTCTCTGTAGGGCAATGAATAGCTCAGGATCTTCTCTGAATTCATCATTTAATACTTTGATAGCAACATCAGGCTGGTGATCTTGCGCTTCTTCTCGGCGTAGATCTGTAGCACGAAATACCGTACCCATGCCCCCACTACCCATAATTTCCTTCAGTACAAACCGATTCTGCAGTATCGATCCAACACGCAAACTTTCACTTAAACCTGGGTGGCGATCAACAGTTGCAACTTGAGTAATAACCGTCGCATCATTATTCGCCACAACACCAATCACCGTTGCATCGTCCGAATGCGTGAGCGCTGATCCAATCAACGTCACATCATTTTCAACATTATCATCAGGGTAACTCATTAAAAATCCGCATTAAATTAATTTACTGAAGGCACAAAAAAGAAAGGACTACCCTCATGCCCTGCATGCGACATTGAAGAATATTGAGGTTCTTGCTGAAAACCCATTAAAGAAGCCTTATTTTTAACATTACCAGATATTTTCCTAAACAATTCATAATCTTCCATTAAGCCTTTATTTTGCGTTAATGTTTTTAAGAACGCATTAGCAAAAACTGAATGCTCACCACCACCACTATCTAGGACTGGCTTCACTCCCCCTGAAGTCATAACAGTACGCGCTTTACGTTTAACCATAAATTTCAGCCATTTTTTACGTTTCTCATCCGCCATTTGCGCCGGTAATCGAGCAATTGACGTTTGCGTCATTGCACCTGAATAACAAGAATCAGCAATCACCAATATATGCTTAGCTTCAATAATACTTAAAAACTGAGTCAAACTATGACTAGACAACCAATTCGCCGAATTATTTAACTCAGCATCGGTAGGTAACCAATAAGCACTTTCATCGGATTTATTAAGTTCACCGTGCCCAGCATAGTATATTAGCAAGTTATCTTCTTCAGTCAGCATTTTACGTAAGTCGTTAAACGCAGTCATCACTTGATGCCTATTCGCATTAATCAGTAAAGTCGTTTTATAACCATACCGTGTACGTAAAACCTCATCTACTGCCCTGGCATCATTCATAGATGTTTGCAAGGTAGGTAACTGCTGATAATCTTGGTTGCCAATTATGAGCGCATAAAAACGTCCAAAATTGATAGAGGGGTAGGTTTTAGCGGTTGCTATCGCGGGACGATTTTTATCAACAGCCTGAAAACCTAAGTCTTTTGCCAATAAATTAAAACTTAATGTCCCTAGCTTACCTTTTTTATAAGTGGCAATAATTTCAACTGGATTAAGTTCATTACGAATATCTATATGCGACTGAAATATTCCCTCCTTATCTACCTCAGTTAACTGTCCATTAATAGTCAAAGACTGCAACTTTCTCGCGATCGACACTTTACCAATAATCTTTTTACGAGGACTAATTGATCTTAATTGATAACTCGGCGCCCCTCGCGTCAAAATCATAGGTGGGTCAATAATTTCTATGCCAGCTTGTGCTAAAGAAATTGATTCTTGTCCTGCCCCCCCTAAACTAGCGATAATTTTACGATCTTCCGCAATACTCGCCTTAAGCTGATTTATCTGTTTTCCCAATGCCAGCAAATCAGATTTTTCAGCTTGTAATTTGCCACGTAACTGCTCAACAGCCAATTCATCTTGGGTAGATACCGCAGTCTTCGACTTATGTTCAATCTGCTTCATTTCGCTTTTAATACGAATAAATGCATCATGATATTCATTTTCTTTTATTTCCAATTGGCCTTGCAAATTTTCCAATTGCAACTTATATGAAGAAACTGAATCTTGTCTTTCTCTTTGCAACGTACTTTGCATCTTGGCCAACTCAGTTGTTTGATTTTTCAAAGAACTCTTATTGCTTTGCAAGTTTTCTTCTAGCTTTCGTATTAACTCTTGATTAACCTCTTTTTTGCTTTTTTCCTGATTCAGTCTTTGTTCAGAACTCTCTAACTGTTTTTTAATAAAGCTTAATTTTTTCTGTTGTGCCGTGTAATTTTGACGCGTTCTATCTAACTGCTGACTCAATCTATCAGTCTGTTGTTTATAAGATTCAGACTCTTTGCGTAATTCCTGTAACTCTGTTTCATAGCTTGCCGCAACATTCGCTTCTGTCACCGATGCAAACTCTAAATCACTATTTTCAAGCCCAGAAGCTTTTCTATACCAATTTAATGCTTCAGGTAAACTTTTCTTAACCCCCAAGCCTTTTTCATACAAATTGCCTAGGTTTATTTGTGCTCTGGAACTTCCTTTTTCAGCCGCTTTTCTATACCATCGCGCAGCTAACTGAGGGTCCGCTAAACCGCCTAAGCCTTTTTCATAAATCTCACCTAACATCACTTGAGCCTCAACATTGCCTTTCTTGGCTTGAGGCACCCAAACTCTTAATGCAGAAGCATAATTAGCTCGATCATAAGCAACATACTCGCCACCACGAATCTCACAATCTCCCGCAGTAGTTTTAACCGGCCGCCTTGCCGTTAAATAAGTCATTTTGCTACCTAACTTACGAAGTTGCCCAGGCAACAAACAATCGACTACAAAAAGTTTATTTGTTTGCGCTACACTATACCCTTCAGTAGATTTCAAGTTTGCTGTTTCATCAACTAATCTCGGCTGACAACCCAGCAATAATATAAAAGAAAAAAGAACACATTTCTTTTTATTTATTAGCTTAGTTGTAAAAGACATCTCTCTTTTATTACTGATCATCAGTAGCCCTCAATATAAAGCGATCAAAATATACTCCCAGTCAAAAAGCAAAAGTATACCTATTAAATTTAAAAAAACAATCCACAAAACAGACTATACAAAACAGTCTCGATATACGGATTAAAACTGCATTCTGACAAACAACTCTATCATATGATTAGTTATATCGCTTTGACCAAGGCGAGTTTCATACCTTAAATAAGCAGAACGCCCCTCAGGCAAAGTGATAGCTAGCAAAGTTTCCAAATTAAAATAATCTCGATCCGGATCATCCGTGCTAATTGCAAAGCTACCAGTCCCTACTGGTGCGTCAATAAATTGTGCATAAAATTACGCCCCCCCCAGGGCAAGCGCATATAAATCTCAACTAGAGAAAATCACGGATTCCCAGAAGTCATCATTTAAAGCCGCTCTAAATCGTTTTTTCTTTATACTTCCTTTAGAAGTATCTTTGCTCAAAAGGTTA